>JGI24021J15306_10001007_pt1 | contig 25585 bp, 15 predicted proteins | sample Ectturendosymbi1_FD_15306 | JGI IMG/M metagenome (IMG submission 15306) | reverse complement strand
ACTTGCATCGGTTCGTGCAGAAGGGTGCTGATAATCAGGGAATTTTTGGTAACGGTAAGAAGAAAGGTTGTTTGCTTTCTCGTATCTGCAAAACAAGCCCAAGCAGACTCAAATTAAGGTCAACCTAATACAAAAGCGGCAAATAATATTTGTTTAAAATGTAGCCACGCATCTTAAAGTGTTGTCAAATTAGCTGTAAAACCACAGCTGAACAAAAGAGGGAATATCTCTTGTTGTCTTAGTTAAAAGATTTAATGCAGCTTCGACACATACGTGGGATGGCCATCGCAGTATCCCCGGTCGCTTTTATGCTTGTTACGGTGGTCCTGTTCGCTTGGATAACCACAATTACGGCCAGAAAGGCGGTGAGGAGAAATTAGCTCAACCATCGCGTGCTTTGGTCCAACAGTGCTTCCAGATGAGTTTTCAGCAGGAGAGAGGGCGCGATGCAATGGTTCGTAGTAACTATCCCCTGGTCGCTGCGAAAACGAAGGCACACCAGGTGGTGGCGTGGTACAGCCCTGAGAATGAGCCGTGCTAGCCAGATTTGACATTCCTCTCCGCATTGCATCGTACGATGAGTGGTCTATTTGTCTGCGACTCCGGTATCCATGCTGTTCTTCCGGGTGTTGACGCAACACTGGACGCGAAGGACTTCCAGGAAAGAGACTATCTTCATTGCAGCTAGACTGTGCTTGAGGTCGTTCAATTCTACAGGCAAAACATACTCTTGACTGCGAAACATTCGTTTGACTTTTGATAAGAAATAACAAACCGAACCGTTAAAAAATATGCACAAATGGTTAACATCAAACCGCCGTTCAAGTAATAGGGTTGATTGCACTCTAAGTACCGAAGTAAACGCGAACAATTGAAGCACTGGAAGGAAAGGATAAAAGCTTGAGAACACAAAAACTGAGAAACGAAACGTTAATTGTGTGTACCAACGTCTCTATTCTGGTATCTTCCTTCTGCATTAAAAAATGGACAAAATTTTTTAAGTTTAAATAAAAAAAACGATTTCTTTTGTAAGTGACAGCTTAAAAACCTAAGTTCGCAAAAAAAAATGTTAAGAAACACAAAAGTTAATATCTAATATATCCGTTTTGCTTCCAAGCAAACGTCACGCTGCTGTTTTTATCTTTGATAAACTTGTATTCTCGGGAGGATAAAAAGCTTAGCTTCAGCACGGCTCGTTTTGAGGCAAATTGCCGGCAACAATGCGTAGCACTAGACAAGGCCAGATTTCAAATCAGTCCAATTCCGACCTGAAGTTTCGCTTTTTACATTGGATTCAAATCAAAATGCATATTAAACATGTCTTAAACGTGAACTCAAATCTGCGTAGGAACTTCTTGACGATTCAAAGAGGTCATGGTGGCCTCAGCTTTTCCAGATTTTTAATCGGTATCTCTGTTTCACCCAATTTTTCGCGTTTTTCAACGTCATCATCTGTCTTACGATGCACTTCAATTTTATGCCGGTAGTTATGACGTAGTGCTTCACCCAAGTTTACACCACAAATGAAAACCTGGAACAGCGGTTCTTAACTTTTTTTTTTCTACCACGCTTCCCTCAAGTAACTGTCCTCTGTTTCAAGCCCCTCTGACTTCAAATAAGCTAAACAAATGCATTTATTGGTAAACTTAATGATCAAACATAACATTCCATGTTGTAGGGCTCGTAACGGCTGACGCCCCCCTGGAAATTTATTGACCCTACCCCCTGCTTAGGAACCACTGACCCAGAACATGCGCTACTCCTCGAGGCTCCTTTTGCGATTTTTTGAAAGAGGAGCCAGGGAAGAACTCCATTCAAACTGTAATCAAACCACGATGGCAGAGTTATAACTTGACATTCCAATTTCAATTCATATCCACTCGACTGGCGTGAATCCACAGGGTTTAAATCAAAACCACACTCAGCGTCTCTGCGCACCAACAACGGGTTGGGTTGCGAACAAACTCACCTTCTACTTTCACTGCTTGGATCCAGTGCTTCCGTTTTGTCCTTATCTGAAATAGAAGTTGGTGGGGCTTAGCAACGTTGACTTCCGATTTCAAACAAGTGCCTGCTTATGGTTGTGCTTTATGCAAACAAATTACAAGCCTCAAACAACCATCACCTGAGCACAACTAATGGTGAGAGCCGGGTGCACGAAAATATGTGAATATGTGTACACTCAGTGTATTTTTAAGCACATCCCGAACACTCATGAGTGTTATTTTACCGCAATTCCACAAACACCAAAAAACAAAGCCTTGATTCTGATGCACGTAATCACACAAAACCGTTTCCACAGACACAAGAGTCAGTTTACTTTTTTTTATAGGAAAAATTATTTTCACAATACGTGAATCCTCGTTTTAATTTACAAGAAAAGTCCTGTTGTGGACGCGAAGCTAAAACATTTTCACAAACGATGAGATGAAAATTTATTCGGTCAATGTTGCGCTCGTGACTCGTCTGAACCCATTTGTACTGCCGAGTTCGTACTGTCTGTGGGATTTGATTGTGCGCTTTCCTTTTGTAGCTATTTGTTAAATAAGAGCTCCTCGTAAAGGAAATAAAGCACTGGTTTCAATAGACGCCTTCGATGATCTTTATAAGGCGATTTGCGTGATTTCTGCATGGCTGGTTTGACCAATCATTATTGCTAACTGCTGCTCGCACGCAAACAAGCAAGAAGTGTTTGCTTTTTCGCACAAGAATTCGGGGTGAGACAGTCACAAACCCGCGCCGCATACACGGCCATTTCTTCAGGCCTTTGTCAACGCCAAACCAGATAAAATGCACGTCTTGTTTCCACAAGCGCAGTTCGACTTCGGTGTTTTGCAATTGCAGGTCACAGCAATTTACCTTTGGCGGAGCTTGACAAGCACAGTGGCTCCGAAATGCTGGAGGAAGTGTCAGCCTCTTGACCATCGCGGTCACCTGAAAACATTGCAGTGTTGATGGACATTATTCGCGCCAGGATGACTCTACTGTGGGAGTAGAACTTCCGTCTCAAACCGGAAACCGGACTTAACACGTAACTTCCGCCAGCAAACTAACCATTTGCTTGTGCTGTCAACAGTTTCACAGTAAACATCACATTATTTTGAAAAGCTGAAGTGTCGCATACAGAAAACTAACAGCACATGAAAGCTAAGTTTAAGTACCTTGAACATATTCTGTAGAATGGCTTCTCTTAAATGGTGGCAAACCGCTTTGATCATTCAATTTCGCCTTAGAATAAAAGCAAAATCACGATTACGAGCAAAATAAAGGGCAGTTATCCGAAACAGGCTGAACAACCTTAAGCTAATCAAAAGTTTGTTGGTTGGAAACTCAAAATCATTTTTTCATGGCGTGTCCAGCGTTCACACGAATCTCTCATCAAACGAAGATTTAAAAGCTACAAAAGTCAGGGCAGTTCTATTCTTGGCGTTGGGAAGGATACGAGAAAGGGACTGGCAGATATCCATTAACGTCAATATATTGCCGTGTGATAGGGGTAATGATTGCTCTTCATAACATTACCTGCAAAAACTTGGTCCGTCCAGGTATAATATGTTGTTCACACGGTTTCGCGCATGCACATACAATTGGGAAACACCCAATAAAGCAATTTTTTTGCAAATTCGGGGTTTGGTTTATGTTTTCAATGCAAACGCCCCACAGATTAAACGCGGAAGTGCTGCAAGTGTCAGAAACAACAAAGCAAAAGCCAAAGATACGAATGTATTACTTTTAGACATTTCGAAAGTTGTTTTTAAAATGTTCAGTTTGAATCCAGTCAAACCCGTAGTTTTTTCGTTTTTGTTTCTAAAACTACCAACAAGTCTCCAACTGCTTGCTTACGTTGGCGGACACTTGACATGTTTAGAACGAAGATGTCAGCAACACCGCTTTACCTCCTGGTTGTTGCTTGACATGCTTGTGTCTCGAGATCTCTTTCTTCCGTTTGTGGTGCCGTTCGACACGAAAGATTGCGCGCGCATGCTGAGGTCCAGCGATTCAGCGGCAGATGCCACATCGGCGGTGTTGCTCGCTTTCTTGTTGTGAAGTTGCGATATGATGGAGTTTAAACCGCCTTCTCTTCTGCACAGAAAAGTAGCTTTTGCTGCACCGAATATTCTCGAAATGAACCACCGAGAGTCTCAGCGAACAGTAAATGAAAACCGAAGCTGAGAAACAGGTTTCTTCGAGACAAAGAAAATATCAGGTTAAACCGTTAGAAAGTCGCCGAGCGGGGTTTTCTTATTGGTCATTTTTCGGTCATAGACCGAATTTTCTTATAAATGGCCGAAAAAATAAAGGTAGGTTAGTGAATACTATTACGGCGAGTTTTAATACTGTATGCGACAAATGATCGAAATGTCTCAGCGAAAAAAAAACATGACATAACAAATGAAAAGTTTCAACGTGATTTTTACCGCTTAAAAAAACAAAATTTTTGAACAAGTTTTTACGCATTCATGTGTAGGTAAACGCGATATTTCTTGAATAATTATTCGAGCATTTGTTGCAGCAAGTAATCTAAGCCACTGGATGCACAGAGCATTTTGCGGGTTTTAAAACGCCCGGAGTTGGTGAACAATCAACAAAAATTCATGCAGCCTCACGCTGCTAACTTTGTTAAAACAACAAATCAGCAACTGTTTTAAGAAACAAAACTAATTGATGGTAGTTATGGGCATAGCAAAACAAAAGCCATTTGCGTTTCCAGTTCCCAGCAAAAGTCATCTGCGATGCCTGTGTTGCTTTACCATATCACCAATATCCTTAACGCCGCTCCCGGCCTCGAGTATCTCTTTCTACGTAAGCCTGGACAGGAGATTCAGGAAAAAGCAGTCCACTCAACGTTTAAAACAAATCGTAACTTTCGTCTGAAAGTTTCTATTTACTGTATAAAAAGGCAGACATTGAGGTTTGTGAAGATGACGGCGGCTGTCTGCGTAACAGATTTTTGTGAGTGTGGAACTTTACCCTTCAAGAAATATCAGCATCACGAGTTTTCAAACCAGCACTAAAGTGCACGCTAGGCAGCGCAATGCTCTTCTTTACGCCTCCGATTTATCGGAAGCAAACCAAAACCGTCTGCCGTAACAACACGACCGAACAAGCGAGCCACAGCATCCAAATTCTTCCTTTACTCAGGCAGAACGGGTTTCCATCATATCAGCCCAACTGCCGAGCAGGCGCAGTCAAATGCGTATGCACCGGATGTCGCTTCACTAATGCGCAAAGCTCTAGGGGTGCAAGGCAATATGCTGAACGACCAGTCGTTTCGCTGTAACCGGATAACATTTCAAAAGACTAATGAGGAATCAAAATCCTACAGNAAAAGCTGGTCAACGTTTGGTAGAAGACAGNATGCCAAACTACGAATACAACAAATTTCTTAAAATGCAAATTTGAGATTTGTAATACATAAGAANAAAACCACCACTGTATATGCAGATAACGTTTCAGAATAAGCAGAAAGCTACAGCCCTGTGGTTTTGTAGATTTTACCCCAAGTTTATTCCAATGATTCATTTTTCGTATACCTCATACAGCACGATTTTGAAAGATTTAAATCCTTTGGAAACAATATCAACAACGACAGTTCAACAGTCATCACAGCACCTCTGGAATCAGTTCAACAGATTTATCTTACGGAAGAGGTGCAGATCGAGAACTTCAGTTTACATCTACAGTTAGTTAAAAACCGCTCTTTTTTAGTTTAAAACTCCTCTTTAAGCCCAAGTCCGTCATGTAATATTTTTGAATGAAAGTCGGAACGTGTTAGGCGATACACGTCCAAATCGAATCGAAACAAAAAACTACTTCTCTAAGCAACTTTTAAAGTTCAACTCACCCTTGCTTGTGCACAAATGATCCTGACGAGTCTGCTCCGTAACTTGTTTTTCCGAGAGACCCACAATTGTCTGAGGAAGATTCTGCAGGATTCTCCGTCGATTTGGTACTTTGGTGGAACTGAGTTTGTGCAACGCGTTTTTTAGCCATTCTATCCTGTCGAAAAGATTTTATCGTCCTGTCGCAAAGTTCAACAAATCACGTAACGTTTTTCGTTATGAATCAAAAAAGGTCATCCACGCAGCTTCCGAAAAAGGCGCGTTAACTCTGAAAGCTTGACATTACGCCGATGCAAAGCGAGAGCTACGACCTGCATCAACCAAGCTTGGGTAATTAAAAACCACACACCGCTGAAGAAATGCCATTGGAGGAAACAATCAAAAAATTCTTATGCACCTCGTTACAGTCTTTGCTTAAAGCGTATCGAGAAACAAGAAATTTGGGGGAAATCATTTGAAAAGCTTCGTTTCTGAGAGTTAAAAAATTGACGTGACAAGCTTCTGTTGTCGCGATAGGTTTCGAGCTTCGAACGGCTACGAGTATAAAAAGTATTGGGTTTTCGGGAAATATGGCGTTGGGTTCAGTTTTTCTTCAATATTGTCTGCACTTAATATCCAAATATAATACGGTTGTGCCTTGAATGCAGTGCAGAACAAAATACTCCGGGTAGGATTCTACCGCGCAGCTTTCTTTGAATGATTTCGTTTTTAAGATGTAAAGATGGTGCAAGGCGCAAAAAACTGCATGAGCTTGCATGTTAAAGAAGCATTCCTTTATGTCCTGCCACTGAACACGCGACCTTAAAGAAACAAACTAACTCATTTAAATCGCTTCACGCTTTTCGGCAATTCAAGTTAATGCTGCAAACTAAAATTACTTTCAAAGTTTTTCAAACTTTTCAACAGCTCTCTAAAACTGACTAATTTTATACCAATTTTTTGTTGAGAGAAGTATACAAAATTTATTTTTCTAAGGTTTCCTCAAGACAAGATTCGGAGTAGATTTTTCACCAACATTCAGGAATCTTTACCTTCATCTCTTTTTAAACCTGATTAGTCAGATGCTAGCACATCAGCAAACCACCACTAGCAGCTGAATCAAGCAGCCAGCGCAGCCTTCTCTTTACAGCCTAATACAAACAAGACTCAGCGTTGCACGCTCTGCTTCATCGTTTCCTTCCCTTGCTTCGCTGTGTTCAAAACGGCACAGTTCCTTCCTTCCTGCTATGGGACTGGTGAGTTGTTTTCAGCTGCCTCTGTAGTGACGAACGCTGTGATTTTGTCAGGCAGTGTTTCTCTCCACGTCTCTTAAGACAGCCTTCCTTTTGGATTACGCCTTTGCACGCGTTGTAAGAAACTTTTCTTGCCGCTTAAATTGCTTGAAATTGCACCACTTCTTTTCTCATGCAGAAGCAACCAAGCATCCTCGCCACACTCAATATATCCATTGGACAACCANTCGATGAACAGCGGGTGAAAAGGAAGTGAATGGCGCGAGTGGCGGTCGGGCCTGTAGGATATTGCGGGGCCTTTGCATGAGATTGAAGCGGAAGACTGCTCGACTCGTGCAGACGAGGATGGAAGTTCTTAATCTGCGCTGATCAACGCAGAATTCTATGGCGTGAACATGTTAAGCATTTCTTTCACCTTTCTGTCTCCGTAATTCCTTACTCTGCCCCTTCACTTGATGAGAACATAAGTCTGCAAACACAGACATCTCAAAAGAAGAGCGTCAAAAAAGTTTTACTTACAGCGGTTGCGTGTCCGTAACCTTTGCAGAAATCGCATTCGCACACAGGCGTGTGCACTTGAAGAACGCCTTTAGTCATTAAAGTTTTTAGGCTTTTGCCGCAATGGCGTATACTCCTTTTCCAGTCTTTGGCCGTTTCTCTTCCACTGATGAACTGGAATTCGTTCGGCGTTAACCACTCGTCGTTGAAAAGTATCGACTGACCTAAAATAGTCGATGAAATGGTTAAGAATTTCGCTGCTTGGACGCTTGCACCTATATAAAAGGCTCATTCACTGAACATTATCCTGACGTAAAATCAGCAAGCACCAAGGTCAGTTGAGGGTGCATTCTACCCAAACTGAGAAAAAAAGTTGCTGAGAGTGCCGCAACACGAGGTAATAGACAAAACAGGAATATAGTTAGTTTCGGGCTATTTCGACGCTAAGAATCTCATCAAGTTACATGCGGTGTGGCAATGTTAAACGTGTTTTTCTCGCCACCACAATCTCCTAAAGCTTAAGCCGTCAAGCAGTTAGTCCAGTTTCAACATGGTGCCGGTCACCATTATAAATTTATAATAATTACATCTAGAAAATCCATCTCGTTCGCTATTTGCTGTAATTATCACTGATTAGAGTACACTTACAAATAAACGAGAAGGGTCAAAGAGACAGAAAACCATGAATTTTCAAACATCGCCCTTATTTACATGTTTGAGATTCACAACAAACGAAAGCTAATTGTCACCTGAACAACTGCTAATGAATATACCGTTGTGAACAGTATACGTAACTCAGGTGCAGATTGGTATAAGTAAGATCAGCGTTTTTTAAGGCGTTTTAGGGAAGTGAAAATCGGTTCCCTAGAATCAAGAGAAAATTATCACCGGTTCTTAGAATCAGAGAAAATCGGATCCCTCGAATTAAAGAAATCGGGTCCCTACAGGTCCGTACTGGGTACCTAACATTTTCCTTAAAAAATACCCTGAGCAAGATATAACGTTATTTTCGTTAAACATGAGAACCCTGTAACAGCGATGGCAATTCACTGAACATTTTGTGGTAAGAAAAAAAACTTACAGAGTTGAGAAAATCTTGTCTACGTGCGGTTTGTTATTATTTCTGCCAATGATTTTTCAAAGCAACCGACACATCTGTGGGGAACACCCGCCATAGGGATCGATATCGTGCAGTAGAAGGTCATAACGCGCACTGACAGCAACTTTTTCTTAAAACAGTTCTGTTTATTTCAAAAAATATCATTGGTCACAATATGGTGCCGCATGAAACCGACTGCTGAGCTTGAACAGCACAAAATAATGGGAAAAGTTTGATAGGTTTGCGTATAACGCGATATCGTTTAACCTCCGATTGCTTGTAGCTTTACAAAAATATTAAAGCAAAAAAATTGAGAAAAAACGTTGACTTTGACTTTTCAAAAGTTTGGAGCAAAAATTTCATCCAAGTTAAAACATTCTTATTATCAACATTGTTTTCGACCTAATTGATTTGATTCTGATTCCACGTCAATAAGCTGCAGGCCCGTAGCCACGCGGTATTTTGAGACGATCAAGGTTGTTTATCAGTTGGCAGTACTTGTTGCCAATCACTTCTGCAGAGAGTTCTTTTAATCTCATCGTTGTTTGAAAACGTACGCCCCAACGCCCATGAGCGGGCAAAGACTTAATGACTTTAACGATTTTTTCTGTTAATAGAAATTGTACAGAAAGTTTGAATGAGCTTTAAGACAGCTTCAGAGCCTATTTCAAGAAATCATGGAAACACCGAGATATTTTTGGAAAGGTGTGATGTGTGTTTTATTCTTTATTTCTTGTGCTTCTTTGCGACAAAGTTCAGTAACAAAGCTATGGCTGAATTTTGATGCTATAGCAACCAAGCCACCACCGCATGATATAAAACTGAGTGATGCGAAATTTATAGCGGTGGCAAGTTGTTTCTGCAGATGTCAAATTCGAATCAAAAACGATTATTACCAAAGTTACTCGAAACTTGAAAGTTAGCGTGTAACGTCGGACGAGACACTGTAACCAGAAAAAATGTTTGGGTGAAAGCAAGGTCGCAAAAAGTCCGAACTTTTGTGGGTGGAAAAATGATTTCTGGATGGGGACGAAAAATTGACAAAATCTACACTAAAACTTGCAAAAACCCGCATGATTAAAATATGTAGATTTGTTTTCTACCTTGCTTGCGGGTTTGCATGGGTGTGAGATGTTGGTTAAAATTTTTTCTCCGCTTCATTTGTAGTGAAATCTGTTGAAAAAGTGAGCACTACACACGTTTGTTTCACAATAGGACCTCGTTGAAAACTGCTAAGTTTTTAATTTTTATCGCAACCGACTTACACATTACAGAGATGTTGAGTTTGTTTCAATTTCTTTCTGGTAGTTCCTGGCCTCTGGCCATACCAATCATTTTTACCTCCCGCCGTCGTTGGGCCATATAGTGCAGGTGTCGAGTGCGTCATATAAGAATAAATCGGTAGAAAATGAGTTCTTGTTTATGGCTATGCGTGTAAAAGCGTAGCTTATGTTAACAAGACAGTGGATCACGCAATTTTCAACAGAAGTTTTTTAGGCCACGCAAGGAAAAAGCTTGATAAACACTGATCTAGGAAGAGAGGCTCACAACTACCATCAACACTGGATAAAATGCATGCTAAAAGAAGAGAAATTTTGTAAAGCGCGTTTGATTTGGCACTAACCAGAACACTGAGAGTGTAATACGCATAAGAGGGAGTAGGCAAACTCGATGTGCCCACAAATTGAAAACTTAAACGTAATAGAGTTTCCAGCAGGCTGCAAGAAATAGTAATAACAATACGAAGGAAGTTACCGAACAAACAAGTGAGGCTCATCTGAGGACAGAAAAAGCGTGCATCACTTCCTCCTGTTGGTACTTTCAGCGTGCTGCAGGTTTGGGTAAACTGGGGCGAGAATTCGCTGAATTGTAAGAATTTTGCTTTCGGACCCAGGGACGCAACCGCCTGATATTTTCGGGGGTGGGGGGGCAAATGATTGTAACTTGTTGTGTCTAACAACTAAACATGTTTTTGAAAATTTCGGGGAAGGGAAATTGCCGGGTTCGCCTCCTTCCTCGGTTGCGGACCTGTTCAGACCAATATCTATTTCGCGAAGCTTCCAGTTCAAGGGTTTGAGCAGCACTTGGAGTGGCTTTCCCGAGTATGGTTTATCAGAATTACAATTTACGAACCAAGTTCAACAAAATTATTGTGCACGCTGCGTCGGAAGTTCAGCTGATTTACAGTAGTAGCAAATGTAATATAAATACCCGTCATCATTTATTTTAGACTATGCTATGGACGGAGATTGAAGTTTTAACGTCAATTGTTATGGGTTTCCAGGACTTTGTCACAATATTTTTCAAGCGTCTCTTCAGATATTTTACAATACTAACCTAAAAACATCTTTGTATTCAGGATCTGCACAGTGCATTACATATCGCATACGATCAACAAGAGCGTATTGTTAAGCGAGAACGCAATCACAAAGGTCATTGTTGCTTGAAACCTAATCCTAGAAAAGGGCGCTGTCCGGGTGAAAAATCAAGTCATTACTGTTTGTGGATCGATTAAATTTTTTGTAGAAAAAATATGTGAAAAGAGAAAAAAATGTTCCGGCGTAATTTGCACAGGACAAATTTCTGGCATGCCGGATAGTCCGGTCTCCGGTGTTACTTGGTATGATAAAAAGTAGACGCTCACTCTTCCGGTGAATACGTAGCACAAAGATTAGCGTCAGTCTGCATGCCTTCTACAACGAACGCCAGCGTTTCCAGTGCCGGTTAAGTTGTCGCAGGAAAAGTACACAAAGGCATGACATCGAGGAGAGAATCCTGGCCATAAACGCTCCCCTCAACGGCTTATTCAAGCTTTCCACTGGCGTTTCTGACAGAACAGTTTGAAGGGAGGGCTTGTTGACGTTTTCGAACAGGTGTTTTTGGTGCTGGGCAGTTTTCTTGGATGACGCCATTTGAGGTACAGTTCCATATAGGGGCCGCCAAAGGCGTTTTATACATAACAAAAATGGCCAAAATTTGACCCCGTTTTATCACGCCTCTGAAATGATACTAGGAAGATAAATTACGTGACTATGCATTTATGTTGACCAATCTACACGGCAACAAGTTCGACTCCCGTATCAGTAAAAAAACTGATTTTTACAGTGCACTGATTCATAATAGCAGTAGTCTAGCTCAGTGTTTCCCAAGTATGGGTTGCCTGAATATTTTTTGAGTCGCTTGTTTTTCTCATATAAATATAAGGCTCCGCGTTAACAAGTTGCATGCATGTACTCTAATTGCTGAAGTCAACATAACGCAACTCGGGAGCATTCTCCACATTGCGTGGCACTGGTTTTGTGCCCCGGTTTTGTGCCCTGTGCCGTACGTGACGCTCGTGAACGCCACGGACAAGGTTGGTGCTAGACGTTTTTGTGACGTAACTGCAACCTTGTAAGCCTTCACTAATCTAATACGTCGGACAATCCGCAATTTCCCCCGGGCTTAGATTACTATGTTTTTTGTAACTCAACTTTGTCAGACCGCAAAATCACTATAGAGCAGGTGTTCTTATCCTGGGGTCTGTGAACCCCTTAGGGGTCCATGAATGTGTTTTAGGGTGCCCGTAAACCAAAATCCAATCAAGAAAACCCGCTACTTTTAATCTGCCTGGGCCATTGTTCAGCTTAATCGCACCACAACTGTAGCCCGACATGCACCACTAGGCCTTGGTAATTCCAGTAGTACCTTTATGATAATATAGTCCACACTTTCCGCAGAATTTTCTGCTAAAATTTAGCACGCGCATTGAAGTGGATAAAAAGACTTGTATATCTCGTTCATGTGTAGGCCGTCTATTGTTTTATTCATTGTTTAGTGTATTCAGGGGTCCGCAAAAATATATTAGGCTGCTCAGGGTCCTCGCAATGTAAAAGTTTGAGAAACGCCGCTATAGGCTACTTACCGTGCAGCAAGAACATTTTGCCAGTCGCAGCTGGCTACACACTCAACGTTAGCAGACAATGTAATGAAGTTAGCCAAAGCCCATGCCACAGTCAGTGGCGTAGCCAGCCCACGATTTTGGGAAGGGCATATTATTTTGACTTTAAGAGAGCAACATTATTTGGTTTGGCACATCGCTTCTCGAAACACAAAACGACAAGATATGCTAGAATTTTTTTGGGACATGGCCTCTTTAGCTCCCCTTGGCTGCACCTATGGCCATAGGTGCAGGGCCTCTGAGAGAAATTTTACCAGGGGGTACGCAGACCGACACCGGGCTCACCTAGCTCCTGGAACTCTCGTCGGAATTTGTATAGCTTGTTTGAATAGTCATCCGAATATAGATAAAAAAATTGCCATGCTAAGATTTACAAAGGGATTAATTGTTATAGTGGCAAGCTGTTTACACAAGTAACACAAAGCTTCGTATGTTGCAGTAAGCTGGTACTCAGCAAAATATCTTCCTTGTACAAAATAACAATCATAGCTTTTTACTGTGTATATCACGTTAAACAAAATTTTCAAAGTACATTCAATTTTGCGCAATATAGGCCAAATAAAAAATGCTTCTCGTCTCGGTTTTTCAAATAAAGGAAGGAAGCGCGGACATTTTATTTTTCAAGATGTTCGCGATTTGAAATTTAACGAATTTTGGTCTTATTCACGCGTCAGATTTTTTGAGCATGTGCAGTTGCATTTCATTTCATTCTCAAAATCGTCGAAATTTGAATTTTTTCTTTTTCGCTGTAGCAATTCGTTAATGTGGTGCTTCAGATGGGCGCAGAAACTAGTTTTTTTTTATTATTTTTATAAAACAAAATGTTGAGGCGGCCTCGAACAAGGAAGTGGGTGTGGACGCGAAACGCCTTTTTTGACTTGGCATTATCATGATTTGAACATCATCGATGACTAATTTGATTCACATCACATGTTGCAGCTTTTGGAAACTAATGTGTGCGTAGTGGCTAGTGGTACTATCACCTTTATAATAAATGGATTCCTTTCACAAATTCAAAGCTGATAGTGAGACAGCTAATATGTTAGATTTCAATTAACCTCAAAATTGTCTGTTGATTTACGTTAAATCACTCTACAGCGAGCGAAAATATTAAGCAGTTTTATGAAATGTATATTATCTTTCATCTTTACTACCTGTCGATAATAATCATCTCCTTTATGTGTTGCTTGGTCTTTTAAAAGCGATGTACTTTGAAAAATTGAAAACTGCCAAATTCACTCTGAAACATTGTGCAAACAACTTACATTTTAAGAAATTGGGGCAAATGTCACGATTGCTTTAAGAACAATTTTCGTGCCTTCTTCTTGGCAACGGTTTTGATAACATCATCATTTTATTTCTTGTTCAAGTTTGGATTCAATGGTCATTCTACTACACGAGATTGACCGCCAGTTGCTCTCAAAAAACTTTTGATTAGTTTTAAGCTTGCGAAATGATCTCTCTGCAGATGCCACAGTGGCTGGAATTGTGAGTAAAAGCAAATACACTTCGGAAAATATTGTTCGAGGTTGAAATCGTACATGTGGTTTAGCCAGGTCTAACGGAAGCAATTTCCTTTTTCCAAAATTAGCCGAAATGCACGAAGGGCATGATGCGGCAACTTAGCGTGCGTACTTTCATCCTTCCGGGCCCCAGTATCTACCGAGCCAGGGTGGATGTACCTCTTGTAGGCCCTGCCACAGTGTCCGCTGGCTGCACAAAGGATTGTTTTTGTATATAGGCTAGTTTGCCTGAAGATTGAGTTTGAATTTTTTTGCTTGTTACAATGGGGCTGGAATGTTTTCCTGTGTAGAGCAAGTTTATAGCTGATGTACATGTAGTTGATCCAAATGTCACAAAAACGACTATATTTTTTAAAACTTGGTTTTATAGAATTAAACGGCAAACCAAAATGTGTTGTTTGTCTACTCTAGATTCTAGAATTTCTCAACGGAATCAATGAAGAAAAATAAGTAACAACGTCATTTGGAGAGGAATCATCCAGGCTGTGTCAGTAAGAGTTTTTTCGAGCGTAAACTACAGCGCAGTAAACTTCTATGAAAGCATTCACAGAAGCAAATAAGTCAGCTGTGCACTCTTCGTATGCTGCTTCTTACCAAATAGTAAAGCAAAAGAAAACTCATGCAATTGGAGAAAGCATGCTATTTGCAGTTGCGAAGGAGTTGTAAAAATAATGATTGGTGAAAAAGAGGGTAAAAAATTAGACTCAGTTTCATTATCATACAGCACGGTGAAGAGACGCATTTTAGAAATCTAAAAAATGTCATGTGATGCTCATAAGAAGATTGTAAGTCAAGTGAAAGAATCCATTTTATTCAATGCAGTTGGATGAATGGGCAGATATTGCTAGTCAATCGCAGATTTCCATGTTCATTCATTATGCTAGCAGTGATGAAGTATCAGAGAACTTGCTATTCGGCAAAGCTCTGCTGCTGCATAATAAAGATAAAGATATTTTCCAACATCCTGACTTCTTCAGAGAACATTCAATTCCTTGAGGAAAAAGTGTTGAGATTTACACGGATGGTGTAGCAGCATGTACTGGCAAAAAGTGGGAGCAGTATAACTACACAAGAGAAAGCATCCATTGTGAAGTGTTTTTTTTTCTCAGCTGCATGAAACGCTAAGTTCTGAAATAAAATGTGTGAACTTTATCCAAGCTGGGTCATTTAATCAGCGTTTGTTTTCTTTTTTGTGTGAGATGGATGCTGATCACTAAGGATGGTTACATCATACTGAATTGCGATGGGTGTCACGTGGTCGTGTCCTGAAACGTGCTTATTAGCTAGGAGAAGAAATTGTTGTTTTGCTGAATTAAGAGAAACACGTGTTCTTAGCTGAAAAGTTTAGTCAGGTAAAGTTTAGCGCAGGTGTTGCTTTCCTATCTGATGTGGTCGACTCTCTGAACTGTCTGAATCGAACCATGCAAGGTCCGGTTTTACAGTCATTGATCGCGCTGCAAAAATCATCGCTTGCCACAAAAAAACTCATTTTTTGGAAAAGGTACGTGAGTTGAAATTAGTATGACATGTTCACTGAATTAAAAAGCAACTCCCTCCTGCCTCTTACGGCTTTAAATGTAACTACGGGAACCCGCAGGTTATCGGAATTACGATAAAAGAAAACAGACAGCGTGGATACCTGGGACCTACATCAACCTCGCAGTGTCAAGAACACCTGCCCCTTCCTATTTAAGTCTGGCTCCTATACATGTCTTTTGTGCATGACCCTTGCATTTTACCACAAACTAATGAACTTCGGGCGTATTGCTGTTTGCTGCTTTGAAATGTTGAGGAAGTACAAGTGTAGCAAATATTAAGTGCATGGAATGGTGAGTGGCTGATTGTGACGAGCTTCAGAAAGCAGTCAACTGGCAGATTTCGATGAACCGGTTGCTCTTTGTTATAACCTGCTTCCAAAACTAATTTTCAGCATGGAGAGTCACGCTTACACCATCATGCTTGCACTTAATCTTTTCGATTTTAGAAATGACCTTTGAATATTAAATTGCATAGCTCTGTATCCTTTTAAAGGTGCAATTATATTTGTGCAGCTTTTAGTGTGGGATAACTTCGCTAAATAGTCTTTATACCTGAACACAATTAATCGATCTATAACATTTTACGAACGCACACGCAGGGATTTGGCTTGTTTCAAAAGTCTTTTCCCTTCTAACAGAAGCGTCTAAAAAACGACTGGGATGACTCTTAATGGCCCGCGCCATCAGTAAAAAAGTTAACCATACAAAACTAACCTTATCAATCGTAACGCTCGCACTACACGCTGTCATACCTTTGCTGCCTTGGCAAAGTTTCGTGACAAACAGAAGACCTTTGTTTCCTCCACATTCAACTTCCATCACAGGATCGTTCGGATTGCCTTCCTCCAAACGAATGTCTACTCCAAGTCGAGAAGGGTCGTCGGGTCTTTCAACGGTGTATCTCGTGATGAAGTGGTGCAAAGTTCCACTCTGTCCCGATTGCACTCTGGCGCCACCGCACGGTGGACTTTCTGGCGAAACTAGAGACACAAATTGGCGAGAGCGTATTTTTGCTTGCTGAACTACTTATTAAAATATTTTCTAATTTGCCATAAAAATGAAAACTTGTTGCTGACACACGTGTGAGGATTTATCCATTCGGATATTTTCCCAGTTTATTTTGTCAACACAGTGGTGGCAAAACTGTTTTAGACAAAGTGCCCAAACTGCAACGCAAAACCTACTTATTTGTAACAGCGTGCCAACAGGTCGATTTAAACGCCTTACTTTGCCTCTTTACTTTGAAAAAAGAAGGTTCTGTGTTAATATTTTCTAATAAAAAACATAACGCAGTCTCGAACGGTACAGACAGCTTTTATTGAAAGTTTACTTTTGGCATGCTTTTGAGTTGAAACGTGATTTGTGTTGCTGTATACATGCTGACAGGGGCGTACCGAGGTTAGATGGCCCCCCACTGGGAGCAAATGCAGTGTTATGAAGAAAGTACTTGTGACATTGTTGGGACTTTAGGCGCCCGGGGGATTGTGTCCCCTTGCCCTCCTCGGAACGCCCCTGCATACTGAGAGTTTTCTATCCTCGGCTGATGTTTAGTAAGTCTGGGAGTATCGCATGCAGCACTTAGGTCATCTGTTAAATCTGATACGAACAGCTGCTCACAAGCATAAAGATGATACAAACAAAGTTATGAAAGCAATCCCGAATACTTTCATCGCCTTGAAATCGTTTGGCAGAGAATTCCGCACTTTGAGGATTTCATTTTCAGTAATGATGCTATCCCTGTCATCCCTTCTATTTTTCCAACGTATCACGCAGTTGGTAGAACTTTTGTTTCCAGATGGAACTTTCTTGACATTCCAGTAGCCCCATTTCCAGATATTCGAATTCTAACCACTGCAAGCAGGAAGGATCAAGTTCTTCAAATTTGGTTTTGTCCGTATAAAAGTAAGAAATTGCGAAGTTATCTCTAGCTTACGGAACTGTAAACATCTGTTGTCGAAGTGAAGTTCTGCAGCTGCTATCATGCAAGAACACTCCTTGCATTTTGTGGCGGCTTCCAGGATTGTCTACATATGTTGCAGTGTTTTCTATCGGCAGTTTTGGATTTGGAAAATATTTCAACTGCCCACTTTCGAGGACTTCTAATTTCTTCTCAAGTGTTTTGATATCAAAGAACATCCTGTCTGGTATTTTTCCAGGGACTTGTAGTTGCTTGTTCATAACATTAAAGTGCAGNGTAAAATCCGTAAAAGCACGAGGTTGGTAAGCCATCCCTCGTCAGTAAAATAAACCTGCCTTTTTTCGTGCATAAACAATCTAATCTCATCCAAGCAGGCTACAAATCTATCAAAGGACTCATCCTCTGCTCAGTCACCTGATATTATTGCACAAAAGCAAACATTCATATTATGCATGGAGCTCTTACTTGAAACTGTAGGCAATTTAGACCGCAAGCCTAGTTGTAATTTACCATTTNTGTGACATCTCTGAGGAGTTCGTCAAACGTTTTTCTGCTGTCCCTGTCTCAAAGAGCTTCTTGATGTACAATGCATTGGAACTGAACGATTTGATGTTTTGCTTCTTTGATAAACAACTGTATGAAACCAGACGTTTTCCCCACCATCGAAGGTGCCCCATCACTTGTAATTGAAACCACTTTTTCATGTGACAAAAAGCCTCTATCACGGCATTGAGCATATATATCTCTTGTGTTCCTTGAGGTAAGAACCCACGTTTAACAGCTGTTCTCTCATGATGCCACAGCAGTATAGCGCAAAATCATTGCTAACCTTCCATTATTATTTGTATCTTTGCTTTCATCTAAGCACGTGGAGTACAGGCTGTCTTTAATATCATTCGATCTTTAACGGTATTTCTGCTAAGTGGCATCTCAGAGATGCGTTGAATAAATTTACCTTCGTTTGGGAGGTCATGGAAGAAAAGGATTTACATCCCGACAACATGGCCTCTGAAAATATCGTCATCAAGAGGGGCTGACCATGTTCTGCTACGCACAATGAAAGTTGAAAACTGGCAGCTGTTAGATGATCTTTTCCAAATTACTTTGTTTCTGTTTCACCAAGTTTGGCTACACTATCAAGGCTGGCTTCCAAGCGCCGTTTGACACACAACAACAGCGTTACAGAGAACAAATAATGCTTTCCCAATGCATTAGATCATTCCTAGTGTCTTTTTCCAGGTCTCTTGGAATGATCTTCCTCTATCTGTTTTTACTTTCTTTTTTTACTCATTTTTGGGTACTCAAAACTTGATACTTTACAGCAGGAGTCTCCAAACTACGGCCCGTGAAGACAGTTCACCTGGCCGCGCAGACATTTTGTCAGTAAGGAAAAAATAATATACTGCATGTACGAAACATTTGTTGATTTCGTGGAATGTACCATATCCCGAAACAATCGCATTACGTAAGATGACTCGTCCTCGAACTATTGTGTAATAGCTTGTTGAGGCCCTCTGAAAATAAAGTTTAGAGACCCTGGAGCCTACAGAAACACAAAACTTAAGTACCCAGTGTAGTAGATAGACTGGCAGTTGCTACGTCTTATAATCTACAGAGCGCTTTGTAACATCATAATTTAGCAGCATTATGACGACCAGCAGAACTTTTCGCACAAAAGAGCCGCTTGCGCTTTTTTATCGTTATTCTCTTAAAACAAGGTTTACCGCTTTTTGCATTGCAAAGAGATAGAAAATAAAATAAGTAATGACCTCTTATAGCAGGGGTCTNAAACTCAAATTGATCCGAGGGCCTAATGAGGACTTAAAAAGGAACCCGAGGGCCGCGGTATGACGTTAACACGACAGTGGCGGTACCTGAACCTTAATAAAACACCTCTTGCATTTCATTTCCTGCGAAAGGTATCATGAGTTATCGGCAGATCATTTTTAGCCGTCTCCAAGTCCGTTGAAAAGGAACTTGTTTACTCGCTAGCCGAGCACTTTAAAGCACCGGTGAATAAACTAAATAACGTAAATATTAAATATTTGAAAATTCCCAAAAAGCATCGCGGGCCACACAAAACGCTCTCGCGGGCCTCGTGCGCGAGACCCCTGTCTTATAGCGAACTCCGTGCTGCGGAAGCAGCGCGTGTGCCCACGCAACGGCTCTACGCGTCACTTATGACACGCGTGCCCTGGTTTTTCCACCGCTTCTGTAATGTATTAAATAAGGGGCTGTTCGCAATTGACAGCACTTTCACCGCATGCTGGTAGGAGAGGGTGAAGATGAGCGCACGTTTGCAAACAATGTGTCGAATTTCAAACGAGCAATGTCGGAACAAAGTTTATAGTCAAATCGATGGCAGACCACTGACCATCGTAACCGGTTACAGGCAGTATGGCTGCAGTTTTGCAATGCTATTATTGCATTAGCATTTGTCCAATCGTTTCAGATCTACTATACGAAATCATCGCTTTTACGATATATTTCCAGTAAGGAGTGAGGAAGGTTATAAAAAATGTACGGCATGTTACACTCATGATAATGTTTACAACTGCGAACAGCCCTTAAGATTGATGTTACGTGTAAGTTATAAAGTGACGGGCAAGTTTTACTGTCTTTGCGGGTCACTTTTATGATCCCGGGCACTTTCGCGGGTCATTGTAACTTTTCGTGCATGGGACAGGGTTACAACTTTCCTTCACCCAGTTTTTTCGATCTTTCTTGTGTTTGAGAACGAACAACAAAACGCCGAAAAACAAAAAAGAAGTTTATCATCCAATTCTTCAGCGAAATCAACACATTTTTTTCTTCACAAGGGATAGTGCTGAGTTTTTCAGCGTAGGACGGCCACTGCTTTTGGGTACACAACCGGGGAACCCCCGGTTCCCCATTATTGCTCTATGGCAGGCACAGTCGAAGACGGTCTTCGAAAGGCTTGCTTGCTAAATAACTTCAAGTAACTACCAAATATCATATAAGACGCATTTTAACATTCAGTGGCGATAATGACTGACAGTGACATTGCACCACAACGTTGGTCAAAAATTTTGTTTCCAAAAATTGCTGTTATTTTGCATTTAAGCGTTCACAGCTTCGTGCACTCTGTAACTATATTGGTCATTGCAGGAAGAATTAGCGTTTGAATTTGAAGTTTACGGTTTCGAACCTCGTTTCTTTTATTGTTTTTGGCAGAAGATCAGATTGTTCGACGCATTGCAACACTGCGAAATATTGCAATAACTTCCAGAACGCCTCTGACGAATCGCAATTTAAAAACATCAGTTTCAGGCATGGCTGTAAAATAACAGCAATTTAAAACGACCGCTGCGACTCAACCATCATTTCATAACGCAACCCAACATTTACAAAAAAAACAAGCTCTATCGCATCTTTTGGTTGTACAGCAAACCTTCCCTGATTTCGAAACTTTGTATCTGGGTTAGTATTGACCAATAACAAAACTTCGATTGAAAACCTTAGATAAAATGTCAAAAGACAGCCAGAAAATCTACTGCTGTGATCGTCACTTTTTATTCTAAGCAGCTTCGTCGTCAGCAAGCACAGACACAAGGGGGATGCAGGAGACGCATTAACCTCTAGCTAGACAATTAAAAATGTCTACATGAGACTTAAGTCCACTGAATTCATCAATCATCAAAGATATTCATATACTTAATCGCCAAATCTATTAAAAATAACTTATGCTTACAATTATTCAAAGACGTTTCGCCTGTAATCACCATGTGCCCTGTTGAATTTGAAAGCTTACTCGTTCAACCTTTTGAGTCTTTTTCTCGCAGTAGGCATATAATGAAAGTTAAATCCTGGCATTTTGCCCTTTTGCAGTAAATTGAGCTTCGTTTCGCATTTATTGGTAACCCTCTTAACCCTCCTGCGTAAACGCTATGACAACATCGAAAACGTCTTATTTCTTTTCTAAGAAAATCTCATTGACTTTTACCATAATTTTTATATAGTTGGATTGCTTGATTGGGGAACTGGATTGATTGGTTGGGAAGCTTTCAATGGATATGCTTTGTTACTGCTTGTATCTACTGCCAACTGCTCAAGCTTTGCTGTCTTCGTTGTAGCTTATACGGACTTAGATGAGCTTGCTTTGTTTTTGGAATATGATGTATATTCAGTGAAAATGTTATCTAGCTTTCGTTTTTAGTTAATTTCATGCTTTCACTTTATCTTAACATCGGTTGCAAAATATACAGAACCAAGTCGCTCTTTGCTATTATGCAAAATTAGAAATCCCTGCAATGACAACAACAATTATGACATTAAGTTACTATGGGTGTTGGACTGCTGGAGTAATTTTAAATGACAATCAAAAACCAAAAGCTTCGAGGTCAGTATAATTCTGCATCCAAACTTTAGCTATAACTATCGCAGCACCAAAAAAACTGTCGACATCATGATCATGAAATGTTTGGGTCGCAACACATAAAGATACTATTTTCTGTAGGTCGCGCCAAAGAACACTTGCGGTTACAATCTAAAGGGCATGGCAAACAGCACTATTTTTATACTCATGCAATATGACCTGCAATGAGAATAAGCATTTTGTAATCAAATAATGGTTTATCTCGAGTCCTCGATGTACCTGACCGGCACCTGCCTTTCGGTCAGATCCTGTTGCGTGGCATATTACTTATTTGTTCGTTCGCAGTATTTCCTGAAATCAACTAGCAGTAAAGTTGGCCTGCCTACTTCAAAACGAAGCATATTTCTTGGACTTGTTTTCTCGTAACTCTATGTACGCGAAGGTGAGTGATTTACGCCAGTTGGTCTTGTGGAGCTTTCCGGGTTAACCGCCAACTGCTGTCGAATCTCTCCCAACCAAACTAGCCTGTGTCCGCTGATGGTCGTAAGGAATGATTACTGTCCAGATGACCCAACCTCACACGCTCACATAAATCACGGCAGAACTTTCGGTGAACCTACTGACTCACGGATGATGCGGAACAGCAAGTTTTGTTTTCTCATCATCGAGCACTGTTCCAATTACCCTGCACCCGTAGTTACTGCAGCGATGCTGCAGCTTCAACGCTATCTACTTTTGTTTACGAATATGCATCGCATTTGCTTGTGTTTTACCTTACTGTAATTGTGGCTTGTGGGACATGTAAAAACCAAAAAAGCTACCCATTGCGTACGGCAAGTTAAGCAGCAGATTTTTGATAAAGCAGGTGATGATTTTTGTTGAGGAAGCCTACGGACATTCGAGCTTGTGGGTGATTAATAAGTCTGCATACCAGATTGCCCTTTTTTTAAATTGACAAGCATATCTCTTAGCATTACACAACTTTCAGCGCAAAGCATTCTCTGTGCAGGGGCAACTTGAACAAAAAGGTACCAGTTTACTGTTTTCCTGCCATTTGAGCGAACTGTAGTGAACACGACTGCAATATGTACAAAAAACATTCCCGTTATCAACAACTATAAATGCAAAACCATTCATATCATCTATATTAGGGTTTACAACGGCAGCTCAAAGCATTTTAAAATGTGGTGTTGTTTTTGACATGTTGATTCACTAACTGTACTGCTTACAGGAGCATCGACAAACAAGGAGCAGGCGGCGTGAAAACCTTCCACGCAGACAAGGTGCAGACGGCGAGTAGCAAGTCACGACAGGGATCGATAGAAGTCTCAGCCCCATGCAATTGGAGACCGCTCTGATTGCCCTGCGCTTGTCACGCGCGCCGATCACGACCACGTCGGATGCGAATCGTGAACTACCGCTGGCCCGCAGCACTTCCTGCTACGAGCGAGAGCGCTTCTTGCCTTGGATCGCCTGAAATCAGCGGTGCTTCTGGATCGCCAGGCCTGCCGTTCACCACACGGAGAACAAAGCGGCCAGAAGGAAGTCCTACCAAACAGTAGATATGCGACAGCAAGCGCGAGTCCGCGCAGAAGACGTTTGAACGTCGACGAATCTATATTTAGCCGGCAACGATCAAATTCGTGACGGTCGTACAATCGTGAACTGCGCAACTTTCGTTTAGTTCGTGCTCAATGCGATCGGACATCTTGCGTCAGTGAGGAACGGCGCACTGGGGATTGAACGTTTTTGGGCATAGTGTCAAAAAACGCGCGAGGCGCGCAGAAAAGGAAGCGCTGACGCGGGCGGGTTCGTAAGCCTTTATCGTTTCTCGCTACACGCCGGCAAAGTAGCCCAGCGCACAATGTTGAGCAAGTCTTCGAACAGATTCACAGCACTGATCACAAGACGCCCGCTGAGTTGCTGCAACGGCTGGCCTCACGGCAACTACTGTCTTGTGTCTGTATAAAACCTTCGCTCTGCCAACTAACATTTAGGGCAAGGAAGTTAATGAGCAACTTTCCGTCACAAAATTGAAGGGAATGGAACTCCACATAGTGCGTAAGGGTGATGTCTCCAACACACCGAGTCCAAAGTGTGTAATGCAATGTAGTTTTGTTGAAATGCAAAACAACTAAGTGATGCGCACCCTTTTCATTATAAACTTAGGTGCCCAAGAAATGGTGAGGTTTGGGCGCTTTTTGAAATCGCATTGGTCTTCCTTCTGAAAAATAACCCGTCAAAGCTGATGTTGCTCTGCTTAAAAGTAGAAACCGAGTTTGCACTGGGTTGTGCATATCAGGTTTCGCCTGCTTGAAAAAAGTGGCAACTGACCTGGCTTGCGCGTAAGCAGTGAACCAAGGCTATTCACCAGCCTGGGTTTTTAATTAGACAGTTGCAAAACAATTTAGGGAATGGGGATCATGTCTCTGGCAAAGCAAATGTTTTGTATCATGACGTGCGGGAGCAGTAGGGTCAGTGACAACGGCAACAAACACAAAACTCCAGTGAAAAATAAACCACGTGAATGCAATGCTTTGGCTTATAATCTACCTTTTTTCAAGCATCAACATCACCTAACCCCAAACTAGTGGGCATTCGTTGATGAATAACATGGTTTAGTATACTAAACTTAACAGAAAGAGAAAGGTGTTTTTTCAAATGTCATTTTGTGGTTTTATCAAAACAATGGCGCAAAAAAGGCATAATTTCACCTGGTTTGCGTAAGCATAGACGCTGACATCATGATAAGTATTATTTGGAAAATCCCAACACTTTTAACAATCGCGAAGCGATGTGGCCCCCTTCCATAACGAGCAGCATATCGTAGTGTCGTAAACAGGCGATTGTCGTTTGGTAGCAGCAAACTCTACACCTCAGCGAATTGCAATCATAATTATATTTTCTCAGCTTTTAAGCTTGTAATCGAAGTTTGTTTTCAAAGCTTAGCGAGTAGATGCACTAATCCTAAAAGTAGCGCATGTTGAAAAACAAATGTCACGAATACTGCAGCCCTGCGAAGTCAACGCTAGACCTGGCCATTGTCAACAGATCCAACCCTATTTGCAAAAGCATGATTTTAAATAAAGCCCTATGGTACCCTGTTGCAGAAATTTGAAATGGTGGCTTCTGTTAAGTTACCCGTTTCACTACGTGCCTGATTAAGCTTGTGAATTTAATCACGACTGAATAAAGCTTTCTAACGGTAATGATGAACTACAACGACTTACACAACTCCCACATAGCCATGAACGGAAAAGAGACAAACGAGCAAACAATTCATGAACACACTCTTTGTCGAAACTTAGTTATCGGCATCACACCTACAATCAACCTCCATTCGAATAAAACTTACTTTCAATGTAGTTATTCATAGAATTTCAAAATACTTCTCCAAAGACTCGTACGAAAACCATTAACGCACAGCGAAATGAATTTTGCATTAAAGGAAGTATCGTCAAGATTTCATCTTGGAACGCTCAGCTATTTCATAACTGCCAATATCCTTTATGGTCTCAACCCAGCAGGCCCGTAACCAGCTTGGGACACCAGGGGTGGCGAAGAGTTTTCTGAGAGGGGCTCAAATTTTTTGAACTATGTCCAACAGTTTTCAACTATGCTCAACACATTTTTCCAGGGGGGCGAAAAAATATGTAGG
>JGI24021J15306_10001006_pt1 | contig 25586 bp, 11 predicted proteins | sample Ectturendosymbi1_FD_15306 | JGI IMG/M metagenome (IMG submission 15306) | reverse complement strand
AAATATTTGACTAATTAGACATTTAGAGAAAAATATATATAATATTGTAAATATCTTGAAAAATACTGACAGCAGGAGAAACAAGACGCAAAATTCGGATTCAGCGACCAAAAATTATCCAAAAAACATCCCAACCTCGACATAAAAAATTTTTGTTGCGTAGTGAGATAGACATTTATGTTGGCCCCCCTATTTTTTCCTTGGTCCCGCAGTGACCCCCCACTTTTTTCATTCTAGAATTGCCACTCCAGGCTGGAGTGCGATTTCGCCCCCGTTGAATACCATTGCTTTAGACTCATCTAAGAAAGCTGAAAACACTGGGTTACTCTTGTTTACATAATACGACAAAGTCAGCTTAAGTAAAANTATGTATATATCGGTACACTTTACAGAGATAAGGTTTTCACGCAGCCTACAGCGAATAAACGGATCAGTAGGTGTTAAGTTTTCTAGGGAGTTAAATCGCTTGTGTCTAATAGCTGGTTTGCGCAGATACTGTTCCCGCTCTTGTCATTGTTTCCAGGTCAGGTGCCTTCACGTGACTATGCTCTGGGCATTGTGCATCAGTGCTCTCACTTTTAGGGATTCTGTCCCTAGATTGGAACTTTTGGCCCTTTTTGGGGATTTTTTAGGGATTTTCGGAAAAGTATGAAAATGTATAAAATGACCTATTTCAGTTTATTTTGGAAATCATATTTGGTTGTATTTTTAACATTTATCACAGCATTCCGATTTTATGCTGCACCACTGGTGTAGGATGCGGGGGTGCGAACGAACAGTTTTGATTTGGTGAAAATCCGTGGAAATCCGGGAAAAATCTCAGAAAACATCCACAAAATCCCGGAAAATCTTAGCAAACGCCTGAAAATATGAGCAAAAATGCCACCCAACGGCGCCCAAAATAACATAAAAAAACTTTTTTTTTGTAGGTCACCTTTTTATGGAGTTTTTCGGGCAAGTTAGGGAGAATTCGGGCAAAGATCATTCGCACCCCCAAAATTTTGCCTGCTCCTACTCCTATGTGTTGCACCACCACAGATTTAGGGATTTTTTGGAATGTTTTGGTAATGTTTTGGTATTGTTAGGGATGTTTTGGTACTTACGAGCGTGGGTGACGAATCCTTCGAATATTGCACAGTAATACAGTAGCATAGTTGCCGTAGCTGCATATTTAGGTAGTTGTGCTCCCAGTTTATTCTGCTGATGTGAATTCTCGTGAGCAGCAACTTGTCTGTGTTCCTAAGCTTCCGGGAGTGCTGCGAGTTAAACTACTGTACTCCAGTTGTTCACTTGTTGTGGGCCAGAAGTTTGTACTGTAGTTTCTGTGTGGTTCCAGCCAGGTTTATTAGCTTGTAGGGTAGTTCAGGTGGTTCACGGTTTCATAAGGCGTAGACGGGCTGTGCGATCCGTAGTTCTGGAAACCCTCTCGGTGTAAAAACTCACAGTAGGTCTTTGTAAAATTCCTTACTGTTCTCAGATATAGCCTACGTTATGCAAACGATAGTTAGGAAAATCGATTGCATAGGGTCGCGTAAAACGTGCAGATATTTGAAAAAGGGTCGCAAGAGAAAGAACTTGGGAACCCATGAGCTGGACGATAGGTGAAAACTGTTCTACCCCAGTGTTGAGCCAGCAAAGTTTACCCAGGCTGGGGTGAGGACTGAGGATGCTTGTAGTTCTCAGCTGGCAAATTGTGTTATTAAATGGATCTCACTAGAGGAATGGGTGTGCTGTGCATGTTGTGATCACAGATGAGGTTTTGACACTTGTTTGGAGGATGTGCAGGTAGTGCAGTTGGGTACCAGACCAGAGGTTGGTTGAGTGATGTAACCTCTTTATCATTTTATTCCTGCATATTTTCAAGAATTTTTCGAATTATGATGGTATTTTTTAAAGTTATTTTTGTGTCCAAACAATGTCATGATCAATCGACAATACTTTTAAATTTTTCATATTTTTTCATACTGTCGAGTTTTCATATTTTCAAGTTTTTTCTCAATATTTTTCATACACACGGGTTTTCGATAATCTCCGTAATTTTGTTTTATGGTATTATTTTTAACTGTTTCCAAATTTAAGAAAATTGTTAAGAGTTCATTGCGTAGGGACAGGCGTGCGTGGTCACGTTGTAAGCGTCAGGTTTTAATCCGATTAAACGTTTGTTTGTGCAAATAATTAACCTGAACAAGACAAATAATTACATGAAAAAAATAAATAATTTATTTATTTACGTAAAATTTCACCCCAAGATAACCATAATGCTGCATCTACTGAATTTAGTAATTTGGTAAATCCATATTGCTGGTTTTTATGTATTATATTTTATTTGTTTGTTATTCTTTCTTGTGCACATCCCATTTTTACAAATAGAGTTACATTCCATAATTTTTTTACTTCATCAATTTTTTATTTTTTCACTGTGTTTAAAAATTTTTGACCACTCCTAATGTCCTCAATAAGACTACAGCAGAGCCACTCTCTTGTGTACATAGGCATGCTATTGTTAGACCGTTCCCTGTGTTTGATACATGTATACTGGCGAAATTCAAGTGTACTTTACCCGGATTTTGTGGAAGAAATTAGTGATCCCCTGCGAAAGGTCAAAGCTAACGAATCCACGATCTTTTCGGTAGGCTTGCAGTGAACACATTGGGAATGATGCGGGGATATGGAAGGATGTGATTGGCAAACATGGTGATGCTGGCGTAAGTGAGAACGGAAGGCTTCTTCTGTAACTGTGCTGTAGCAACACACTGTGCATCATGAACAGTTTCTGCCAACACAGAGATTTGCACAAGCACAACTGGTGCAGAGATGCGGTGGGTCAACAGTCACTCATATATTTCTGCATGGTTTCAGCCGAGTTCTCCCAACCAATGTTGGGGGTTCGTGTCCAAAGGGTTGCAGAACTGTCCACATATCACCACCTTGTGGTCTGCAACTTTAAGTCTTGAAAAAGCAACAGGGTCTACATTCTACACAAACGCGCAAGCCTATCGGGTCCTATGGAATACAGTGGGAGGCCATGGTGGGCAAGTATGTAACAAAGACTTGCAGACAGTGTATCGTCCTTGTTACGGGAACTTCCGGAATGCACAGCGGGTGCAGACGTGCAATGGCAGCTGTTCAAAGCAACTGCAGCTTCATCTGCCGCTCGCATATGTGAACGAAAACGATTCAGTATGGCAAATAATGGCAGAACAGTACACTCTTGGATCCTTGGAAGAACCCAGAAGCGAAAAATGCTATTCAAGCAAAGAAAGTAGCCTACAAAACCTGGCTTCAGAGCAAAGCCGAATCTTCTTTGCATTCTTTGCACGTCTGCGTATTATCAATATCAAGTTCCGCTAGCTCAGAGGTGGGAAACCTGCGGCCCGTGGGCCAAATGCGGCCCGCGTGAACATTTGAAATGGACCGTAACATAATTATCTTTACCTAAGTTGGAGTACAACATCGCGTCCATACGAAGCTCCACGATATGCAGATAATTGGATAGTAAGTCAAGAAAAGTTACTCTTCATCACAGTAAGGATTCCACAGCTTTCAGTCAAATCGTCAGAAGCGGGCATGACACTGAAAAGGTTGGGAACATGATTGTCGGAAGCGGGGCAGGAGGCTTTGGCCCCCATGGATTTTGAAATTTGACATTTTTCTATTACATTTTTAGCAAAAAAGGTTGTTTTCCTAGTTTCGAGAAAGAAAAACGAAGTTTCACCATTTTTGGCATCCCCTGGGAAATATTTTTGGCGACTTCCGGAAAACTCCCTGTTGCCCCCCTGAAAAAATCCTTCGGAGCTAGCGTCAACATCATTTTTTATTTTGATTCAGACACAGTAGGCTTTTTCTGAAACAACTGCGTACAATAATGATATTTATTGATTGTTATATTTTTTCTTTGTATGACCTCCATTTGCATGTGTGCTTTGTAGTGCAACGTTTCGCACTTTCAATCAATTCTTCCCGACTGTGCAACCATTTGCTTTCGAACTGCACATTGTGGTTTAATTTCAACCATCAGCTTTTGCGTTATAATTTCTTATACTACTGTCCTTTGAAATGCCTGTTTTACCTGAATCCCAGTTCTCATATTTAGCCATCCCGGGCCACCATGACGGACCCACAAGTCAGCTCTGTAAATGTACTGTCGGATGCATTGTTCAAGCGTCAAGCCGTCTGACCCCAAGGCACGGGCATAGGCTCTTAAACTTTACACTGCAGTGGATCGCTTATGTAGTCAGCATATTGACTGGTGAGACATGGCAGTTTCTACATTTAGCTGGCACTTTGTTTCACCACTGTTTTTTGTAATACATATCTAACTGTAAATATGCTTGACTAGCACTAGCGCAAACAGCAGGATAGGCATAAGTCCTATTTCAGTAGGGGTGCACTTTCCTACGAATTGCACGAAACAAGTGATGTTTAAAAGCGAAGGCAACTTCCTCTGATAGCATGCTGGTTGAAAATTAGTTTTAAGAAATCGTTTCTAATTACCAGGGCGCCGTGAAGGCTTAATCCGCGCTTGCAGAGGCACTTCATTCAAACGGTTAGCCATCACTGAAACAAAAACATACGTTGTGTAGCTGGTCGCCGGTTAAAAACAACACCAAACTCGAGGCTTCAAACCCGACGTCGGCACCATTCCTGCTTGAATGTCCCCCCGAGACCAGACTGGGTCAGGCTTAATCGTCTTCGAACTAGTGTAGGACGGTTCCACTTCAACATGTGTAACAGGAGTCTGGCTCCATCAGCGGCCTGCGAAGATGCGGCGCTGCGTAACAAACCGCAGATCATATTGTCCTGGAAGGTCTCAAACAGCAACCTACCAATGGGGCCTGTGTTCTGGTGTTTTTAGATGGTGAAACAGAAAATCTGTTGCTCAGTGCACGTCCCGCGAACTCTTAACTTGGCTGAGTGGTGCGAAATGAAAAGATCGCCGCAAACGACACGACTAGTAGTTTTCAGTAATTTACCTAGATTTAATTTGCATTGCATATGTTCCGCAGAAAAACGTGTTCTCTAAAATAAATGTCAGATACTGTGTAGAGCCAAAATAACTATAAACAACGAAAGGCCATTTGGGCAGATGTGTTACATTTCACAATTTCCGTACAGTCAAATCCTATTTGGTTTGAATAAAGCGCACAGCGCTCAGTAGCAAACTTATGATCTGTTCCCGATCAAACTAATTGCTTACTTTTCTGTCCCTGCTTAAGAAACTGCTTACAATTGACGTCACCATGTGCTGCCACAAGCGCGTTCAATTCATCTTGAATTTTCTAAATTTTACATTTTACAGAACAAATTCAAACTGTTTTTTGGACGGTTTCAGAACAACCACCCTGGCTGAATAGATGGCTCCTTTGGTTAATGGAAACATTTAAAGCAATAGGCAGATGATTTTAGTCGTTTATCTTTAACGTACCTTATTTGTAAAATTCCTTACATATTAAGAGAATACGTGATATTGCAAACGTCAACAGCTGGTGAAGATTTTGAACCACAAACAGGACCGTCGCCAGCGAGGAGGCAGTGGTGCCAGGACCCCCATTTGAAATCGGTGCCCCCCCATTTCACGTTTGGCCCATCGGTTGCTGCATACATCCAATACTGTATTTAAAAAATGTGCCCCCCTCCTGCTGCTACATCCTGGCGACGGGCCTGACCACAAACCAAAGGAACTATTTCTTTTCGGCAATTGCACTAGGCGCGACGAGTCTACTTCGCGGAAAGTCCCGTATAGCATGCTTGCACAACTCAGAAAGCTCGAAGAGCCAAATTGATCAACATAAATTTGTCACAGGCCGCAAAAGTCTATTTCGTTTCGTTGTAGAAATTTCGTTATAGTTTGGAAGAAATTCCGGAATGACAATTAATTATCCGAAGTCAGGCCTTTGCAAAATTTTCTGCAATAGAGAAAGCTCTCTTGACCGGCAAGAAAAGCTCCGGCGGACTGCATACGGCCCGCGGGCCGTATGTTGCGCAGGCTTGCCGAATAGCATTTTGAAGGCGTGAAAGCAGTCAGGGACAGAGAGTGATTAAATCTGTTAGGGTTAAAAAAAGTCTAGAAAGCAGACAATAATGTGTTTCTCAGCAAAGTACAAAATCCTTGTGTAGAATCAACACGTTTCTGTTGTCGTTGGCTTCTGGATCTTTCAAGTTGAAGAACGTATTGTGAGGTCATACACAATATATTGGAAATGGGCCTTTCAAAAGCGAATCTAGGGAAGTCTTAATAGGATAACCCCACATTTGCCTACGAAAAAGAACAGTCAAGTTAAACATCAATTACTCAAGATTCATGTTCTCATGTCACGTGACTTGCTCTCCAGATCCTTCGGTCAAGTCGTCGTCGTCGAAAAAAATGTCTTTGAACTCTTTCGGTCGAACTAATTTTTGTAGAGATTGCAGCAGCAGTTTGTTGAGCTTAGCATTTCCAGGTTTCAAGTTGTCGTTGCTTGCTCCTTCCTGCCCACTTCGCGTGTCAGAACCGGGTCTAGTTTCCTGTGTCTGAAGCACTGTTTTCGCACCAGAGCTGCTCGAGGCTTGTTGCTGCTGGGTTAGTGCTTGGGGTTCTTCAACATCATCTGAAAATACAGTATTTTTTAAACGGACGTTACGTTTCACTGAAAAAATGTAACTTTAAAGGGTGTGCAAAGATCAACCCAAATATGGAGAAATAAAAGTGAGAGGAACGTTGCAGATATCAGTTGTTTAGATTCAGAAACGCGGAGCATGAGCTTTGCGAAGTTTATTTTCTTTGCCTGAATTTTAAGACCACCACATTTCTTGATAGCAATATAACCTGACTAAGCTTATTGCTCAACAATCGACACGATAACCATCAAGAGGAAAAATTTAAGTTTATTAATATCGGTCTTGTGGCAGCTGCTGCAATCCAAAAATGATCTAAAACTTCAAAACTAGGAGTGAAGGTTCCATGATAACAGTGAAATCGATTTTCCTTTTCTGTGCATCAGTGTGTACTGATTCTGGTGCTACTGAACGGATAGAGACAGGATTTAAGTTAGATCTAGAAATCAGTAGGTATAGCGTGATTATGTAACATGGTCCCCTAGCCCCCCCAGCTACGCCTATGAGTAAATGCATGCTTGTTCTGTGATTCCTAGCGATTTTCTTTAATAATTCTGTCATAACGAATTGCTCTGAGATTTGTGGAAGGGGCCCCGTTGTTCCAATCAGGGGTATCCAACCTTTTTGAATGAAGGGCCACATAAACGTGGTCTGTTATGAACGGGTCTGTTATAAACTAGACTTTTTTGAACGTGGTCTGTTACGTACGTGGCCTGTTTCGAGTGATCTGCTATGAGTGGTCTGTTATGAACAGGTCTGTTTCGAATGGACACCGCTTAGTGACATAACAAAGAGCATTTACTGTTGTTACCTTTTGACCATGACTGAAGACAATCTGATTGAAAAATGTCCTTTAGCTCAAATTTCATAACGGTATGGTTGAATGTTTGCTTTTGGCGAAAATGATCTTGGGTGCCACTCAGAAAGAATCAGCTGCCCATGTGGTCGGCCGGCCGCAGGACGGACACCCCTGGTTTAAATGAAGCCTTCCCTTTTTCTCATCTGTAACATCGGACTTATGACATTGACTAAACAGCAGCACTGTGTGACTTACGGTGTAAGGTGCATAGCTTTCAGCTGACATGTCGCGGCATTCATACGCACAACTATGATCGATTACACAAGTCTGAGGCGGTCGTGAAAGATCAGATTTAGGTTCAACACCGAATAGCTGCACGCATGATTGATTAACTGTTTAACTTGTATAATACGGAGGTAAATTGCAGCATTCAAATTACTATCCCAACAGGCCACACAATGATAGCTTTCCTGAGCTATATATTTGCAAGAGGCGCCAATCAGATATGTGATCAGACTGCCGACTACCACTGGTGGTCATCATAGGCGTAGCCAGGGGGGCCAAGGACCATGTCCCCCAAATTTCTAGTATATTTTGTCGTTTTGTGCTTTGAGAGACGTTGTCCCAAACAAAATACTGTTGCTCGCTTAAAGTCCAAGTATTTGGTTCCCTCAACAGTTTGGGCTGGCTATGCCAGTGGTGGTCATCCATTTTTCCAATGTTGAGTTAACGGCACATGGTGCTTGCCGAAATGGGAAAGTGACTTCCTGCCCGTAGAAGCTGAATCGACGCTTTTAGCGTCGACTTAAGCTTAATTTCAAGCAGAAGTATTTGACATAGAAGAAAACGCCGGCATTACTGCTAATAGTTGTTTGGCGATAAGAACTAAAAACAAATGAATTCATTCCTTTGACGAGCACATTTGCCATTTCCCGAAAAAAACAAACGACATGTTGGAAATTACGCACAAGAAATATTTCGAAAAAGTATAAAAATTACTTTGTTCAATTCAAGTACTCATTAACTTGAGCATTGCGCTCCATCCATAGCGCCATTGTTCTCACGCTCATCTGTAAATCCTTTGCTCATGGGAAGCAACTGAATTCACAGTATAAGGTCATGGTTCCTGGGGCCATATTAAGAGTTTAAGACACAGACAGAAGTCTGAAAAACTTTTCTGAGTTTCTGTCTCAATGCGGAGTAGAACCTAACAGAGTACTGAGCTCCTTCACATAAAACCTCTTCATGACAAAGCTCTACATTGTCGTTCTAACAAATTTTCCAAACCAGCGATTCAGCAAAAGAAAATCTTGGGAATGTGACCTGTGAGGTTGAAAAATATGAAATCTTGTCAGCATAATAGCGTTTTCTGAACCGTCTCCGTGTCGGGCATGGTTACTCACTCTTCTTACCGTACAATGTGTGTCCGCGAAGATAATACGACTTGTGAACAGGGTTGTGGCTGGTTGAAGACGCTCGGAAATTGTAGCTTTTGCCTCGGTAAGTGTAATACTGCGTAGCGTCATAGTCACCTGAAAATCGATTCACAGTTGCGAGTTCATGGTTAATAAAGCTATAAGGGTATGTACTTTTATATTGAGAACTTTTCCTTAAGTGACAGAAAACGTGTATGGGTCAGCTCTAAAACAACTCGGAGTCACTAGTACGTACCACTACACACAGGTAACGATATTACAATGGTGCAAAAAGCACAGATACAAGTTTCCAGTTAGCTTTTATTTATTCTGTTGATAAAGTCAAGCACGTTTCTGTCACGCGACATATCCAAAGATTTTCTATGCGATTACTGCAGTAAACAATAGTTTTCGAGCAATTTAATTGATTGCCACTTTTCCAAACACATCTGACCAGGAATAACGTCCAATCGAGCAACAGCTCTTGCTGTGCCGTGCTCGTTCTTTGCAAGACATTCGTACGTGCCGGCGTGGTCGGGCAGAGTCTTGCTAATTTCAAGCCAGGTTGTCACTTGATACTTCAACGGACCACTGCGTATCTGAAAATTCGGTTTCGTTGGCGACGTAGCAAGCGAAAATCACTTTTCAAAAGCGATTCACAAACTGATAGATGCAAAGTTGTTGAGAACTCTACGTTAAAAACGCGGTTAGAAAAAATATTTTACATTGACGAAGCGATAAACATGCGATCGCCGACCAGCGCGATAATCGCACAAAGTTTTTTTACATTTTTTTGCTAGATTTTCAGATTGCCGGAAGTTCGTAGATTACGCCAAACCATGCACTAAAGATGGCAGGCGAAAACCTAAGAAACATTTTGCAAGTAGAGTTTATTTTAATCTGAAGAGCGTGAAGTACTTTCTTCCTTGCCTCTATGCTCAGAAATGGTGCAAGCAACAATGTAGAACTCCAGGGACTAAACTTCATGTTTTAGAAATAAAATGAAGCGAGTGAAATACCTGAACAGCAATGCCATGGCTATCGCCAGGTTTGAAAACGTTTTCACCATCCTTGAGCCATTCAAACCAAGCTAGCGGGAAGCCAGATACAGAGCAGCTGAACACCGCAGTGCTTCCAGTCTCCGCGGTCTGGTTCATCGGAGGTATTTCCACCAGAGGCGCTGCAGAGCAAAGACAGCAAAATTACTGTTTAAAATATTCCTGCTTGTCTGTGGTACAAACCACACCGGATCGTAATTTTACTCAGGGATAAAACCACATTAAGTGGTTTTAAAAAAGTTGGTTTTAGCCTACTTGGATGGCAATACAAAAGATGAAACCGAACGAGACAAATCAGCAGTAAGGAATGAATATTATCGTCTTGAGAAAATAGCACTCTTTGCAATACGCACCAATATTACCTAGTTCAACCAAACACCTTAGGTGCACGAAAGCTTTTGGCTATTACAGATGAGCTTTACAACAGTCTTGTATACTTTTATTGCACAAAACACATCTCAAGCTAGACACAATATTTTGTCACAGACATATCGGACAAGTGACAAAAAATGTGCAGCCGCATTTTGCACTTAATTGTGAAGTAGAACGATGGTAATTTATGACGCAGCTTTTGAAGTTTTATGCGTTGAAAACTTGGCAGTCACTGATAACTGAGCAGACAAACTGTAAAGGAAACTGTCATCGTTTCTTCAAAGATTTTGAAAATACATAAATTTCGGCATTTTGATGCTGAACTGCGATAACATCTTTTAATTTTCAAAGAAACATGTCTTACTTCGGCAGAGTTAAAAAGATCAACTTTAAAATTGTTCAATTTTAAAGGTCGTATCAAACCGTTTCCAAAATTTCAAATTTATCGCTAATAAACACATTTGTGATGACTTTAGTACTACTCGATACGCGTTTTTCAAAAGCTTCAATTCATTCGAGTTATTATTTGCAGCGAAAGACCTAAACCAAGTCATTGTTTTCATATGAAACGATTCCGAAAGCCTCAGATATGACTTTAGGTAATTGATGTAGACTTCCATTTATGTAGCACAGGTGTAGCTGACTGTAACAAAGCATGGAAAGTGATTCTGAGTAATGGAAGTGCATGACTGTATGGCTCGGGTAGACTCGTGACAATTGACGACCGGACACAGCTAGACTCGAGTCTATTTGATTAAACGACTCAACTACAACTACATGCCAGTGACTTGGATTCACCTGGGAACTCCTGAGACTCCATATCGATTCGGCGTTTAACTGGATAACTTAAGATCCGTCACCACACTTAAAAGACGTATGCTGGTAGTTCTCATTCATGACTTTACTATTCNTTTGTTGCTTTGCCGGGTGGAAAGCATGCGTTTTCCGGTTTAACTTTAAAAATGACGAAACAGTTTTATTTCCTGCCATNTCGGCACAAACACTGTGNTGTTTTTGTTTAATCAAGAAAGCTTTTCATCGCCAATCCTGTCACCAACTACAACAATTTCACCAAGTTTTAGGACGGCCATCTTTGGAAGAATGTTCATAACACATCCAACAGGTGTTCTGTACTTGGCTATAACCCAATGCAAAGCCTGCATAATTGCAGCAACAACGTTTCGATTTTTGGCTAAATACGCTGCATTAGAAGTTAATTACACGGGTTGGCCGATACCTCATTTTCCACCGATGCAGATATCAATACCAAAATTTTTCACAATAACGACACCTTGTCTCATTGTTAGATGTTCCCATAACGTGATACGAGTATGATAACATTCTGGTAAACACTGCGTTAAAAATTAGAAGTTTTGAAAAGAATTTCCGTCCGTTGTTTATAAGATTTTTTTCTCTTTTATGTAAATTTATATTTTAACTGGTATCTTTATTACGTCTCACTTGTTTTAAACATATGTAAAACTTTTGATTCAAATTTTCTATTAGTAGGCTTAGTTTCATCTTTTCCTGTTTTTGACAGAACAAATGAGATTCAAAGTTTTGTAGCTTCTTACTGCGAAGTACCTGTGCTATGTGCTACAACTTGCGTTCCCGTTAAGAAAATTTCACACAAGCAAATATTTGTTCTAATGAGCATGCAGTTGCGCAACCATGTAACCACATAACCATTTAAGCGTTTCAAGCGGTAAAAGTGCTATACGTTATACATACGATGTTAAATTTGGAATGTTACCAGTGCGCGAGAATGAGTCTTCACTGCGCAAATGGTCTGGTGGTACTGCGCATTTGCGCATCTTAGAGGGAACATTGGCTGCCAGTCGCTTTTACTCTGCAGTCACGAAAATGTCCAATACTGCACAACCAGACGCGATATCGACATCATCGTACAAGTCTACTTGACAAAGTCAAGCCAAAGCCGCTGAGGTCTTCACAGCACTGGTGGGTCAGGCGCACCTGCGAGGTGTGCCGTGCTTGTGGTCGCCCCCAGGAATGTCAATAGGTGTCTTGCCTCCGCAGATCGCCTCCCTTCCATCAGCTTCGACTGGCGCGCGTACCAACTCACTGATCAAACGCAAGCGGCCGGTGCAAATGCAAAAAGCGTGAACAACAAGGGTAAAACGTTATGCAATGCTATCGGCCCCTTACAAGCAAAGCAATCACGCAAAGCTTCTGCGCCGGCCTGGCGCGTGCGAATGACCGCGATTCATGATGTGGCGGGTTTGGTTTCGCCAAGTCTGCTGCTGCATTGCAAATCACCATCGACTAATTTGACTTTTTGGATTTTTTGTGGGGGAGTGGAGGACGCAACCGAATCTATTTCGCGCTTGATTGATCATTGGTGTTGGTTGGTTTGGCGAAAATCGGTCATGCGAGACGCAGTGATGAAAAAACGCTTGATTCGTCGAAGAAAAGGCATAACGAGTTTCTATCGTTCAACACCATATAAACCTTATATTTTACAGCTGCATGGATCCCACAACGTTTTAAAGATCCTTTCGTTTGTATTTTTAATGCAAGCGTCTTGCAATGAGTGATGTTCTGCATCGGCATCACCGGTTTTCTGCGTAAAACTGCTTCAGTCATAAACCGTACAACTGTGCACAACTCTCAGATGAAATGCCTTTTTTCTTTTTTACGTACGCCGAGGCGACCAAAGCACATTGTGTCAAAACCCAGGCAAGGCTTGAACAAAGCCAACAGGCAACCCTCAAGAGCTGGCTATTTTACGTAAATTACCACGTGACTACCTGCATGGGCCACACGGTGAGTGGTTCGGTGTTTTTTCATGAGTGCGTTTGCCTCGGAAAAGTATCTTCGCAGTAATCCAGCCGTTGAAAATGTCCGGCATGGACAAAGAACAAAAGAGAACCAGGAACGTCTGTTGCAAGTAACGCATTGAATCTCCTGTTCCAGCCGACCTGGCCGGTGATTGGAAATCAACCGTTAAGAGGAAGACACTTCGCATGCTATCGTTTTACCGATTCCATCAGTTCGTAGCAGCTCGTCGGAGATTCTCATGACCAAAGCATTTAATTTTCTCAAGCGTTTTTGTCGCCTCGGAACGGCTCGCATTGCACGAAATCGCATTGGCCGCACAACGAAATGAACGAAGCCATTTGCCTGTAGCCACAGCTGAGTCGGTATGCAGTAGGTTATCAACACTTGATGAATTGCTGTTTCTGTCAATGAGAATTGATCAGCGGTAGATTGTTCAAGAGCAAGAAGCCATAATTATTTGTTGCGCTTTATCCGCCGATGACATCACCTAAAACGAAGCAAATGCTTTTGTGTCGGCTGCGGTCAGTGCAAACACGCCCATCAAGACGTTCAGTTCAACTCATGTTTTCCAAACGGGACGTTTGCATTTAAATGAGCAAAGCAAAGAGCCATTTTTTCATACGTTTTCTCCCTTTCTCAGGTACAATAAACAGCAGGTGCTGGCGGGGAGGATTTTTTGTCCTCAGAATGGAACTTTAGATCCTTTTTTAGACCCCTGGTTTTAAAGCAAGCACAAAATAGAGAAAGGCGGCGTCTGTGTGTTGATTGCCCGCGGGTAGGTTTTTTCGATAAACACTGAGGAATTAACGCACTTCCCAAGTGTTGTTAATATCATCACATCTATTTGTGTCAATACGCATTAAACTCTTAATTACAGCAAGGTCTAAGAAAAAGGCATCGGAACCAATGGCGTCGGTGTTTCGTCACAACGGCACGCTTTGTGCGAGCCACCGCCAGGCCTTCATTTCAGCGTCAGCTCAGCAAAAACAAAAGATTGAACAATCTTCGCTCGCAAGCTCCTGTAGCTATTGCTCGATGTGCTTCCACGAGAAAGTGAAAAAGTGGCCGTATTTAGAAAATGAGGTGCGTCAGAGGCGTCAGACGTTATACTATAAATCACCTGCCGTCGAGTTGGCGGAGACCTTACGAACACGTCCGGTCTGCGATTAAGGAAGTACTTTTTCACTGCGGATGCCTTCCGGATGACCAGCGTCTGGTTTTGCTGGCCCGAAACCTAGACGTCTCGGTCACGTTTATTGCAGTTGATACAAGGAAGGCAAACAGACACTAAAGCGAATGCTATCAGCGCGCAACCCGGGCCACGGTTATTATCATTGCTTGAGCAAGCGGCGATTAAAACAACAACTGAGGCATTTCCAACCTGTCTAAAAGAAGGGCTCAGGGTTTCCCTGGCATGTTGCTGCCATCACGGGAACCTCACATACCACCGTATCCAGTAGGGGTTGGGTTGACGTTTCGACAAGGGCCGTTGATTTTAAGCCACGTAGCTTGGGTCGATAAGGAAACCAGCTTTAACCTTGTTTAAAGTGAGCAAAAACAAAAACAACAAATGTTTTCTGCGATTTCCTCAGATAAACAACGAATAGACTAGATACCGTGAAAAGCGTCTTCCCAAGCTTCGTGCTGGCAGGATAAACAAAAATTTAAATTCACAAAACTTGCATACGTCCAAACGCAGCAAACGACCATAGAATTTCGTCTTTGAACTAAATTCGGTTTTTTTGCAGGAACATACTGTATTTCACGTCGGATTTCCATCCTGCTCATTTGTCTATTGATTGACTCTAATTATTGTAATTGTATTGATTCTTATTGATAATTGTATTGATTCTGAAGCTCATTGCCTGACAAAGGCAGTATTGGTACCTGACCACCACCATTTACAGCTGATTTGGGCCTGATGAAGAATTTCAAAATATACTTCTTAATTATATAGGACTTTTTTAGCATTTAATAAGTCAACTGTTGCAGGTTGCAACACAGGACTTTAGGTTGAACCAGAACCGTCGCCAGAAAGTTATCAATAGGGGAGCTTTACGTTTGTTCAGGGGGTCTTGACATTCTGAAATTTGATAAAAACTCTACCAATTTGTTGTGCTTCATAATTCAATTTGGGGGGACTTGGAGTTTTGTTTGGGGGGACTAAGCCCCCAAAAGCCCTCCTGTGGCGACGGGACTGGGCTGAACGTAAATTAGTAATGAACCTAAGTAACGACTTTTTACCCAAACCAAAATAACGGAGACTATACGAAGCAGATGTTACGTCATGGATGACCGAACATATATGTCGCGTGAGAATTACCGCTGCAGGAATCACCATGGAAATAGATTCGAAAACTACTAAGAATAAATACCAGANTTGAGCTGCAGTTGGCAAAGAACGCCTTTGAGTGAGTGAGTTGGAGAGAGCTGCAAANTTCGAAGATTTTCGCACTCTAGCAGCAGAGAAGGTCGATGGTNCGTTTCACACTTCGACCTGCGTAATGTTACTGAGCTTTGCAGAAACCCGCGTGTATCTTGTTTTTGCCCAAAATACAATTGAAACTGACTGCATAACTTAGCCGTAAAAGTAAAACTGCTTTCCGCGCAAGAGGCTTGAAACATGAATTAATTTGTACTGTAGATGAGATTTGTAAATTAACAGGTTTTTCAAATAACACCTATCGCCAGGTAACTTTCATCGCATTGCGTTTTCCACCTTTTTTTCCTCTGACACCATCGTCAGTGTAAAGCAATGTTAGACTCGAAATTCAAAAAAATGACTGTGCAGAAACAACAACCTAAAGACTGCAGATCTAAATGTAACCAATATTACTTAATTTAAATGTGTGATTTTTTGTGTTGTGGTTTCTAATAAGACTTCGCAGGACTTCCGAGTTCTACTCCGATTGTCCAGGTCACCATAAAAGTAAACCTTTTCTCGACATCTACTGTGTTCCATTGCATTCTGCTCATCACGCATCTGCACTGCAACGGGGAAACCATCAGCCAACAACAGTAACTTGCAAGTTTTGCAAAAATACAGGCGCTACATGCACCACAACCGATTGCTCTTTAACGTTGAATAGCATTCGGCATGTTAGAACTGGTTCAAGACCTTTATTTCATGCATAGCCTCCTCAGAGCATTGGCACAAGTCACAGTTTAATATTATATACTTCGTGAATGAAATTTTTTAAAAGTGACCGACAGGTGGTGCATCCACATTGCAAACTGTTGCTTATGCTAACAGCAGGTTGCGACACTACAAAATTCTGGGAAAAAAGAGAGCTATGACAACTTTCGAAACCTTAGCGTCAAAGATCAGCTCTGAAAGTTAAGTTCTGCCGCTGCATCCGTTTTCTATTGCCGTCGAGACTTGATATTAATTCATCGCGGCTGTCCTGCAAAAACTTGAAAGAACTTGGGTCTATGCGAAATAATTTGAGCAACAAGCCTGAACGGTACAGTAAATCCCGCTCATCGCGCTACGTTATTGAATAGGTTAATCTAACACTGTCCAAGCCGTAAGACATTATGTTATCAGCAGTGGCTCGGTTGATACCAAACTGTCCAAGGCCACTACCAACACCTTATTAGTTTACGAGCATAAACAAATTGCAATCTGAAACTTGGGAAGTTCTGGATTGCAAACGAAACTGAAATCAAAGCGTTTTGAAGCTTCATACCAGAATTTGAAATAATTGTTTCAACAAACAAAATCAGTGCCTCGAAGGCTTATTTTAAACTGTCGACCTAGGGACCACACAACAAGCCAATAGCTAAAAAGCCACTTTTTAGTGGGAGACATCTGCTTCGATCCGTAATTGGGTGCCTGGAGCATCGAAATCAACAAACGTTGCAAACAAGATCGAGGCCTATGTCAAGATAGCTCAAAAGACATGACCAATAACACAATCTGGTGAACTTTTGATAGACAAGTCCAAGCACACCAAGGAAATTAACACAGTCTTTATCTTACCTCGCTTACCGCTTTGAGTGTCGTCACAATAACGAGATTAATGCTTTCTTCCTGTTTTCTGATTATTGCTATGTGTATGTCTGTCTTTTGTGGTAGTTCCAAGTCTGTGGAGCCGGAATTCAAATTTCAGGCTCCGGATTCAGTTCCAGGCATCTAAATTATTTGGCTCCAGCTCTTGCTCCAACATCTAGAAGTGTTTCGCTCGGGCTCCAGAATGATTTGGTCAATTGCAAAGTGAAAAACATTGTATTATTTGTACAACTTGCTTGCCCCACGAACTAGGGCTGTGGAACCGGAACTCAAATCTCAGGCTCCAGCTCCGGCTCCGCCTCCAGCCAGCCAAAATTACTTGGGCTCCGGCTTCGAGCTCAGGGTTCCGGCTCCGGACTCAGGGCTCCGACTCCGACTTCACAGCCCTGGTTTTTACGATCCACGAGAAATCAGACTGCAATCTGTCGAAAACGCCTGATGAAACCATTTACCGGCATCTAGAAGCAGAAAAATCATCAGAAGAATAGACCAATGAAAACAAATCAAAACCTGCCACGCCAAAGACGTATTGTGTCAAATTTGATTTGTTCCAGGCACCTAAAATTTGATATGTGCATGCCACCTACACGATTTCTGTATTCATGAATTGTAGAAAAAATTCGATCACAAAAGCACGAACGCGTCTTCAGTGGTTCCCACGATGTTGCTCGAGCCGTTACCCAAATCAAGGTAATAATTATGTCTTAATTACCCTCAATATGTTGCAGTGGTCGCTCATAATATAGAACAACATCGTGGTTTTGGTTCCGCATTATCCCCCGAAGAATCGGATATTACCCCCAGGGGGTAATTTACGCCCAGTTTGGGAACCACTGCTTTGAGGTAACTTTGCTATGAGAGGTCAACTAGCAAGTTGCCTACACCGTTAGGACTATAGCAGTGTTTTTCAACCGGGGTTCCACGAGTGGCTGCCAGGGGTTCCGCCGAAACAGACCGATTTTGCCTGGGACGAAATTCGCAACCACAGTTCTATGTGTTTGTAGCAATATACAGGTAGACACTTGGGTCATTGCATAGGGTACCATGAGCAACGCAAACATTTTGCGGAAGGTTCCGTTGCAGCAAAATGGTTGAAAAACACTGGACTATAGAATCGAGTATTCAGTTACTTAGAAAGCAAAATGAAAGATTCTCAAGTCAAGCAGAAATCTTTCGCAATTTGGACTCAAGACGCCATTTTAATCGGTGGTGTAAAACAAAACCAGCATGAGCATGATCCATTTCTAGCAGAAAGAAGCACATGTTTTGAAACCACCACATGACCCCAAATGGTCAGACCAATGATGGTCCAGTGACAAAGATCGTCTAATGAAGAACAAAGGGATAAAAAGAACCTTGAGAAAGGTCCCAGGGAATCTCAAACTTATATGTTGACTCTTTAGTTAATCAGCCTAAACTCTTAACACCTATACATGTAATTTTTAAGTGATTTCTGCAATGACTCTTAAAGCTTACCTTGTTGACAGTCAAATGTGCTGTTTTACGGAAGAAAGAAAATTATTGCAAGTGATTCCGTACAACTAGCAAAAAAAGCAAAACTTAATGGACATGTGGACGAAATGCTGAGGCCACGTTAGCAATCATTTGTAGTTTGAAGTTGATCTTTGAAATTGAGAACGTGGCGAAATCAAGTTGAACATTTCTCCACGCAAAGCTCTTTACATGCACCTTTACCAAGACCTCCTAGAGAGAGATGTTAGGAAGCCCTGCTTAAGCGCATCAAAAGCACAGAGAAAAGCTTGTGTCTCACGGAAGAACGCAGCGCATGTACTTAGTTCAGGGACATTCCGTTCAAGACATTGTTACAGTTTTATTGTCTGCTTAAATAATAATCTTTAGCTTTGTATTTCCCAGATCTTCGAAAGTTATGACCATGTTTTTCCTTCAAACACATTCGCTCAAAAACGCACTGTAAGTTGGTTTCACCGAATGCTTCCCAGACGCTTTGGGGATAATCACTGAGCATAACAATTTTCCAGGAAGGAGGTTAGTATGGTGAGAACAACAAAGCAACAACGCGCACTGAAAGCATCTCTCGGTGCTCGCTGAGCCGAACCGCAAAAACTACTGACGGTATCTCAAATCTTCGATATCACATTTGCGCTCCGTGTCAATTTGCCTAAAAATATCTCCACAGCGCGTTACGCCAAAAAAGCAGTTTGATGCGCCCAGGTGTGAGAAACGTATTTTTCGTGGGACGAAACTGGCATTCCTGCAGTAAAATGTTGGTGCCTCATATTAAGTTACAGGTCGGTCAGCTTAACTTAATCTCTTATTATTTGTCTTTCTTTTCTCAGGTGCGAATGCGCGCTTCACTGTCGCGTGAGTCAAGGCTATCGAAACGCACGAGATCTTCGGCCAGTCCATGGTCTTCAGGCAGGATGAACCGGTCTGGGCAACGAAAGTTCCAAGACCTTTTCCAAAAATAGGAAGCTCGCCAACAAAACCCGACTCGCTATTCTCGAAAGTTGTTGATAATGTTGTAGAATCAGAAGAATTTGTTTGATTTTTCTGAAACTAAACACAAAGCTTCGTGATTTCAAAATACGGTAAAGTACGGTGGGTCCTGACCTCAGCTTGTGGACGACATTCCAGCGTATTGCGTGCCAGCGCTTGCCGCCCCAGCTGCTGTGACCTTTCGCGAGCCTCTTTTATGTACAAACAGGCTGCGTCGCTACAAAGTCCACTCCAAGGCGTACGGAAGCGTGTGGTTGGTGGCCAGCATGCACTTGGTTAAATCGCCAAGGCCGATCGCTCACTTTCAGTGACAATTGATTTCAGACGTTTAGACTGCGGTTGTCTGCGGTCTGACCAATTTATTGTTGCTTTGCAACGCACATGTGCACTCTCTACGCAATATATCTACATCTTTCAATGAATGACTGAATGTTGGGCGGAGAACCTTTTTGCTCGATGTGTGCAGAGCGTTTAGAAGTGGAAAGGGAAGTAGATAACAGCAGGCAGACGTTCCGATCGATAACGTTTCGCATCACTGATGCATTAAATGCAAGTAGCAGTAAACTTGCTGTGAGCTTTCGCACACAGAAGGGAAAGTTATACCGCACAAAAAGGATAAATTTAAGCACGGGGTTTCGCAATCGCATTAAATATTTGAAATTGCCCACTCTGCAGGTATGCAGAAGTATTTGATTGAAAGTCGTTAGTATTTGTGCCGTTTAGAACTAAATTTATTTCAGAGCTAATCCTTAGACTTAGATTAAAAGTGCACGATATTCAACCTATAAAATTCTGACAATGTGCTTAAGAAACTAAGCAAATTCTGAACTTGGAGATTACCTGTGGAAGAGTTCTGTTCTGGTGTATTTTGATTTTAAGCAGAGCACTGCAGCAGCGCGTTGCGTAAAGTGTATTGTTAGCAAACAAGAAAACAATGCTTATCTCAACTTTTCTCGAGCTAAATGTCAATCCATGCCAGCAAGGAATCGAACTGCAATTTTTGAGTGAAAATTTGAAACTGAAAGGTTGCTGAAAATTGTTTCAACCTTGCGAAAAGTCTTGCAGTCTCACTACGCAGACAAACGTGTTTTACGAAACTACAGTGCTTGCCAACGTTTGTGTGGAAAAACCTCTGCGAGAGATGATGCCTCCTTGAAAAAATTCCGTTTTAGGGTCACTGAGTTCCCTGTCATCAATACTGTAAACTGCACTTCGAACATCCCAGCGAGTCGCACGGGAAGTCATGGCCAGTGGGTTTGGGTCCACGTTCGGCTGCAAGGGCTTCCGGAGTGGAGGAATATTTCCTATCTGCCTATCGTCTACCCATGCCTAGGCTTATATCCTTGCATGGTTGAAGAGCTAGCTCAGACTGCCCTCAAAGAAAACCATGTCATCCATAGCTGGAAACCTGTCAGAAGTCACCACTACCAGCCAGAGGGGAACTGGGAATAATGATGGATGAAGAGTATTCCAAAATCCCTAGACTGCAATCCCAACACTAGTTTAGCGTCATGCTCATGACTAACGTCTCAAGGCGGGATATTTGCAAGCGTTATAAATTCTTCTAACGTTTGCACGAAAAAAAGAAACTAACCGGCCAAACATGGTCCAATATGAGCTTTAGATAATCCTCGTTTTCTTCCACTTGCTCGGCGAAACTTGCACGGATTAGAATAAGTGCGGCCATCAGTGCCGCAAATCACAGTGTTGTCCACGCAGGTGCAGAAAGCATTTTCTTCGCCGATTTTGTTTTCTTGTGGTGCCACAGGAGTACAAATTAAGCCCTTCCCGCATTGGCCGAATCTGAAAACAAGATCTTTACTGCACTATACGGCATAGAACCGTTTAAAGTGTTTGCTATTAAAACATTGGAAAGTTTAGAAAGAACACAATATTTTTTCTCTATCATCAGTTATATGCAAAACTAAGGAATGCAAGTATTTTTAGCACTGCTAGTGTCAGAAATCAGACCACAGGAAATTCGATCTGGCGACATTTTTTTAACATAAGGCCGAATTTATAAAATTTCGTCTTAGATTTTCATCTTTTGGTTTGAATAAAGTATGAAAAAATGTCAGTCTGGATTTGGAGAGATCAACTTAAACGGAAGTATCAAAACCTTCAAAATGATACCAAAGCATAATCATCGCTTCTGGATTCATTNGACTTAAAATGTGGCTTCACATTCCTGGCTGCAGTGTAGATAAGCAAAAATGCATTTGNAATGCTTTTCGCTTTCTATTATTTTGAAGTTCATGAGAGTGTAAACCTTTTCGATTTTTTGTTGATGCTACAAGTCAATACCTTTGACTGTCCCCCTATTTCCATTTTCAAATGGAACCGTACATGACATTGCAACGCTACCGTAGGTAACAACAGGTAAAATGTTGCCGCAAGTAACGTCACATTTCAGCAAGAAATAGAATCCTTACAGCATAATATATGAAAATCTTGTACTGGTTTAAAATTTAGAGGTTACTCTTTGCCCAGGCTTTAATATTTTCATTGCCTGTCCTCACTCAGAACCAATGATCAGCCAAAACCAGGACAGTCAACGGCTGAAATTGAATGCTCACAGCTCTGTAAATGAACCTCTTTTGAATTAAAATTTTTCGACTGTAGTGATAGAAATCCAGGAAAGATTAGAAGCAAAGTACCATCACCATTCCTTGACTTGCCACCAATCAAGAGTTTTCATCAACAGCGCCACCACCAGCACCTAACATTGCATACACCTAAATCTTTACGTACCAAGCAAAGCAAAAACTCTTTCAGAAAAACAAAAAAATGCTTGGAACTTGAATTGCTTTTCAACTTCAAAAATACTAAATGACTTTAAAAACTATTCATGGATTATTTCGAGACGTTTCGGATTGTTCTCAATCTATTTTTAATCGGATAGTTCTTCAACTATTTTCAATGAATTGCCTTCAAGTTTGAAAAAATTTGAAAGCCTACCAGTGCATCTTACCTGAAGGTATCGCTCAGCAGATCGCAAGGTGTATCTTCTAGATTACCGCATACGTAGCAACAGTCGCAAGCGTCCCGTATCAGTCCGGTCGGGCAGTTAACGGGCGTGACTTCGCAGAGCTCAGGGTTGCATTCTCCGCACGACGTTGTCCAGTCGAAAAGCAAAGGGTGTCTGCAGGCAAAACCGCCGGGTCAACAAAACCAACTTGACATCCTCTGCATTTTGACAAAGCAAAGAAATTTGCGTTCTTCTGGATACATTTTGCGTTTTCGTGTCATGCGAGGCCTGTCAGGTCACTTCCGAAACAGCACTAAACACGCTTTTTTTTGACATCGAAAAACTATCGATGAAACCTGCAAGTTTAAAAGTAAAAACTCTTCGTCCAAGCCGTGAAGTTATTACAACGTTTCGCCGACGAGGTCCAAATATAAATATAATACACAGAAAGACCGCCAATTACCGTTTTGTGCCGTGATGCCGGAATGATTTGTATAGATCTTCATCTGGGTTTCCGCTGCTTCCAGCCGCCTGTGTGCCGTTATTCTGCTCAAGCTCAGGCCACACTGTTTGACCAATTATTTCGAGTTCATCGTTGCTGCGTTCAAACGGTGCTCCTCGTGCTAAGCAAACGCTGAGGAAAAGCCAAAGGGCGCAAGCTGCGCAGAGACTACCGCTGCAAGTCATCTTGTGGAGTTGAGGCGAACCCTGTCTCTAAGTCGGCGCTGTCAGCAATCGTAAATCTTCCAAACTTCAGGACGGAATTCACATCAGTATAAAAAAAAGGGCAGCAGAACGCAGTATGATATTCGCTGACCAGGCGAATGATATTCGCTATGATATTATGATATTCGCTGACCAGGAGGGTCGATGCCGGTCGCCTGCGACCGGTGTCAGGAAACGAAAGGCCTGCACCGCTTACGCGAGACTTGCTTTGCTGCGTTCAAGCCCAGAGCATACCCTCGCATACCTCACGCCTACATCCTGCAAATAGGAGCATAGCATTAAAAGTTTACAAACAAGCTAACAACCGAAGCGCGTGTGGCTCGGCGGCCGCACGGATGAACCCGAGGGCATACGTCATCCAGAGCAGATGTGGACTCGATTTGATTGAGTCCAAACAGTTAAATCTGACAGAACGTCCGGGAAAAACAAGCAACTGCTTAAAAAAGTCATAAACTAACTGTAAATCGCAAAAAAAAAACACCAGCGAGAATTAAATGAACTTCCACTCGACTTGCAACTGAAAAGAATGTGAACAGTGCGCTTCGCCAGCAGATTCTCGGTTGCAGCGATTTGCGTTCGAGCATAACACATTAAATGCCAAAATCAATTTAAATAGTGAACCTTAAGAAAAACGCTGTAGAGCTTTTCACAACTGCGGTTTCTGAGCGAGGCTATTTGGCCAGATTCCGATAAAAACTCAGTCGGTCCCCGCAACGCGCAAAGCGTGGACCAACCCGTCGACGAAAACCTCAGACAGTTTATGCCATCAGCGACGTTATGCTGACTCTTCAACTACCTTATAAGAGAGTTCCACCGGGCTTGAAATCCGGATCGAGAAAAAGACTTTTACTTCAAGTGATTTTGCAGGTAACGCTCATCGATCTTACTGAGCCTTAGTCGGCTTTGGCGCCGGTCTGCGATCACCGTCAACGACATACGCTCGACTGCTCTCATCCACACGCGTCGTCTCTGTCTGGTTAAGAAGAGAGACAAGCTCGAAAATCGGCGTTTTTCTCCATTCACGAAAGCGTTTTCCGCGGCCGAGGGCGGCAGCAGTAGTAATTCTAATTCGATTTTGATCTTAAACTTGTGTCTGCGCAAGGGAGTAAGAGTTTTTCGATATTTTGCAGTGAAAGTCCGTTTTCCTACAGCGTCACCAGAACTACTGTTGCCTGCGCGTGCGCACCAACGCCTCCTCTGTGCTGGGTATTCATTGAATGTTTCTGTTTTTAAGAAATGTTTCTGTTTACGTTTTTCTGTTTAACTATTTTTAAGTTTCTGTGCTAACTCATGTGATATGGATCGCAGATAAACACATAAATAAAATAAAATCAGTCAAGGCCCAGGACACCAAACGTTTGTCGCAAAGAGCAAATGTTGTCTTGAGCAAGGCTCCTAATGCGTTAAACAGCTTCAATCAAGTTGTGCAAAGTGCACCATTGCGACTGCTGCAAATATTCAGTTAGGTGACCAAACAGTTAAAGGTCGCGGCATGGACGCTAATGTTTTGTAAGCGCTTGTTGCTTTTGAGTGTTGAACACGCATGGGTGACTTCGCACTTGGTATGTTGGTTAAGGGAAACTTTTACTTGAGTTGTTGCCAGTCAGATTTTAAAAACTGCTTTTCAGGTATGTAGGAAGAAAAAATCTGATATTGCACTCACATTAAAAACCGACTTCAAAACAAACTGCATGATGATTTGACAAAACTGAGGGTTTTTTTACACCAATTCTCAAAACTAATTGATGTCTGTCTCTTAGTAATAAAAAACTTTACTACGAGCAGATAGTTAGCCGTCTGTCTGGGATTTCGCAAACCAAGGATTAGATTTAATTTGTGATCGTAAAAACGCGATTTTCTGCGCCTTGGTTTCCTTCATGCGAACATAATTGAAGAAACCTAGATATGAGCAAGACGCCTAGGGCGGCATGGGCGCTTTGCAGATCGATATTAATAATTACAGAAGTATAGGCCAAGGCAAAGGTTGTTGTGGATCGTAGAAAGTTTAACATCAAACAAACAAACCGCAAATCTTACTGCTCACATCGCCAAGCACGAGTCGGTTTCATGTTGCATGCAACCTGATTCTTGTTGTTTTTAGCCTTGTCACCATTAACCAGGGGTGCACTTAACCTCCACTGAATCATCTAACTCAGGGGTCTCAAACTCGTTTCAGTTCCAGGGCCACTTCAGGCATATTTAATCTGAAGCGGACCGGACCAGTGAAATCATTGAATAACATCCTGTTATAAGTAATCCCAACTTCCAACTCTTTTTATAACTTTAATGCAAAAATTTCAAGCTTATCTGAAAATGATTATTAGCACATTTAAGGAGCAACCTTTCCAAACTCTGCAACAACATG
>JGI24021J15306_10001005_pt1 | contig 25592 bp, 24 predicted proteins | sample Ectturendosymbi1_FD_15306 | JGI IMG/M metagenome (IMG submission 15306) | reverse complement strand
TGTAGTTTTTGAGTAATTTAAAGACAACTTATTATATCTCATCCATTCATCAACTTTTTGCAGTTCATTATTCACTCCATTTTGCAGGTTGGCGGAATTGGTACAGGCTATTGTCAACAATGTGCCATCAGCAAAGAGTGTAGGAGTTAAGTTTGATGCTTGTGGGAGTTCATTCACATATAAGGCAAATAACAGGGGCCCTAGCGATGAACCCTGGAGGACCCCAGACTTACCCCCTGGGTAGTTGACCTATACCCCCCAAAAACAGTATACTGCTGTCTGTCTTGCAAATAACTAGTAAGAAATTCGTGTGGTAATCCTCTAATCACATAAAAATGTTCCAACTTCCATAGAAGCATCTCATGATCAAGGGTATCAAAGGCCTTAGACTAATCACAGAATACAACGCAAGTAGCAAACCTTTTCTCTGTGTTTTGCAGAAAGTTTTCATGTATGTCATATATAGCCAACGATGTTGACAATCCACTTCTGAAACCATACTGGTGTTCACAAACCATATTGTGTTGTTCAATATAGGAACACAGGTGACTATAAAGTAAGTTTTCAAATATTTTGTTTATGGGTGAGAGAAGTGATATTGGCTTGTAGTTGTCTTTTGCCCCCCTTTGTGAATAGGAACTACTTGTGCACATTTTAAACTTTTGGGGTAGGTACCCTTTTGTATGCAAAGGTTAAAGATTTGGGGTAGAAATGGGGATAAGGCACTTTTACACAATTTTAGTATACGTATTGGGATGTCATTCATTCTAACACTCTTGCAGTCAGATCCAGAAAAAGCAGTCAACCAAGTTCATGCAATGAAACACAAAGCTGAAAGCAATATTACCAATTAAATTTATCATCACAAAACAACATAAGCTTCCTAGACTTGCTATAACCATTAACAGTAACTGATGGTTAAGCCGTAACTGATATTGATGCACACTGAAATAAATAATACAGCAAAATAGGCTTAGCAACACCACATCTTTAACCTCGACAACTCCACAATTTACAAATGTAATCTGATACCATGTTGTATTTAGCAAATCAAAAGAGCCTGACAGTGGACTGATGGGACGCTGTGGTGGTGGACTGGCGCCCTGCAGTGAACGACACTTGTGGTGTAACAACGCCTCTCAAACATTTGCAATTGATGTAAATTACATTAAATTATTTAAATCTTTGCCAAATTTTTTTGATGATTGTGTTGGCGTCAAATATCAAAAAATTGAAATTTTAAAATCCGGATCCGGAAACTTCAATAAAACCGTAATCCGGGTGCAATCCGGTTTGTTCAAAATGTGTTGAATCCTGCCGGACCCGAGTCCTGAGATCCTGTACACCTCTGCCTGACACCGCCTTCACATCCTGGTCAAAACACGACTTGGTTGTGATTAAAGAAGCTGAGCATCAACTGCGCACAGCTTCAGACTGTGGCACCAAGCAACAATAAAGATCCCACGTCGTGCTCATTCTATTTCTGCTTGTTCGCGCCACATGGGTGTTGTTCAGTGGTGCTACTCCTAGTGTTTTTTCACTAGGTCTAGTGTTTTTTCATTTCATCTAGTGTTCTAGTGTTTTTTTATGGCTGTCTAGTGTTTTTTTTTATGAGTGAGCTGAATGTAATTAATGGCACAATTTTGTGCAATTGTAACTGTAATTGAGACCTTTTGATTTATATCATGTGTAATTTGCTAAAAATTCTACCTAATTAAATTTGAAAAGTAAATTACACAGGACAATGTAATCTGTTTTGAGTTGAAGCGCTGCGGAGTCACTTGGTCAACTGTTAAAAGTTTCAGTGACCTGTACAAACAAACACAAGCATTGCTGCTATCTCCCGGTTACTTTGTCTCTGGTTTACAATGAGTTGCACAATGTCTGTGGTTGGCATTGCAATGCATTTTCTGGAAATTTACACAGTGTGCAAGTTTGCTTTTGTAATCTAGTGTTTTTTTGTGAATCCATTGTTTTTTTTATAATGAAATCTAGTACTTTTCCGTAACAACAGATTGGCAACACTGGTGTTGTTCTTCGCGCATATCGCATTCGTGGTGAATCGCACATTCACCACAACGCTAACTGAGAGATTGCAACACTTGCAGCAAGGTTGGGCTAGAGTTTTTGAAATGACTGAGAGCAAAAGAGACAAGTACGATGCAAACTGAAAAAAACTTAGATATAAATAACCTGCATTCAAACTTGTTAAAACAACATTGGGCATCATTTCCTAACATATCAGGCGCCATTTCATTGCATTTTGGGCACCATTTTCTAGCTAACATGCCATTTTATGGCATGTTGGGCGCCATTTCATAGCAAAAAAGTATGATAGAAAAACGTGAAATTTTGTGACTCGACATTGACGCGAGCTTGCAAACCAATGACTCGAAGTGACTCGACAATTCTTGTGACTCGACTCTGATTCGTCTCGACCAAGTTATGACTCTGATTCGACTCGAAAAGATTTTAGTTGACTCCGACTCGGCACTGACTTGACAAAAATGACTCGGACACATTACTGATATACAGTCTGGTCATGGTCTCTATATAATAGTGACTCTGGTGTGATTGGATAGTCAGAAATCTGTCATTATGACTGAAACGTTGTGAAACGATGGCAAGACAAAATACCATCACTGTGCTTGAAAATGAAATAAATGTAAATTATTTGCAAGTCCTACTAAACACTTTAATTCACACATTGGCTGATGCTGATGAAAGTGGGTTTATAGGTTTGCTAGCCCATTGCATTGAGCAGAATGTCCAAACTGATCACCTCTGTATATGAAAGCACACGAGATTCAATCTGAAAGAACGTATTCAAGAATGCTCACTTGAATGAGGCTCACTCACTCAACTGAGCCGCTCGGTGCTGCGCTGTACAGTGTACGCATGGATGGATGTTACTACTCAACTGTAGTAAGCCTAGTTCTTGGCGCAAAATAGACACTGCCAACCTTTTATTCATCCACCATCTGTTCTGCAACGTTACAGTAACGCATAACGAGAGTTTCAGTTTAGTAGGGTTGGTAGAAACTTCAACTGAACTTGGGAACAACTCATCCATGCAACCGACCCCACTGTGGTCTGTGGGTAAACCAGGGCCGGGATTAAAAGGGGGGGGCAACAGGGGCAATTGCCCTGGGCCCTCTGCTCCAAGGGGGCCCCACGTGATGAGATTTATTTGTTTAAAAAAATATTCTTTTGAAAAATTGTCGTGATTCAAAAGAGATACAAAAATACAAGACTCTATCTATTCCAAATAATGTTGCGTTGAGTATCATTAATGATTTCTCTGCAAGTTTGACTTGCTGCCAGTTTTAGTAATCCCTACTGAATATAAATATTTTCAGTTTCGTTCAATGCAAATATGTTTGAATTTTGCTTGCAACTTTTCCTAATAATTGTTCTTTTGGCATTGGTTTATGGTCTACTCTTGCATCACGCTTACTGCACATATGTCGCAAAAATGATACTATTTCAGTATTTGCGTGCTTAAAGCTAGTTCTGCTGTGGTTGCTATAGTGTCAATGATTCCGTAACATCTTGTGCTGTCTGGAGGTACCTGCAGCCGAACTGTGACCTTTGCTTGTCATAAAGGTAAAATGTGCTTTTCTTCCGATATCCACTATTCTTGCGTTACACCATAAACATATGAAGCTAGTCAAGCCATTTGTTATTGTGTGTTTCATCAGAAAAAGTTTTTGATCAGTCGATTTGTATAACGAAAGAGCAGAAAGCGAGGTTGCAGTTGAAGAATTTGGTCAATAAAATGCTAGCGCGATGCCAAAATCTGTAATGCCATTAGGAGCAAAAAATGCCAAAGTTTGTAAGGAAAAAAAACAAGAATCTAGCAGTGTTAGTTAAAACACCGCGCAGAAATGTTTTTTTCCAGCAAAGCTTTTCAGTAACAACGTTGAAACAGTGGCGTTAACCAGGGCACCTGAAAATGTAGGTGAAAATCAAGACAAAAGCTTCAAAGCACCTTAACCTTTCACACTTAGACTAGCTGGCCATATTGACATGTTATTTTGCCGATTTTTTGTTTGTAATCTCTGGTTTCTGCTTATTGTTCGGGTGAATGTTGTTTCTTGCTGAGCCACTCTTTAGCCTGTCAAAATATTTTCTCTTAGTAAGAATATGCTGTATTGTTTATATCATAAACTCTTTTCTTGCAGCTAACTGTATGTGCAGTTGAGCACCGGATTTATTTGATTGTAAGCTGCAGCTTATAAAGCACTTTTTTCATCATTTCATGCGGCTCACAGTGAAGGGCGGCTTACATTGTTGATTTTTTACTTTATTGAAAGGTATAGATGATGCTAAGTCTTTCCTTACGTACATTTTGTCAACCAAATTCTTTTCACGCATTCGATTTTCTTTAGCATCATGTGCACATCCGTCACAGACGGGATTATGATAAACAGAAGGCAGTTGTAGTGGTGTAAGCATCAGGCCTGTAACTAGCTTAGGACACCAGGAAGGCCAAGAGTTTTCTGAGAGGGGTCCACATTTTTTAACTATGCCCATTAATTTTAAACTATGTTCAACACATTTTTCCAGGGTGGGCCAAAAATTATCTGCGCCCTCCTGGTTACGGGCCTGATAAGCATCATTGATGCAGGAAACGCACGAGTACGCGAATGTCGCGAATGCATCTCAGAGGCTTAAGTTACCTATGTTCAAGTGTGGTTTACAATCAATGGCGGCTTACTTTAATTTTTGACACCATTTCGTGTGGCTTACAATCAAAGGCGGCAACCAATCAAATTATATGGCAGGCACATAATAATCGACTACTGGAAAAAGCAAATGAAAACGTTGCGAATCAGCAAAAACATAAATTTTACAAACAATGACGTCATGAAATACGTCATAGGGGCCCTCCAGTGAAAATTGCCCTGGGCCCACCTACCCTTTAATCCGGCTCTGAGGTAAACTTATATTTCTTCAAGATTTGTATGTATAAACAATGTCTTATGTTCTTGCTACTTGTTTTTGTAATGAAACGTTGTGTTGAAATGCATTGCTGTCTGCCTCATAACCGTTATTGTTGCTAGTTTCCTTCACCAATATGCTTGCTTCAGTTTACCTGCTCATCTGTACATGATGTATCAACTCTTCACCACTGCTTGCCCACCATCATCTGTGTTATGTTGATGTCTATTGTGTTTTTTTATTGTATTTTGGCTGTATTTCTCTGTTTTTTTCTCTGTGTATATGTGTCTGTGTTAATTAATGTTTTGTTGTATTTTATGGTGTATACTTTCACTTTGTCTTGTTAACATTGATATGGTGTGCACTGTAATCTTCAATTTTCCTCAATTAGAAAAAAGTTGCTAAAACTGGAGTTTTTGATATTTTTGTATTCTCATCAACATGCAATTATAATTCCTGCTCCTTGTTTGATGCTGTTCTTTTCCTTTTGTTGCATTTGTGTTGTTTCGTGATTTCAGTTACTAAACGTAAAAGGTAAACCTAACCTTAACCCTTATCATTGACCTAACACTAACCCCTAAACTGAAAGTTTGGAAACTTTTGAAAAAAGAAAAGAAGAAGTACTTTCATGAATTGAAATGTGCAACCAATACTTCCAAAACGAAAGTCGCCAAGTTTAGCGCCAAACCAAAAATAATCACCCCCAAACAGGTGATTATTTGTTTGGCACGGCAGACCTCAAACACATCTGCTACGCTATGACATCGGTGCTGCTTGGGAGTGACAAACTGAATGTTTTATTTGAACCATGTCATGCCAGGCAGATGAATAAACACTACCAATTTTTTATGTATTCTGAACGCTCACGTGCATTGTGTCAGAGTGATTGCTTTCAATGAGCAATGTAGTGTATACAGTATATGAGATACGCAGAATCTTTCATTTTATTTAAACAAATAATAAAGCCTTAACCTGATCAGAAAATTTCTGATTTATTTTGTGTATATCGTTCTTGTCTTTTTTGTCAAGTTGAAGATGTACCAGACCTGACTTTTTATGCTAAACGTATGGTAATTATTTTGGAAAAGCTTTTTTGCATGTAACACAACAGCAGACCTTGCTGAGAACATTGTCTTGTTAAACTATTGTTAAAGAAAATGTTGTACTACATTTTTCAGAGAAGCAGAGGATTTTCACATAGATTTCATTTTAGTCTGTTTTGTTTTTCCATAACACCTTTTATTAGACTGATTCTAACATGAGTGTCACAGAAAGAATGTGAAATGCGAAGTGATAGAGGTGACATGAAATTGCATGATTTTATGGTTAGTTTTCAATGGCTTTTTTAATTTGTTTGCCCAGAAAAAAATGTGGCAAGAAAAACCTGACCAAAAAGAAATCATCTTCAGGTGAGCAAGGACATGGCAACCATAGATGAATAATTCCAGACTTAGAAGTTAAAAAAGTTCAACACTACAAAAATGGTGTCAGTAGTCTTCCACCTCAACAAGGAAGCTAAAGATGAACTAAAAGTCAACCTCAACAACAAAACCCTGCCCTTCTGCTCCGAACCCAAATACCTCAGTAATGTTGGACAGGTTGCTCACATATCACTGACACCTCGAGTCACTTTGCAAAGAGCTGACATCACGTGTCACATTACTGAGGCAGCTTGCTGGCTCTGCCTGAGGTGTTGGAGCAACAATGTTGCAAATAGCCACCTTAGCCCTGGTCCATTTAACCACAGAATGCTGCACTCCTGTCTGGTGCTGCAGTGTTCATACCTGCCTCATCGACCCTGCTATCAACAACGCCATGCAAATTGTGACTAGATGCCTGCATCCTACAACAGCGGACAACCATCCTATTCTTGCAGGCATCCAACCTGCTGAGCTTCATCGCAAAGGAGTTACACAATCTCTTGCACGCCATGCCACTGGAGCCTAGACACCTGCTCCACTCCGCGCTCACCTGTCCACTGAGTGTGAATGAATGGCGCCTCAAATCAAGACACCCATTTGTGCTTGCCACACAACTCATCAGTTCACCTGACAACAACAATATATATGCAGCGCACTGGGTGCATCACCAATGGAATGTGGAGTGGTTAGACAACCTTATGAGACTCCATACTGTCATCCCTGACACTGGCACCTACTCTCCTAGAATGGCCCTCGCAAGAACAGTGTGGGTCCGGATTAACTGCCTCTGCATCAGTGTCAGACGCTTCCGCTCCTCCTTGCACAAATGTGGTATGGCCTCCTCTGTGGCCTGTGAGTGTGGCCCAGAAGAACAAACTGTCAACCATATTGTCCTTCAATGTCCAACCCACCGACATCCTCATGGACTGCACAGCTTGACGGTTCTGGACAATGAGAAAATCAAATGGTTGCTCAACACCTGCCCCAAGATCTAGTGCGACCAAGCAGTGGATTGAAGAAAAAACTGGATACAGTTTGAATGGCAAAATAGTCCCAGCAGAACTTTTACTGTTGGTGGCAAAATATATACTATCTTTGTTTAAAATGGTGGTTTCTGAAGGACTAGTCCTAGCAGAAAAAAATCTGTAGCATGGAAATTGCTAATGGTTCCCATTTTTATTGCTGTTGAAGAATCTAAGGCGAGATACCTCAGAAATCAGTGTTTTTCTTTTTGGGATTCTTGGGATTCATATTTTTCCCTTGAACAATTTTTATATGCATCAACACTTGTTGTACTTCCAGTCAAGTGTCTCAAACACTTGTTCAAATTCCAGTCAAGTGTCTCATCATCTTGCCCCATACTCTGTTGTTGCTTTACAGTCCATTTTCAATGCTGGGTTATTTTTTCGCTGAGATATCTCAGTCATTCATCCCACAATAGTATTAAAACTTGTCGTAACAGTATTCACTTGCCTAACTTTTCAGATATTATGACTGAATTTACTGTTTTCAGTCATTAAAAAAATAATTTGGGCTATGCCCACAAAATGACTGAAAAAGTAAACCCAGGTTCAGTGAGTCTTGCCATTTTTTCCTGACCTTGACAGCTTTGGCATTTCCAGTGTAATGATGTGTCCTTGCAAAGGACCTAAAAAATTATTCCTCTGACAGTCCAGCACACACAATAATTATAGTGGGAACATTGGTCACAGGCTTTACTACCTATATTTGCTCCACACTCAGTGGTCTTTGAGCATTCTTTTGACTTATGATGCTGTGTATCACTCCATTTATGTGATCCACTTGCTGGGGCTTACGTATCACAAAACTTCAACTTTCAGTGTCAGTGGTAAAATCATAATTGGAGTAAGTGATTGTGTAGATTTTAATAATATTAAATCATTTTAGGTGGTTGCTTAACTTGTGGACTTAGATGGAATTTAGATTTTAGGTATAACAATAACCCATTGAAGCAGGGTTATGCCTAGGTGATAGTGGGTAGATTTAATAAGTTTTTGAAGTTCTTTAAAATCAAAATCACGTTTTGACTTATTTGTTTTACGTAAGTTTTGCAATTCTTATTTGTATATTTCCTCTTGTTCCATTTAACATTGTCAATCAAAGTGAATTGATTTTGTAGTAACAGACTTGTCAAAATCTGGTTGCTATGAATTTGTAAAACAATGCGAAAGCCAAGGCTGTTTTCATGTACACATTTTGTCTGACTCTTGTCTATGATATGTGCACATTGCACATGAAATGCTTGATACAGTAAATGAAAAATGTGTTGTAAGCCCATAATAAAATGTAATTGTGCATTAGTGAATGATTGTAGAAGCAGACAACTTGGAAGTCTTTATACAAAATGAATTAATATGCAATAGAATTAAAACACTACATAATTACTACTAATATTTTTGTGATATAATTGGTACCTCGAGTTTTTTTATTTAGAAGAGCCCCACTAATTAGAAATTTCTGTTAACAGATGACTTAGAAAATGCCTTTTGATAGATGAGGGAATGAGAGCAGTTTGCTTTTCTTATCAATCAGTGAAAATATTTATTTGAAATTGTGTTGTAAACAAAATGTCAGCTTACAAAGTTATGTGCATGACTGGAATTGAAAAGTAATCACACGTGACAGACATTTGGCATAAGATAGAAAAAATTGGATTCATCCACATGCCACTTTCAAAGTTCTGTATGAAAATTTTGCCTTGGCTGCCAAGACAGATTATGTAAATTCGTTTCATGCAGGAAAGTTTTCTTGCGAATGCAAAATGTCTATGTGCAAGGAAAAGTTGAAACTTTGTAGAGATGTTTTATTCTATTAGAAGTTGTGATAACATAGTCTATAGTTTCGTTATGCCCCTGACTATAAATTGCTTCAGCAACTTACTGCTGATTTACTGCATCATACATATTGTTTATATAGTACAAAATAATCAACGAATACGTGATGCATACATTTCATAACAAACAAAATCTGTCCACATTATAATTTCGAATTGACACACCTGGTTGTATTCATAAGGAACTAATCAACTAACCTTCAGTTAGGGTTTTATGTGCATACTTAGATGATAGAGTCATGCTAAAACATATGCAGTAGTCCCCGCTTATTAAGCCCACAGTTAATAACCCGAAAACTGTCTGGTCCAGAATTACTCCATTTATTCCTGTAATAAAAAAACCCACTTGATAAGCCTAATTTTCGAACGTATTTGCTTAAAACTGGGTGAAAAATTGTCGCAACTCACACTTCTTAGTTTTGCTTTTGACTGTTTCACACTTCATTACACTGCTGACCTTGTTCTTAATCCCGAGGTGGGTTTAATAAGCAGGGACTACTGTATAATGTGGGTAGGAATTTTGATAAACCTAGTTTATTGTAATTCCAAGTTTACAAAATGTTGTACCAATAATATCCAAAACCAAGTCAATACATTCTCTCCATTATAACTGACATGCACTGTTTCATTTTTAGCATAAGGAAGTTTCATTATTTATTTAACCTAGGTTTAAGGGAGAAAAACCGTTTTTCTTTCTGCTTAAAATCTCTTTGGGCTGTTCTTTTAAACTGCTTTTATGGCAACTGTGCTTTTGAACAATGCTTGAAACTAATAAATAGTACTTTTCTGTTTCTTTTTTAAGCATGATTTGGTGAATCTGAATTTTTACATAAAGCGTTATTGACCCATTCCATGCTGATTGAGGCTGTCACCTACAATTTTGGAAAATGCCGGTCAGTTGTCAATATGTGAAGTGTGCAATGTGCGGTTATTTTTATTGGTTCTGTGTTTTTTCAGGAATGTGGCCTTGATAAATTACTTAGTCTATTGCAGGCCTGCACAACTCAGATAGCTCCAAGGGCCAAATTGATCAATATAATTTCACCGCAGTTTGCAAAAGTCTATTTTGTTGTAGTGTGGAAGAAATTCTGAAAGGACAGTTAATCATCTCAAGTTGGGCTTTTGCAACATTTTCTGCAACTGAGAACGCTCTCACAGGCTGCAAAAAGATATTGCGGACTGCATGTGACCCGTGGGCCATATGTTGTGCAGGCCTGATCTATTGTCTTGACTATGCATGTAATTCATTTACAGCTTCTTTTGCTTCTTGGTCTTGATATACAGTTACTGTATAAAGATTAACACAATTTATTTTGGTATATTTTAGTCATCAGATGGTGCAGACAATGTCAAAGTAGTTGTAAGATGTCGTCCTCTCAATGACAAGGAAATTGCCAATGGACATACTCAGGCTGTTAAAGGTTGGGTTACTTTTTTGTTGTGTTCTTATTTAAATAAGGTATTGTTTCTTTTTATGTGAAATATTTATAAGGCAAATTTGTCCCTCTACTTGATTATTGACCTAGGGCAGGGGTAGGCAAACATTTTCTACGGAAGGCCACATTGAAGATTTTGTTGCTACCGAGGGCCGCATGCTCGTATTACATATATTACATGTATAATAGCTTTGAAACCTTAAAGTATTACATGAGCTACCACAAAATGAAGGTAACAATAGTCACTTGTGGTTGAGTAAAAATGTGGTTTTGAATGAAACGTAAGGAAAAAATCTTGATAATTCTAATCTAATTGATAAAATTACTTTAACATAGACTCCAAATATGTACTATCTATGAGCGTTTTACTGCCCTGAGGGGCGCACAAAATCAGCCCGAGGGCCGTATTTTGCCCACCTCTGGCCTAGAGGATAGAGCGCATGCGACATGCTGGTAGGCTGGGTTCAAATTTTGGTCGGTTCGCACTGAAGACCTGCAAAATGGCACTTGCGGCTTGACCAGCCTCATGCTTGGCACTGGATGGGTGCAAGGGAAAGCTTCACATGGTGTCATTGGCCTGTCACCAGTGCAGCACTCACTGTGAAATCAGCTGCATGGCCCAAGGTGGAAAAGTACTCTGTGGGCACCTGCAGTACACTCGTGACATTCTAAAGGGGATAGTGTAATGAAACTTTCTTTTTGAAGTTGTCTGTCTGTCTGAAGCTATCCATGTCTGACTATGTTGACATATTGTGTTTGTGCAGTTGATGAAATGCGTGGGCAGATCAGCTTGCAAAAAATTCAAAGCCATGAGCCTCCCAAAACATTCACTTTTGACACTGTGTTTGGGCCTGACAGCAAACAGGTTGATGTTTACAACCTTACTGCCCGCCCAATCGTTGATTCTGTGTTGGAAGGTTACAATGGTAAGCTGCTGTTTCAACAGTTGAGATGGTTTTGTTCTGGAATAATGCTTTTCCTTTTCAGGTTCTGTTTGCTGTTTTGTTTCTTGAGGCACTTAGAGAAGGTGGCTAGTACATGTGTGCAAAAAATATGTTGTGGTTTTCAAACTCATTATTGTCTTGACACTATGTTTGCAAAATGTAACATCTACGTGTTACTTAACAACATAATCTTGTGCTTTTTCTAGGAACGATATTTGCATATGGGCAAACAGGAACTGGTAAAACTTTTACAATGGAGGGCATAAGATCTGTTCCAGAGTTACGTGGAATCATTCCCAATTCATTTGCTCATATATTTGGACATATTGCAAAAGCTGAAGGCGATGCTAGATTTCTGGTTTGTTAGATGTTTGACTTCACCAGTTCAATTATAAATCATTTATGAGTACAGTAGAACTCACTTAATAAATCCACGGATTATAAATCCAGTTTGCTTTAAGACGGAATTCTTTTTTGGAGTGAAAAATATCTGGTTAATAAATCCAAAATGCACATTATAAATCCGTTTTATAATGATTTTTGTGAAAAAATTTCACTAATATGAACAATCAATTCATTTGCTACTGAAATGCGGGAGTATCACTGCTGTTAGGCCTATGATCTCGACCCAACTGCATTCAAAGATGCAGATATGATTTATTCTATGAAGAGGAAAATAATTTTTTTTCAATCAAGCAAATCAAACACCAACGACATTTAAAGGACTTGAAAAAGAGAAGAATATATCAAACAGTTTGAGTAAATTCTAATGGTTATCTTCAGCTCTGCACAATCGGTATATTTTTAACAATTTTTCTGCTTCTCTACACCTAAACTTTTTCTTATTTTGGAACATACCAAATCATACATTGAAAAAACACACTCTATGGATCAGGGGTGTGCAACCTTATGCTATTGCCGGCTACATTACTTTTATTTATATGAAATACGACCGCCAATGTGTTCGAGTTATATTTATGAGATACGCTTGATTAAATAATAGGTTTCATCCAGTATATGTCATTTACTTGTGCCTGAAAGTATAATAAAATGCCAAACATTAACAAATTTATTAAAAGAAAAGTTTGCAAAGCATCGTAACAATTAATGACTCCCTTGATCTTGCTAGTTGCAGATAATTTTGCTCTTTGTGAAATCACCATCCAGATTGTTACGCATCGTGTCAACTGATTTTCTTGCCTTGCGTTTGTTTTGCTTCAATATATGCCAGCAGACCTGCTAAATCTTATATTATAAATTACAGCCGCAAGTTTCATTATCGAAGGCCGCATGCGGCCATATGGCTGCAGGTTGTGCACCGTTGCTATAGATGCTGAAACAGCAGGGCATGCACGTAAACTTGACGTGAAACTGCAGAGTTTGTGTGGGAGTGGTTTCTCTCTGTTTGCTGTGCGCATGCTTGCCAAGCCTTACCATTTAGGAGTAAACTGACCAACAACATATTTTCTCAACCCTGGTACAGAGAGAAGATTTTTGTTATAGCCTAATTGTTCTTCTGCAAGTAAAGTTCAACCAGCGCAAGCAATTCAATGAGACAAATGTAACGTCACTCAAAAATTCCAAATCAGAAGATTTTTCCTGAATGCTTCCTCGGGCCATTGAAAACACTTTGGTGGGCCACATGTGGCCCGCGGGCTGCTAAATGTCCACCCCTGTCTTAGAGTGACATTTCCAGCCAGACAAACCTTGTTTCAGTTTTTTGCATTGTTTGATTAAATACCGTAAGATGTACTAAAATATTTGTGCTTCGTTTTGTACACATTTTTATTATGATGCTTATTTAAATCCATCGCGTATGACCAAGGTGGATTTATTAAGTGAATTCTACTGTATTTCCTGACTGACAAATCAAATTTTACCAATGTGCATGATGTGTTTTCTGGAGTTCTTCGTTTTATTAATGTTATTACACTCGACCTATAATATATGTGATATATATATATCATTGGTAGGGTCGTGTTTCATACTTGGAGATCTACAATGAAGAGGTTAGAGATTTGTTAGGAAAAGATCAAACTGCTCGTCTGGATGTGAAAGAGAGGCCAGACATTGGAGTATATGTTAAAGATTTGTCAATGTTTGTTGTCAACAACGCTGATGATATGGACAGAATTATGACTCTTGGAAACAAAAACAGTAAAGTTTTTTTTCTCAGTTGTCAAATGATTTTTCATAGTTCGCTGGTTAGAAATTCGATGAAAACCAGGGATATTTTCTTCCTGTTCACTATCGTTCAAATAAATCTTACTATGTTAGATTATTGTAGTCGGATTGCTATTGACAAATCTATTGCGTAATGCTTCAATTAAGTAGCTGTTTGTACAAAATGTGCAGCTCACTCTTTGTTGTTTGACCAAGCTTGGAAACGTGGTGTTGGTGACAAATTTTCTTATGTGTGCGATATTTCTGACCTATCTATGACTTTAAACTGTACCGTACTTGCCTGAAGGATCGGTGGGTGCTACTGATATGAATGAGCAATCGTCACGATCTCACGCAATATTCACTGTGACAATCGAGTGCAGTGAGAAGGGGATTGATGGTCAGCAGCATGTTCGTGTGGGCAAACTGCATCTGGTCGACCTTGCAGTAAGCTTGTCCAGACTGCCGTGTAATATATCATTGTAAATTGAATCATTGTAATCGGATGGTTGTATGTTTACCTGTGATTATTATTTTGTTAAAACGGTGGTTGTACACCATTTTTTTGAAATGCAGGGTTCGGAGCGCCAGGTCAAAACCGGGGCGACTGGTCAGCGGTTGAAAGAAGCTACAAAAATCAATTTGTCGCTGTCTACCCTGGGCAATGTCATATCTGCTTTGGTTGACGGTCGTAGTACTCATATTCCATACAGAAACTCCAAGCTAACAAGGATGCTGCAAGATTCTCTTGGAGGAAACTCAAAAACGTTAATGGTTAGCATTTGAAAAAGCCTATGAAGTCTTGTATCGTGGTGTTTTTGTTACAACTGCATGTTCAAAAATACAGTTTACTGGTTCGTTACGTTGCCCAAGTATATGTTAAAGATTTGTTAGGCAAAGTTGGTTACGATTTTAAGTTGCCTGGCAAGTTTGTAAAAACTTGTATTATTTCATTATACATTTATACATCATGTTCAGTGCGCAAATATCGGACCAGCAGATTACAATTTTGATGAGACAATCTCGACACTGAGGTACGCCAACCGCGCTAAAAACATCAAGAATAAGGCAGTTATCAACGAAGATCCGAAGGTTGGTTGATGTTTTTGGTTTCACGTGTGTTAACGTTCCTTGTCAGAAGGCATAAATTGGGAAGGGAATGTAATATAGCAAACAAAACGCGTATTTCATTTACGCCCCATACTTTACTATAAAAGTTATTCTGTGGAAATGTTCGCATTTGACATTGTTGTCATACTCTTTAAGGAGGCATAGTTTTTCCATGGTATGGGTGCCACCGCTGCATATTTTCTCCGTTAGAGTGTGGTTCGTGCTATTTACTGCTGGTTTTAACTTCAGGTCAGAGTTCCATACGAACTAGTGTGTAGTAATTCGACGGATGTTCCAATGAAAATAAACTGATGGTTCAGTTTTTTCAAACAAATTTCTACCTGTTTTTGTGTAAAACAGGTGAAATACAACCTCAGACGAGATATGCCGATAAGTGTGGTGCATCTACCGAAGTCTGCTGTTGTAATGTTTGTGTTTTGTGTTTTGTTTGTTGCTTACTGAAGCGTAACTCTGTACAGGATGCCTTGCTTCGCCAATTCCAAAAAGAGATCGATGAACTAAGGAAAAGACTTGCCGAACAAGATGGATCAGAAGATGAAGGTGATGACGACGAAAGTGAGGAAGAAGTCATGGGTGAAGACGGAGTTATCATTCGCAGAAAAAGTAGGTATATGTCAAGCGTCAGTTCGAGAACCGTCGTGCGTGGGCGTTGGGGGGCGAAAGTGTTTCTCCCACAAAGTGTGTTCATGCCCCAAAAGCAGTCTTTTTAAAAAAATTACGATTTAACTGCTCTTAGTAGAAAAACAAATCTCATATGAAAATTGCGTTGTAATACAATTTTCACCCATTAATATTAAAAAATACAAAAACTATTATTTCGTGTTCGAATGGTTTTTGTCCGAAAGTAAACACTTGGTGATGCCTCCTGCAGCCTTTGTCGTCGCGTCCGGGAAGCTTAGCACATTTGCTGTTACATTGGATATGTCCACCAGGTGGTATGTTGGAAACGTGGTGCCTTTGCTGTTTTTTTTCAAACAATCCAACAGCAAGTCAACATGGACCGTAGCACATAAGTTGTTCACGTTTAAGAAGTTTTCTTGGATAACACTAGCAGTGAATTTTGAAGTGAAAGGCGTTTTGAGGAACTCTGAGTCATTACAACTCTCAACTCGCCACCATTCATAAGCTTTCAATTACCGTCCTGACGTATATCAGCCAAACTACTCCGAAGCAGATCACAAGACACTACTCTGCTTTCAAAAGGGCCCCAACAGCAACTGCAATGTATAGGTACTCTACTTTCAAAGGGCCTCCCACCAGGTTCTCTAATGTGTAAAGAAGGAAAAGCTTCAAACCAACTTCAATACCGTAAAAAGAACTGTGTCACTGAAGAAGGGTCTGAAGTTTAACAGTTCCATTTCAAACAATCCACCGAGGATTACTATGAACTTGACAACATTCACGTTTTTCTCAAATTTTCGCTTTTGGTTAAGAAAAAGGAGAAACCGAAACATTAGCGTTAGAAGTTGCAAATTAGTTTCATAGCCATTCAGTACAAACCGAACGTAAGTTTAACTCAGGGTGAGAAACCTATTTATTATCCCGGGTAGCACCAATTATGGAATATCGCTGGCGGGCCACAAGAATTAATTACATTTTTCTTAAAATTCTATCTTTATCTTCCAAAGGAAAATTAGACGAGAACTATGTGAAGAGCGAGAGAGACATGTTATAACTTATTGTCAACGTGTCTGTTTGTCATGAAATTTCGTTTTGGCGGGATATTGTGTCCTAACTTGGACAGCGAAATTTCTGATGCAGGCCATATTAAATGTTCACGCGGGCCGCAAGGTTCCCCACTCATAGTTTCACTTTCAAGATGAAAATGTGAATAGGAAGGTGTCGCTGCAATGCGACTGGCAATCCTCTCCTGCTTACAAAGTCATTAGTAGCCTACTCATTACACTTAAACGCTGAGGCCAAGGTCATTGCTTATAAACAGCATGCGGTCCGGTCAAGTTTTTTCGTAACTAGAAATAGTAAATGTTATAACATTCTTTTGAGATCTGATTGGTACGGTAGGAAGCCCTAAACTGTGCTTGCATGTCAAAACCTTGGAAACGCAGGTTTTTTCAAAGCCCGACGTATAAAAACGTATACGTCTCAAAGAAGTCCACAACGATACTCGAAAAAATTTGTGAAACGGGAAGTATTACCAGTAAAAATGTAATACTTCATTATAAATGTTGTTATTAGTTCCTTGCCCAACGAAAAACATATTCCGACATGTGGGCGTATAACAGAGCACTATTCGCTTATAGACTATACTTTCAACATAAAATTCTGGTAGTATGAAGTATATTAATATCTACATCATTGAATAAGTTTAACGCGAAGATGCAAAATCTGGGTGATGTTTTCACTACGATCAACAACTGGGCACATCGTTGTTTGGTTTATTACACAGCAGGAAAGCACTAGTGGCTTACAATATAAAGTATCTAATCAATGTTTATCCAAATGTCTCCCGCGGTTTTAGTGGGTCAGGCGTCTTTTGGCTACAAGTTGTCTCATTGTTTTTTGATTTTAAGGTCAAGCGTTTTTTGATGAAATCCTAACTTTTGTTCACATTTGATTCTTGTGTTTGCAATACACGCTGTAGAACTTTCCTCCTTGCAGTTGGGGCAGAAACAAAGCTTTGCTTCGCATCGGTGCTGGTAGCTATTTGCTCAACCGGACTAAATTTGGTTAAAAATACCTCGCGTTTACCTACGTCGTGATTAAATCACATACCATCGTTTCTTTTACGTTGGTAACAACTTCGAAGCTCATAAAAATTTGTTTTCCTGCAGCAGACTTCCACAAAAATAATGCTGTGTGTTCTGTTAAGTTTCGTCATCGATCTTAGGCATATTTAATGTATGAATGAGTTCCAGGTTTCTGGAGTCATTCAGAGATCCGATATATTTCCAAATATGACAATCAGTCACTCGTTGAATTGTACACGAACTTCTTCACTTTCGTGTTTATTGGATTTTTATGCCCTGTTTGTCGTTACTCATTGCTTGTACGGACAGCCCGTTCAAAATCAAACTTACCAACAAGTGCATAAATGTGATAGGTAGGGCGTAGCTGACGGGGGCGAGCCGCGCCCCCCTGGCATGCCAAATGTAAAAACTGGGCCCCTTTAACTGACATTTTGATATTTGGTTTTCAGTAGGTTGCTTTTTTGCGATTTTCTGTGTGTTTTCGTTTTTTTTAAGCTTGTATAGACAACCACGACATCCAGAGATTCACCATAATTTCCTAACTTTTTTCTGAGCTTTCGCTTGTGGCTCCCTACGGTGGCCAGTGGGCCCCCTTCAGCTTAAGTATTGCCCCCCTTGGCTCAAACCTCTAGTTACGCCACTGGCGATAGGCCATGGCCTTCTTTACATAATTGTGCTTACATGCGTGCCGGAGGTGAGCTTTGACGTCAACAGAGGTAAGTCTATGCGAAGAAGAAATACGCTGAAGTCGTGGATTTACATGCAAACAACCAAGTCATGGGATAGCCTACGGTACGTTAAGTGCGAAGTTACCCAGGCATACGTTTGCAGCAGTAACTGAGAAATATACGTAACGACACCTGAAGCACCAATGTCCGCAACACCAACGTTTCAGCCAATGCAGACCTGGTCTACATAAGCTAGGCATGTTTCACAAACCCGGAGCAGTAACGACTGCTGTTTAGAATCACATATTTAGGGAACATACAATTCATATCAAGTGCCTTGCACATTTCAACAGTTTTCGACAGCAGTGGACTTAGGGTTGGGGGGCCGAGGCAAGCCTGTGAAAGGGGCACTCTGATGACGTCATTATACTCGGTCAACCGTGATAAGACCTTTTGATCAAGCATAGGAAGGGGACATGCGGGACACCCAAGAATACGTTCCTGAGACTATGGCATAAGTTAAGCGACAGCAAGTTAGCATTCCCTGACAGTGAAAACAATTATTATTTGGTATAAAGTTTTGCTCTTACTTAATAGGGTCTTATTTAGAACTATATTAACTTTTATAGAAACCAAGCGTAGAGGAAGACATGGATCTTCCGCTCGAATGATTGACCTTCAAAAGAAAATCGACGAAGAGCGAAAGCAGTTGGAAGAAGACAGGGATATGGTCGAAGAAGAAAAAAATCGTGTTAAAGAAGATTTAGTGAAGAAAGAAGAAGAGCTCAGAAGGGCTCAGTAAGATTTTTGTTGCTACTGTGTTGCCATTATAAACCGACCAGAGCGAAATAGCAGTGAAGGAAATACCTGAACACTCACAAGATTTTAAAGTTTTTGACGAAACGGTCGAAGCTGAATGCCACAACTGTTGTCCGTCCGTGCTAGTCGGTAACCACGCAGCGACATGCAGAAATTTTTCAACCGGCTTTAAATCGAGTGTCAGAAACATTCCATAGCTTTTTATCTTGCTTTGAAAGTAACAGTTCTTGAAACGACGTCCAGCATTTTTGTCAATTGCACTGGTACAAAACATTGTACGCGCTGTAACATTGCGGCTTATCACGTCTGGCTGGAATCTTCAAAACTATGCATTGCTTAATCACAACCGATGTTCATGTGCATCCTGTAGCTGCCAGAAAAATACTTCAATGTCTGTGTTCCTGAGTGTTGTCAACTTCTTGTTTCCCGAATGTCCAGCGTTTCAAGCACTGGTGCGCGTTGTAGTTGCTCGTTGCAAACGCGGCCACTTCTACTGCAGGCTGGAGCACGAGCAGCTGAAAGATCGCCTGAAGAATGTCGAGCGCAAGGTTATCGTCGGCGGCGTGGACCTGTTAAAAAAAGCCGAAGAGCAAGAAAAGCTGTTGGAAGAGTCCAACATAGAACTGCAGGAGCGGAAACAGCAGGAGGCGCAACTGAGGCAACAAATCGAAGAGAAAGAGGTCTTGAAAGTTGTGATTACGCGTCAAAATGGATTTTGTTGGATTTTGGATTTTGTTTGCATTATTCTTGTGTTTTACTGAGAGTCACTGTACTTTTATCAACGTTGCCGTCCTTGCGCTAATTAAGTGCCTTGATTTTAGAGCTTGTGTTTCGCCGCGTTCACCTCCAGCATTTCGCTTGTTTCCAGGCTGAGCGACTGGACATCGAAGAGAAATACAGTGACCTGCGAGAAGAAGCGCAAGGAAAAACGAAACGTCTGAAGAAGGTTATAAATTATATTTGAAGACCATTGATGCCTTTAATAATGGTCCTTTACCTTGAAAGTATATCCGATTTAAGGCGTGAAATTTATATTCAGGTCACAGGAGCTTGTCAAATCTTCTTCAACGTAGTGTTATAAGCTCACAGGATTTGCATTCTATTGCTGTTCGCTGCAAGTTCCTCACCTGAATTCATTAAAATAATATCTCTATTGCTGGCGTATGACGCAGTAGTAATCATACAAATGGAATGCAGAGCCAAAAACGTACCGAATTTAAGCTGTGAAACTCCGATTTGTGTAGCATTGCGATGTATACAGAGGCTTGCTATTGAGTTAGCATGCATTGTCTGTATTGTAATTTAATGTCAAGTTACCGTATGTTGGTTTAATTCAGCATTTTGGTTAAATTCTGGTTGCACTCTTTCTCCACATACTACAGTATTGTGAAAATAACAACTTACAATAAAGTGAATAAAAATGTTTAAATGTAAATAAAATAAAACTTGCTTCTTGAATGTAACGTCCACTAGAAGATGTAACGTTCCAACACGCGCCGCATCGTATTGCGGACGCAATTGTACCAACACATTGCAAACCGTGCGCTGCGCGAAAAAACTAACCGCCTGTTTTCACCGGCAGGTCTGGACCATGTACATGACGCACAAGTCCGAGATGCAGGACATGCAGGAAGAGCATCAGCGCGAGATGGAAGCCTTGCTTGAAGGAGTGAGGCAGATGTCGGCCGAAGTAAAGCGCCTCTCACTGATCATAGACCACTTCATACCACAGGAGTTCCTGCACCTCATACAAGAACACACGCACTGGAACGACGAGATCGGCGAATGGCAGTTGGTAAGTTCTCGTGTGACGGGGACCATGCGGCGCGGCCTTCAAAATATTGCGTCATCCTCTACGGAATTTTTCAGAAATGCGTGGCTTACACCGGAAACAACATGAGAAAACAAACACCGCTACCAGATAAAAATGTTGGCAACGAGGTCAGTGCTAATGATGAACGAAGATCGTACGCGTCTAGATATTGTTCCAATTTGTGTTTTGTATGATCTTCTGTTCTTGTTAAATTTGGTAGCATTCAATTTGTAAGTGTTGTCGTAGCGCCTACTAGATTGAAACTTTCCTGTCACAGGCTGATGTTGATCTGTCGAACCGATACTTGACCTACAGTGGTGACAATTATCGCGATCCGAATCAACGTCCTAAAAACGGGAAATCTGCTCCTGGAAAATTCAAATTTGGCAAAAAGTATGTTTATTTCGCGTTTGTAGAACTCATCGTTGACACTCGATTTAAATCACTCTTGAACTGATTTAACGAATTATTTCGCAGTTGTAAAATTTCCTCAGGTGTTTTAATGAGATCATCGCTCTCTCATTTTCTAGAATCTAGTAACTAGATCAACGAAATCTTTTTTCTGCTGTCTGATTGTTTTATAAGGACTTTCCGATGGGAACTCCACCTTTTTTTGAAGAAAGATCAAGTTTTATAAATATCTTGATTAAACCCAAAAGTTAAGTAAAAACAAAAGGCAATCGCTCAGGTCACATGTGCGGGTGGTACGCTGTCAAAGTGACTCAAACTTTTGCCAGATTGAACTGTAGTTTATGCATGTATGTGGAAAACGTGTCAGTTACACGATTTTTGGAAAAAAAGCGTATGTTACTCTATTTGAATAAGCTTTGTTAGGGCTTACTGTTTGAATATGGTTTAATAAGAAAGTACCTAGATATTTTGTACTACTGCATTATGAAAAGCTACCTCACGCACTAGCAACACAAGAAATCATCAAGCTAGTAACAAAAACAATCACCAGCAGGGTATGGATACATCTATGTAGCATATTAAAAAAACACCAAACAGCTCAAAAAGAGTAACAGTGATCTTGAAGAAAACATCGTGTTAACAAACACTACACAACAAAACGTTTGCCGAACTAGGTTCTCATGTGGGTGAATTGCGCAATATGGTCGAAAGCAAAATTTGCAAATGCCTGGTACAGCAATGCCAGAGACAATTAAAAGCTCTAGAAGGTTTTCTATAGGCTTTAGAGGATTCAGCTGCTTGGGCTCTGCTTTCATCTTTTTGCGATGATTCAAACTTGCACATGTCTGTATTCAAGTAACTTCACAGGTGAAATAAGCAAGGAATCAATCACAAACTTCAAGGCTAGGCTATCAATCCTGTCTGTTCTTTTTTTCAGAAAAAAGACATTGAGTACCCAGGAAGAAATCGACGCTGTTTTACTTGGCTAGTCAGCCAAGTGTCATTTATTTTGCTATACCTATTTTCAAGTATGCCACGTGGTGCATTTACTTCATATCGCATGCTCTTTGTTTCCGCACACCCTGCACATTTTCCTCGTTTCCTCTGTAAGTTTTGCTCGTTTCGAATCCTGATGACGTGTCCAGCAATCGTTTAATGTGTATTTATTTGGTTAGGATTTGCTCCATGCTTCGACGTAGAACATCTAATGTTTGTTTCTGGCAGCAAGTCTAATTTGATTGTCGCCCTTGCTCTTTTAGACTGGGCTGCTCTGTCGTGTTTCCTGCGACCAGTAGCCGTATTATTTAGGTCTTTTTTTAACTGATAGTGGTCATGTATGCAAGGTTTAACAGGTTGCTAGCAGTGTTCTCTCTAAGAAAATTTGCACTGAGCAAATGTTTGTTTTAGTGCGCATGCAATTGCGCAACCATGCAGATGTACAACCAATGAAGCGTTTCAAGCGGTGCGATATTACAATAGCAAATTTTAAATGTTGCAAGTGCGCGAGACTGAGATTTCACTGCGCAAATGGTCTGTGGTTCTTCGCAGTTGCGCATCCTAGAGGGCACATTGGTTGCGAGTGTTTTAATCCCAGACGTGCAGCAGATGACATAAAGTAATAAGAATTCTTTCCTGTTCTTTATTTATTCTTCGTTCATGTGTTGTCTGTATTCACTGTGTCTTTAAACAGTTGTCCGCTTGCGCAAGTGTACTGTCTGCAAAAAGTGATTTCAAAAGCTGTTAACTTTTAAAACTCCGCTGGTGCTTGTATTGTCATGCGTTACAAATGTATCTTTTCATGCAGGGTCCAGCAGGTATACTGGGAATTTCTTGAATCGACTTTTCCTGCCTGCCAAATCCCAGTTCAGCTCATAAAAAACGATCAGTAGTGCATATAGTCTTCAACGCCCACGTTTATTTTGTGTTTTATAAAAAATTTGAAAGTATTTCGAATGCAGATTCCAATACATTGCTATTGTCAAGGTTCCTACGGAGTCATGAAAAGTATGGAAAAAGTTGGTCATTTCCCAACCTAGAAAAGTCTGGAAAAAAACATTTTCTTTGGTCTGTTAGTTTGGAAAAAGGAAATATTTTTCCAGACTTGATATTTTCATATGCATTGTGATAATGTTTTCTTCTGATATTTTTGGTAAGATTGATAATATTTTACTTTCATCGTGTTGACTATTATAGCGCCTATATTCGACCGGGGATGTCATTCGGAAATTTCAAGCCTGGAAATTTATATTCGAAATTGCGTTGGAACTCTGTATTGTAAAACGACATCTCTACCTAATCCGCATCCATGGGCGCCCACAGGGGGGGTAAATAGGCATTTGCTCCTCCCTAGAAATTGGGTCGAAGAACGAACAATTTCTGGAAAACCTGAAGTCTAATTTCGATGAATTGATTTACTTCTTGCAATGACAGTTTATTTGCCAGTAGTACCCTCACGCTGCACAAGAGCCAGCTTCACTGTCGTGATGTCATTCAGTGATGAGCTTGCAGTTCACTCATGTCCGCTCCTTTGCCTGCAGAGGCAGGTTGCAAAACTTTCGCGCAGATTGTTCTACTGTTGGTCTTTATTGCGCAACAATAACATAGCAACGAATCTTCAAGTGTTCACTTGAAGTTACGGAAGGCGTTTTGCCGCATGTGACTGTTGAAAGCAGACATATTTGGTAGGTAATGCAGCAAGACCGTGACTGCCTACAGCGGTAAGTCACGTACTTTTACTGTTTATTGTGTGGTAAGAAGCATGAAAGAAAAAGAAGCATTAAAGCGCCAACGAAGAATAATTTTCCCGACTGTTGCCGTAAGTTTGGGCATTTTCTTTACGGCAGTGGTTTTCAACGATTTTCGTGCAGCGACCCATTTTGCAACCAAATTTGACCTAACGAACCCCTTCCGAAAATATCTAGTCATTCATATGAAATGCAGTTGCGTTTGCACAATGGAAAACCACAATGACTAAAAAAATAAGGTACGATATCACTGTGTTGAACAAAGACTCATTTATTTAAACTGATGCACATGGCAGCATCAGTGAGAGACCCGTGCCATAAACAAATCACCCCACAGCATAATTCATTGAAAACTAGAATAACTCCCAAATTAGCTACCACAATCATATCTAATTTACAACCATAGCACATTCTTACGTCACAAAGTTGTTTTTGCGTTCCCCAACGTAACAGTAGCCTACTGTGTTGCAGTTTTTGGGGGCTTGGCCCACCCAAACAAAGCTGGAAGTCCACCAAATTGGATTATGAAACAGTAAATCGGTAGAGTTTTTATCAAATTTCAGAAGGTCAAACCCCTCTGAACAAACGTAAAGCCCCACTATTGAGAACTTTCTGGCGACGGTTCTGCTGTATTGGTCATGATCACACTTAAATTATTTTGAATGAAAAAACTAGGCTATCATTCTTGGCAGGTCATCCTATTATTCTGGCTACGACAAAAAGTGGTTCCATACACGAAATATAAAATCTCGAAGTAATTGTGAATATTTTCATCAGAACGTCTCGCGACCCCAGAAAAATGGCAAACGACCCCCACGGGGTCGCACCCCCAGGTTGAAGCCACTGCTTTATGGTGTGGAAACAGTGGTGCAGAAGCTGAGGTTAAAGGGTGTCTAAGCGCATCCCCAAAAGTTTTGATTTGTCAGAAATTTGTGCAAAATCTCAAAAAAATTGGGAAAAGAAGCCTCAAAATTTTACAACGTTATCAATGAAATTATTCTTTGTTGAGTGTATAAAGAGTACAAATGGAAGTTTGTTGCATCATAGGAAACACATCAAATAGATATAAAAGCAATAAACTGTTTCTAATAACTTCGTTTTTAGTTTGCGAGAGTTGATCAGTAGAGAACTGACTCATTTGAAAGTTTTGGTAAAAGAAAGCAATTCATTTATGTTCGGTATTGATTGTACACAGAGGAGGTAATCGAGTATCATGCAGGACATCTACTTCATGTTAGTAGAGTCCATAGCATGCAACTACAAAAAGCTTTAGCTCAGGGTTGGGCAATTAATTTGGTTGGGAGCAGGGGCGGAGCTAGGGGGGCCACTGCCCCCCAAAAATTTTGCCTGGCTCCCCCAGTGGCCCCCACTGCATTGAAATTATTTGAAGCTATAAGATTGCAAAATTTATGAAAAACAACTTTTGATAAAGGTTATTTTTTGTAATATTGTTTAGCTTCGTTGTGAGGAAATTAACTCTCTGATCGCAAGTTGCACACGTGCATGCAAGTTGCTGAGATGTATGGCATAAGTTGC
>JGI24021J15306_10001003_pt1 | contig 25657 bp, 23 predicted proteins | sample Ectturendosymbi1_FD_15306 | JGI IMG/M metagenome (IMG submission 15306) | reverse complement strand
CCTTGTCCGAATTAGCAGAAGCGTCAACTGGAACGCGAGAAAGTTAAACAAGACCTCTCCAACTATCAGGCATTTTTTGTTTGTTCGTTTGCTTGAGATAAGGAGTATTGCTCCTTTAGCAAAAACCCTGAATAACGTTAAATGGGATCACCGCCCTTAAAAAGCACTTAATGGCCCCAGTAAGGTTGGCAAAATTTCATTCGGGACAAAATAAATTGCCGCGATTAGAACGGTTGATCAAAGCGGGCTTTGCCCTGCCTGGAAAACATGCCACACAACGCTTTAGGGATAGAAAAAATTATCTGCGGTTCTGAAAGTTTATCTCGGAAATTTTTGCTCGCTTTTTTTAACGTGCACCAGCCTAATGTTGATTGGCTTTGGTGCTTCAAAGTGTTTTGTGCTGGTTTTACAACATCAAAAGTCTCTTCCTCAAACAGTTAGACATATTTCCTGATTCGTACAAATTACTTCGTTAGGTTATGAAATTATCTCTATAACTTGACCTTGCGCTTATTACATATTGTTTGTGATATTCTAATGAGCATTTCAATCGTTCTCGCGGGCTTGATGGTCTAATGTGGTGCGGGGACCCTATCCCTAAATATTCTTGTTTCGCGATGTAGATCCTATAATGAAGTGATTTTACAATTTAACTTTACCCTTCACTTGTTGATCGCGTATTATTGTTCACTAAGGAGTGATCTTTAATTCAATATTCTGAAGCAGTAAAACACTCTAAAGCAGCGGTCCCCTACCAGGGGTTCGGGAACCCCACATTATTCCAGTTAACGTTACTAATTTAACAATTCAAATTGCTAAATGCGTGCATTGTTATTTCTGCTTCATGATGCGGTTAGCACGCTGAATATGGCCGGTGATGCGATTTTAAGCGCATTGTGACGTTTAACTTTTTATGACGCAGTTATTACGAGATCGTTGTTTGATGTCGTTCGAAAGTTTCTGGTGTTCAACCATGCAAAGTTACAAGAAAATGAGTACAAAAGTCTCGTCAATTCTAGTGCCCTTTACAGCAACATATTTGTGCAAATCTGGATTTTCGTCTCTACTTCATTTGGTAAACACGTATTGGAATCGTTTGAACCCCTCGAAACATTTGTGGGTGTCTCTGACTAATTATGTGCCAAGGTATGAGCAGATAAGTTAATAGAAGCAGCAACAAAAAAGTCACTAGGTTTGTTTTCAATGAGTGGAAAGGTATGAAAGAACAGTCCGACTTAGTGTTTTCTGTTGTTTTGTCAGTATGTATTACGAGTAGAAAGTAGTAATTATGATAATGAAGATACTGCAAAATCATGCTGTTTTTGTGACGCAACGCCTTTTTTAAAAGAGGGGGTGTGAGCGTCACATTATTTTTATGAAAGGGGTGTCAGTTTCAAAAGAAGTTGGGAACATATGCCCTAAAGCAAAGCTCTGGAAAAAATCGAATCTTAAAAAACAACGTTTTTGTCACCGCATGGCATAAGAAGTAAAACGTTATTCACGAAATGACACAACATAAGGTGTTTGTATAAAAACCCTTCGAGAAGCGCGTCTGTAGAACTTAGGAACCAGAAGAAAGGATGGAGATCGCCTAAAACTGAAGATCTTGTTGTGCAACCCAAGAGTTTGCGTACTGCGGAGCTTAAAGTGTACAGAAATCCCTTGCAATAAAGTTATTTGTTTTTTTTGAGCTCAATGGTAGGCTACACCACGTATACCCACCCTGACATACGTTTACTGATGTCTGTGTATGAACTTTGTATGAACATTTGAGCTCCGGTACGAAGCCATACAAGCAGCTTCAGTCCATACAAATTACACGGCCAAGTTCAGAATTGACATATAGTTTGCCAAGGTCTGCTCTCCGGTGAAAATATTACCGGCTAAAAAAGCTAAATGTTAGGTTGAAGATGGCTGTCGATGCACTAAGGCGAAACGTTGTGCAGCACGGACACATACGCCGAGTCAATTCAGGAACAGGCTGCCCGGTTGTTTTGTCATTGACTACCAGCGCCTAGCCATCTAGAAGAGTACATTCCGATCTTATTTATCCGCATTGCATCTATCTTTCGTGGAAACCCTCTCGCCTCGTTTTTCCCACCTCATTATTCTGTCTATCAAACGCCTCAAACAGGAAATCCATTTCCTCCCCGAGCTGCTCATCGCAATTGTCTAATGCAATTAAAACAAATGTTTAAAACACAATGCATCTGTTTCAAAGCGTTTAATCTGTTTGTCATATGTGCGCAAGACATGTTCTCAACACTTTGCATCAATTTAAAGCAATCTTTAAATTGCCTGCACATAATGCTCGGACTCGACGCTGCGTTTTCAGGGTGTGTTGATGATTTTCCCTAACAGATTTTTTTCAGTTCCTTGCGACTTGAAAGTCTTCAAAAGATATCTCTCAGTTAGTTACCTTCATGCTATGCAGTTGCGAAGTGACACACTTTCCATGACTTTGCAGGCTGTGATTTCAGCATTAAGACTTTCCCTTTACTGAAATGGCCATTGGCTCGGATCACTTGCATTGCTACTTAATTTTCTGTTGTTTGCAAGCAGTGTGCTGCACCGAAATAGTTCTCTTCACTTTCGTTGAATGTCAAAGATGTCCAATTCAAAAAGATGTTAAAAATGATTCCGGAAAATTCCATTCTAAAAAAATAAATCATTTCGAAAAACCTTGTTTATAAAATATTTGAACCTGATTGAGCTCAACGCAACTTCATAGAGTTTTAAAATAAACATCAAAACGACTGATATAATTCAAAAAGAGTGACTCGTGGCAAACGTTTGGAATGATCATTAGTGAGAACAGATGTGAAAGTTAGCAGTCTTCTGTTCACGGTACGTTTTGAGGCTGCTTTAAATGTCAGCATTACTGACTGCATTGTTTTTACAGTTGTGAAGTACCTTCTTACAATAAAAATTCAAGGTTCGTAGCAATTCAAGGGTTTGAATTGCAATGATGATGTGACTACACTTCCATGGTCATTAAAGGCACACTTCAAATTAAAAATACATGTAAGGCTTTTAAAACTTTAGCTGTACAGAGCAAAGTTCGAATGTCTTGCTATGACGACGCACTTCTGCAAATTATTTATTGGTCTTTTTCAAAGTTTTTTTTGCAGAAAGAAGGTTGTTTTGCTGAAAGGGTAAGAAATGTAGGTAGTAAATGAACTGTGAAATATTTGACCTGAGGCTCTACCATCAGAACATTCTATGAACTGAATGATCTGCTAAAAATTTTCGAAAACGCAAATTTCTTCTCCGGTCGACACCGAGCTTTGACTTTGCATTTTTCCAGGCTTTTTATTTATCTGTGTGTCGAAGCATTTTACAGAGGAAAGTTTTGGAGTGATGACTTGGCTTTATCATACAGGTCCTTTTTGCGGGTCGTTTTCAAAAGGTAAGCTCATTGCCTATCCCTCACTGGCAACCATTAAAAAGCTAAAAATTGATTTGGTCACCTCAAGCGTAAGACATTGTTTAGAAAACCTGTATGCAATCTGATTTATTTGCACATTTTGTGTCATAGCGCCTTGATTTCATATCGTACCAACCGCTGGAGACACATCTCGTCATTTATCCAATTTTTCTCTGAAGTACTTAAGCGCATATTTTTTATGCAACATACACAATGTCGCATTACAAGAAAGCAAATGTTCTTANTTCTGGCAAATGCTTTATGTTGTTTTTTTCTTCAAAATCAATCAATTATAGTTTTAATGAGATTTCAAACAATACAAACAATACACGACCNGTGCGGCGTTCAGGGTAAAAATCATTGTTGTCTCACAATGCAGANCTCAGTGCGTATAAAATAGGGGTACGTTGGTTTCTCCTCATGTTTACTGACTGCACTGTGGTGATATAAGGTCTGAAAGTAAACACTTTTCATATTTTGGTCCTTGCAGCATTCGATTGGGCATATATCACGTAGGATATCACCCATATCACCGTCTAAACTTGACGCTTTGACCACGTGTTTGCAATGCCTGTTCTTGCATCACTCAGGTTATTGTCCAGTTTTTTTGTGTTTGGGTGCACGCCTGCATTTTAGTAACGTTGCGTCAAAATGCTTTTCCTCAGGTCCAATTGCCTGTCGGGCATTGGACTCTGGATATTGATTGCTGTTTTTTCTGTGCTCCCAGCCACCGGACTTCAAATATTCTTGCGTCTCAGTCAGACACTTGTACAAAGTGTTCCAGTTCAGTCGTTTCCGCACAAAGCTTCTCTTCAAGAGGTTTACACTTTCTCTGCTACGGGCAAGCGCTTTCGCTTCTGCGTGTGCAGTATTTACGAGAAATCGGCTGCACAACCGGGTCAGGAAAAAACACAATTCAGTTCCTGACCTTTTCTGGGCACGGAACACCTTAAATTGTTTGAAGGTTTTCGGCAGTGCTGTTTCAAAGTTCGGTTTTATATCTTTCTAACCTAAAACGCGATATTTGTTTGAAAATTTATATTAAATGAGAATGCCAAATAAACTCATTTGATGGAATCAAGAAAAAATTGAACCAAGAATGATTTTCAATACAAGATACTTTGAAATACATTTTTAAGAAAATCGCGAAAATTTGAAGGTATTTTGAAATACGCTGAACTGAAACTTGCGTATCTCAACTCACCTCAGCCGCATAGAACGTGGAATTTGACGATGGTAGCAATATTTCAACATTTCGTTAAAATTAAAATCCCCATTAACACTAGTAATACAAGGACCTTCCTGAAAATCAGACCATAAAGAAATCGTTGATTTAGACAGAAAGCTGGAGTTGCTAAATGTCTTTTTACTATTGCTGTTATTCATCAAAAAAAACTCTGAAAGTTTTGGCTGCGTTATAGCAAATTCACAATTTTTGCTTCTGTGACGTCATACCTCCCACATATTTTTCACGCAGGGTATGTTCTCTGTGGCAGTTCGTGGCTTGAAAAAATACAAGAACAATGTTTTTCAGCATCAAAATTTCAGAAACCTTCTAAGATAAATGTATTTCTGAAACCGCTGTTAGAAACATTCATGAAAGAGGTATTTGTAGATACAGTTTTCAGGTACCTGGCATTTTTGATGGCATCACTAACTTTCAACAACTCCCAAAAATTGCTAAGTGACTCATGATGTTCACCGTTAATACATTCTTTCAGGCCAGAAAAAATAGATCTTAAATTTGCGTTTTTTCTTCTGCACTGGCCAACAGTTTCTGGAATTTTGCTCGCTTGTTCTGGAAACCGATTTTTACCAAGTTTCCATTTTTTCGCGACTCAGAAGGTCTGAAATGATGCGATCCAGAGCAGGTTTCCCTGTCTCGTTCCTTTTCCACCTTTGTTCCAGTAACAGTTAGTCAAGTGCGTCATATCAAATGGCCCAAATGACGGGGAGCTTAGCGTGCGCCAGTGCACGGCTCATGAGTGAGATTGACGTTCGCACGAGCAGGGCGTTCTCCGTAATGTCTGCGGGCAACCTGCAAGAGCCGCCCCAATCGGTCGCCTGTCGAAAAAAGTGATTGGTACGTCATCACCGCCGGCGGTGACAAGCTGTGCTTAGCTAACGGGTTGATTAACTGCGCGAGGGAGCAGATTTTTTTGGACACCAGGCGTGAGAAACCTCGGTGCAAAACACTTGTTGGTGTCAAAACTTAGGAAGCGGAATTCAATCGGGCGTGGGCGACCTCGGGTTGCCGCCGATGTAACCAAACACAGATTTCTTCTCCTGCTGATTGCAAAACACTCTCGCTTCTTGACAGGTGACAGACTAGTGGGAGCACGTCATGGAACCAGCCAATCGTGTTAGGTTGAGGAGACAGCCTTTGAATCGATAGATTTTCACAACAAGGTACAAGTTTCAATAAAAATAACTTCTGCTCACCTGCTGATTTTTAAAAAACGCCACTGGTGCTTCAGGGCAAACGTTTGTTGCAAGCTTCTGCATCCAAACCACTTCTTAAAATCTTTTAATAAAATTACGATATAACAATGTGTTCGACCTAGACGGCATCCTGCCCCACTGAAAACAGTTTCTAAACACGGCCTATAGTTTCCGCCCTTCTCGCTTTGTAAAGTGAACCTTCCAAGATACTCCTGCCCTTCAATCCTTGATCACGCCAGTGCATCGGGGTGAAATACTGTTGCATCCGGGGAATGGATGACGTGTCTGGCATGGGAACGAATTTAACTTTTGTTTCGATTCAACACTTGATCGATCATCGAAAACGGTAGGAGTGAATCAGCAACAGATCTTTTTCGTTCACAGTTTCTTAAAAAAACGCTTGCAAATTAGTTCAGAGCTCACAAGCACATGCTGTACCATAACGCTGCCTAACCGCTTGAAGTTATACAGATGCTGGTGCACATGCTGATGAAAACCTGTACATTATCATATCGTACAAAATTGAACAAGAATAAATAATCATGTAGACTTAGACTCTAATGAAAAATTATATTACCAAAATGCAAGCTTCATCAAGATCAAATCTCATCATTTTTAAAAGCACGGCAAAAGTTTGTAACCCGCCAGTTTAAATCAAAACGTTTCTCTGTTGACCTAAAATAACACCCGTTACAGGGAAACACACACACAAACAAGCTTACTGGAAGAAAGTACCACCTGCACCCCCCGCAAATGGTGTAATATGGGCGTAAAGACATTGAGAAAATATATCCTAATTTATGCTTTTAGATTTATGATATTTGTCTAAGATTTAAGCAATTTGTAATTGCTTTTCAGTTGGCCTGACCTTGTTTTATTTTCAAATATTTTTTACTGTGGCTTTCGCATACGCCCAACGAGGGTGTGTTACATTTGATTAAACTTGCAACCTTCTATCGCCGCTTTGTGCCGATAGAAAAATAAGGCGGTGTGTTGTGAACATCAGGGAAGGAAAAAGGAAAGCATGTAAACCACTATCGTAAGGAAAAATATTTCACTGCTTAAGGTAAGGGAGTTGTAAATTTCATATTCTCTTTCTTGCATTAGCGATTCATCGAATGCCGAAACGAATGTACAGATCCTTAAGAACCTTTCCAGATGAAATTATCTACCCTGGAGTATACATAAACTTAGTTGCAAATTAGATAAAAGTATCAAGGGACCGTGCAGCTCTAGCGCACAAGTCTTCAGATACTGAGAAAGTAGACCTGTTCCTATAAAAGGTTTCGGTGATTGGGCGAAAGGTTGTGTGATAAATTTTCGAAAAATGTTTTATTGTGGCCGATTTCGCCTGGTACATTCTGATCACCGTACATGAAACGTGGCTGTGGAAAACGTACCTCGAACTATGAAGCAACTAAGGACCGAATTTCAACGAGTTGTTGAAGTCATGTAGTGTCATCCTCCATTAACTGTGCTGTTGATGGCAAAGGAAATAATTTGATCTGTAAACACTTTTATGCACATGTCGGACTGTCCGAGTTTCAGCTGTAACAAGGCACATGGTGACGTGTTGCTGAGCTGGGTCGGCAACAGTCAAGCGAGACTCCAGATCTTGTTCCACAGAGGTTTTGACAACTTTATTACAGTTGCATGCCCTCCCCTGAGCAGGATGCATGGGAAGCTATCAATATGTGCTACATGCGGCTGGGTCGACAAAAACGTCTTGTTCAAGTTGAAACCTGACATAGCATGAGCGTACAATAGAAGAGAATCTTTCTAACGCGTGGGCGCAATTTCGACGACAAAGTGGAATCTTATTCCTGAGGAAAAGTTTTGTGATACCCAGCTCACTTAAATCTAAGCCCCATGGGAGCCATTACTGTGTGGATACGTACGTCACAGATGATTTGACGTGCGGAATATATTATTGAATATTTCGTTGTTTCGTCACAACACATAATGGTTCATCTGCAAGGGCAAAATGTTTTGAGAAAAACCATTACGTGGATTTGACTTTAGTGAAAAAGTTTTACTCTACTTTGTCTTCGTCCTTCCAAAATCTGTCAGAAAGAAACGCTTGCAAACGGTGCCGTACAGGCAAGTTTTGAGTGAACACACAATGCTTTGTCTTTCCTAAATTCTTTTGGCATCGGGGAATGGATCAATTGATAGAACGACAGGAACTCACGTTTATTGATTGATTCAAGTCATAGAGAAGCTGTTTCCTCGTCTTTGTCTAAATTCTGCTGTCGGTGCAAGTGAGCTTCTAAGGAAAATGCGGCCAAGAATTAACACGGTTTTAAGTTTTCATCAAATTTGTCAGACAATCCATTTGAGAAAAACTATCCCATTGAAAGCAATTCTTTATACTGATCAATTAGTTTGCGAAAGTATCTTGCATTTTTAGACAAAAGATATTTTTCCTTGGTACATATCCTTGAAAGAATTGGTTGAATAATTGCTTATCAAACACAGGGACAATAATGATTTCACAATGAATTTATCACAATGAAATAATAAATTTATCACAATAAAATAATGAATTTATCACAATGAAATAATGACAATAATGATTTCACAATGAATTTATCCAGTTGGCTGCTCGAAGACAGAACTTGGAGAGCTGCTTTCGTAAGCAACTTTCCTGACTGGTATCTTTAGTCTTGTTTCCCAAGAGAAAGTTATTAACTTCATTACGAGCTTCTTATGTGTGGGTGGCGTCTTTTCATTTTGTGTTGGTGTGCAAGCAATTGCGGATATCGATGGCTGATCATTTTTTCTGACGTTAGGATCCGTTTGAACTTCGAGGTTAATTATGGATCCGTTTGCACTTCGAGGTGAATTGTGAATACGTTTTATCATTGACATGGCGAGTTAGTGTTTCGACTAAGCGTGTTCACTTCTGACCTTAGAAAGACAGTCTGTGTTCAGAGAAGTATTAGCCTCTGTTTGTTGGTTGTGATCGCTTTTCTTTTCTTTTGAAATGATTCACATACGCAGTGCAGCCGTCTTAATCCTTCATTTACATTGTTTAGTGCTTTGTGACAAGCAGATCGTTTGAGGATGTCCATCGTTATTATGCACAGCGAACAATCTCAACTTCAGTGTCTTTCAAAAACATGACAAATTATTGTATCTTTGAAACTATTTGGCCAGTAATGCGTTACCTATATCCTATTTTTTAAATTTCGATCAAGACGTTGGTTTCGTGCATTTGTTTACTACATTAAATTCGAAAGCTTGAGGCTTAAGCGCTTGAATCCAAAGGCGAGAAAAGATAAGTTTTTGCATATTGCGTCTAAACTGCGTGCGTTTAGACGCAACGTATCACATACCTACATATATATTTTCTCCGCTCTAGAGGTTTTTAGCTTCCTAAACCTAAACGTTGTGTAGATTATAAAAGACAAATATCGGTGGCTGTGCCATGCTGCTGGTTCGTAACACTGGACAACGTCGGGAGTCTGGAAATTACAGACACGACCCTAAAAAATTTCGAAGCTCGAGAAAAATTTTGACACCAATCAGACTTTCTTCATACCTTCCTGATTAGTCGATGCTTGGTAAGTGGCGAGAGGCGAGAGCGTGGCGTACTTTTGCTGTTTTGACTTCGGGCCTCGCGAAAGTCGAGAAGTATTTCTTGAACGGGGGCACGGATCTTAAGTTACTGGTCAAACAGTACCAGTGATTGAGTGATGGCTTCAGCGTAGAAGGTGATGCTGTAATCTGCAAATTTCGCTCGTAGGCTTGAAACGCATATGTTCGGTATGAAGATACAACTTACAGTAAGCGAAAATCTTTATTAATCATGTTTGGGGCTAAGCCGTGCTTGGTCAACCTTGTACCCCCGAAAAAGAAAATCTTCTGAACAATTCGGGTTGCATTCATAAAAGAGGAACTGGATTTTTATAGCAGTTAAATGGGGTTAATCGTGATGTGTAAATTAGGTGAGGTACAGAGATGAAAAAATGACTTGTACGTTAAAAAATACTGATTTTGCAAGCTAACGACAGGTTCTTACCGATACCTAGCTTTCAAACCAATCACATGCGACCTTTCGGCAAATCGCACCGGGTTTCATCCAAAACATTGCTGATGAGGACGTGCAACAAACCAAAGCTGTTCTTTATTTTTTCAGCGGGATTCGATCGCAAAGTTCCCTTTACTGCGTAGTTTGAGAAAAAATCCAACGATAACAGATCTTTCACGAGACCATTGTGACAACAACCCGCAAACCCCCCAAAAATCCCTTTCTCATTTTATCTGCTTTCATGTAAAATAGCGATATTAAGCCGACTGAATGCGCCGATGCGTATGATCCTTTGTTTGCTGCCAGCGCTCCCCCCCCTGGGCTGCTCCACTCGAAACTCGAGTACGGAGGCAGCTTAATTGTCTCGTATCTTGAGTACATGCTGTTTGTGGTCGAGTTTTCAGTTTCGCTTCCGACTTATTGTAACAGCTCTTGATTACCTCGCTTTTGCGTGCAAAGCCCTAGAAATCCGATCCTTGCAACTCAACCGGTGCACGTGGTCGGCCGACAGGTTGAAAACAAGGAGCAGATGTCCGAGGATCGCTTAACACTTGTCGCCTGCAACCGCACGAACCGAATCTGTATTGCATTCGTAAACTACTGTAAAAGTTTTTGATGAGATTGTTGCCAGACACTTGTTTTCACGTCGATCAATTTCCTGTGACAGTCAAGCTTTGCAAAAATGGATGTTGCATCATATCATTTGATCGGATTCGTTGGTCATCAAAAATAAATTTTCAAACGAATTGAAAAATCAGCGAAAATCAACAAGNTCTGCCGCCGCCGGAATATGATTTCCTGGACCACAGACGTTCAGGGGAGACNACGGACCCCCACATGTCAAAACTTTGACAAATGGGGAAAACGTTCAAACGTTAGGAAAACGCTGTGTAAATTTTTTAAGTGTTTCGCAACAAACATTAAAATTTATGATTAACTTTCACTTTATCGCATATGCATGTAGTGCAATAATTCCGAATACTGTGATTTGAGAGAGTTTTGCGGAATTTGAGAAAGCTTTGTGAAAATTGGAAAAAGTGTGCAGACTGGTGATGACTTTTTGAGCCATTCATGTTGAACATACAGCGTAAAAATGCAAACTTTTGTGCAATATCTTTTCTGTTTTCCTAATTATTGTGCTTTCCTAGAGTTTTGTGATGCATAATAAAAGAAATGCGTGCTTGGCTGTCGCGTTAACATTTAATACGAGACGTTTATGAGGCTTCAACGAATTGCGGCTAAAACGTATTTTATTTCGTTTGGTCTTATGGGGGCAATTTTTCAAATGCATTTCACTCGTATGGGTTGCTCAAAACAGCTTCATGAACATACTGTCAGACGCTCAGTCCGTGTTTCATTTGGATGAATTTTTCGCTATATTATGTTGCTATTTCATTTGCTTCTCTTGCCTTCGCAGCAGATATTTCTTCCTGCTTTTATATAGAAAGACTTGTTGGAAACGTTGCAAGCAGCGTTGCGGAGTCGGAGTCGGATTCCTAAGACCACTGGGGGTCGGAGTCGGATTTTTCTATCCGACTCCGGAAGTCCAACTGGATTATTTTTTACATCGTACTCCTATGTTAGAAATCCTAACACGTACCTGTTGAAATGGTACAATTTCTTTTGAAACTTTTGTTGAAACAGAGAATTCTTGTTGTGCACCATGATTTCCATTGATTGTTAGTTGCTACAAAATTGATGACAACCAAACTTCATTCATTTCATGTTAAAGAGTCGGTGTCGGAGTCTGAAAGTTTTGAAAGGTCGAAGTCGGAAAATTTTGGAATCCAAGAGTCGGAATCAGACATTTTACCTCCGACTCCGCAACCCTGGCTGTAACAACTATTTTCTTAGCCCCTATTAAAGTGTTTTAAAAGTGTGCAACTTGGCGATATTCCTATACTTTTCAGAACACAATTGCCTTTAAAACACTCGTGTTTGCCAAATTTTAAGCTTTATTTACAATTTTGATCTACTGGACTTCATGTCTAGCAAAATTATTTCATGGTTCGTTCAGGTAACGTCCAAACATTTGGATACATTACATGTTTAACGCCTTTGGGGCGCCGAAACTGAGGGAGGGTGCGAGATTGTTTTTCAAAACGCAACCTCACCAAAGAATGAAGCATCCAAAATTTTGATGCTCACTTTGTGAAAGTCTTGCACGCCTGAAGTAAGTCATAAACGGCAGACTTGCTGCTGGTACAAACACAGTTTAGTGATGATATTTGCAGTTTTGCACCTACTGCGTCTTTCACAGCTTTCTTCGACGACATCCCATGTCAACCTTATGGCAAGCAATGAAGCGGAACACACAGTTTAACACTTATTTTATTTTCCTCACTCGGGTTTTCTCTAGAAGCGGAGCATGCGTCTTGTAGAACACGTCATCATCCATTGGCTACCGCACTTTATTTCTCTCGTCAGTGAGAAGTTTTAGAAGCATGAGTATCAGTTGGCGGGCGTGAGAAATTCTCTTTAGCCTTCATCAGAGCACTTGTTGGTGTCGAAATAAAAGGAACTCAATCAGCCGTGTGCGGGTCTGACTTGGCGCATTTGTAACAGAATGCGATATTCTAACACCAGACCACGACTCTTTTCTGCGTCCGCTTATGTGGTCCTTTCTATTGACAACCAAGTTTGTGAGAACCTTGTAGGTGGAAAACTATATCGCCAACCAAACTGATATCACACAGTCAACCAAGCCCTTGGGTAATTTTTCCCAAATTATTACTTCCAAATGTTCTTTCGTTGCCCATTTCTGTTAAGGTTACCTTTCCACCTGATGGATTAAGTTAATTTTCTCTTGCATCTTTCACTGATATAATATTAACTGCGTATTCTAATCCCGATATCACTCATCGGCATACATTTCGGCGATCGCAAAATAAAGGTCCTTCACACTTACCCTGCGCTGAGATGTCAGACTAGGTTTCTTAAAGTGCAGAAGAAATTGCGGAAAAGTGATGGGGATACTGTTCTTTGATTCAGTCACAATCTCAACCCGACAAAAGTCATATAGAAACTGCGATCAAGCTCAACATTTATCTGATCGAAACTTAGTTTTTTGCAGGTTTGCACACTCACGTGAAGCTTTGCAATTGAAGAGGATTTAAAATAAGCGAATCCACCGGAGAGCTCAATGCTTAAAAGACACCCGGACGCACTGAGTTCGATTTGAAGCGCACCGCTCTTCACACCCCCCAGCTTCTTGCTCGGACTAGTGGAAAATCCACTTTCAAATCACTGTACTATATCTGCATGTGGAGTGCTTTGTCATGCGTACTGCATTCGACGAGGTACGGAAAAATACGTGAGTCACGTGGGCAACACCAAGTCCGTGTTCAGGGAGGGGGCATTCTCGTTCCGAGAAAATTTTGTATTGTGTTTATTAAACACATTACAAAAATCTTGCCCCCCTAAAATGCATTTGGCCCCACGGCTTAAAACCTGACTAGGGGCCTGCAGTAGCATTCTGCTCGCAATGAGAGCTGTGGTCTGCCTCGAGCCGGAAACAATTACATCAAAAGAAAACTCCAATAACAACGCACTGCACACCAAACTTGTTTTTGCTTTAACGGAAATGATAGAGATCTAAGATGACTGTTGGCGAAGATAGATCTTTCAGTGGTTTTTGTGCGTAACGCTGACAGTTGTAAGGGTTCTTTAGTGAAAAAACTCTTATATGTAACATGCTGATGAAAGATTAAAGTCGGTACGAAATTAATTCTGCCCACGATGAAAAGTGTTGTTGTTTGTAGTACCTCTGGTAATGGAACGTCTTATGCGAGACCGCTGTGGCTTAAATTGCCAATTGAAAACTGTAGATGAGATGACCATTAGCCAGCAGTGCTGCATCATTGCAAGTATGCTGTAGCTGATCAACAAAATTCAACAATTAGCATTGCTTCATGTTTTAAAAATTAAAATCGAGAGCTCCACCATTTTATCAGAAATAAGCGGTTGAACCAACAACAGGATTACGTGACCTAAATACAGTTTGCGTTTGTGTTATTTGCTGTTCAGTAAAACGCATTAAAAATACTTGGTTATAAGAAATAACTTTACTGAAACGTTAGAAATTTTGTGCCATCAATTTGGAAAATAATCGCAAGATTGATTTTTCTCTTGATTGAAAGGATAATATGTAAGTAGACCGAACTTATATGAGGGCTATTCACCCTTGGCTTGGTTTGGTTTGATTTTGCTATTTTTTCGACTGAATGCAATGCCTGGAAAAGCAAATATACAGTCATTCAATTAATTTGACTCTTGAATCTTGTTTTTTCAGCTTAGTCGTTAGAAAAGAGAAGGCAAAATATATTTTAAGGTTCCGGTAACAGTTATCTTAATTCTGAGCTTTTAACATAACTGCTTGGTAAAGATTTCCTAAAAGCTATGCTAGAGAGCAGTCGGACAACAAATATCTAAATTATGAATGTTTTTAAAACAGCTGATGATGCCTCACTGGTACGCGAAACATCTGATAAGATCTTAGCGTCTGATTATTGGCTGTGAAAGGATTCCTTTCGATACACAGTAAAAGTTTTCAAAAAACAGTTTTTGGAATGACAAATGTTAATTATTTGGACTCCGTTCTTTTGCAATTATCTTTTTGATAGTACTCAACTGTTTCTCAACATTTGTTTGTCCAAATTTTATTAGAGATTGTGGAAAGGGGTTCGTGAATAAACATTGCCAGTATTGTAGCATAAATTTGTACACTTAACGTCACATCCTGGGCTCAACAAATTCATTTCTGCTGAAAAAAAACTCTTGGCAAAATAGGGTTGAAGACCACCTACTTCGGCTAAGTTTCGTTTCCTTGGAAAGTTCAGTCATCATCTAACTGGACCCTTGCATATCATTGCCAAACGCAAATTATGCAAGGCTGATTCAGACACCATTCACTGGCCTGAACCAGAGGTTGTTCAAGAGGGCACGGTGATGATTCAAAAATAGCTACTGCAACTCGTACCCAAAGCGAGCGCGTTGCTCGTACGAGGTATGCCAAAACTTCATAAGCTGGGTTTATTTGGTTTATTCGTAAGACGATATTCTAGGCCTCTCGCCGTATCCGTCAATACGCAACAAACAGCCTCTGCACGGAGGTCTCTCGCGTAGCTTGTAGACAAAGGCTCATCCAGCGAAAGTTTGCAACCTTCAAACGGACCGCCCCACGAAGCGCTTCTGTGGAGTTGCTCCAATCTGTTGTCAACTGGAGATTAGCGAACAATGCCAAGTTCCGATCGAAGTCCTGCTGGTGGTGAAAGGCCTGTTCCGTTTTTCGCCACCGAGCCACGACTCCATCACTATAGTTTTTGTTGGTACTCAACCGGAAACTGGACCGCCGCAGCGGCCCTGCCACGCGGACCAACTTTCGCACGTACTCGACTTTTCTGTTTAACTGATATGTGACCTTGAACGTGAAGACACTGCCCGGTGACCCAGCAGCAGCTGGAGTCTGTCTTTCGTCATCGCTGGCTTCGCTGACGTGCGCTCCACGTGCAGCTGCAAACAAATCAGAGTTATTTGTATCTGGAGGTCAGCTTTTCACTGAGATACCTGTGTTATTTCCGCAGGTGAGCAAACGCAGTAGTTTGGAGACGTAGACTAAAGGTTTCTTTCACACTCGCTTCAATACTTTACAAAAGTCCAGCGAAATGAAATCCTGTTGACAGGCTGTGTTGAAAACAAGCTTCTGAAAACACGTAATTCTTCCTAATCGGTTACGTCGTCTTCAATATTATTGAAAAGAGAATTTTTTGTTTTTCCAATTTCAAAACAACAGCACAAAATTATTCATCCACAGTTTTGACCATTATGAATTTATGCTCAATAGTGAACATACTATCAAACATCTTGAGGGTCATCAAGTTTTTACGTAAAATCTCAGTATCGTAACCAAAACAATCATTATTTTACAAGCAATCATTCTTTTATTTTTATCACCCAAAAACTCGATTATCTAAACCAGCTATGTCCAACCAAATGGCTTACTGAGTCAAAAATTATGTCACTATCTTAACCAGGGCCGGACATTGAATGGCTTACTCTGATCTTAGCAAATTAAATTTAGCTTAAGCTAATACTGTAAACTGAAAGTGTTCGAATCCTAACTGCATGTTTTTTATTCTTTCATCTAATCAACAAGTATGTTGCACTTTTACAAAAACGTTTATTGTCACAGAAAATGATTTCGTAATTACCATGTGTACAGCAGCTTTTTAGAACAACAGAAAAGGAAAGTATAAGCAGATGCTAGTAAGACCAAATTAAACAGATTCGTAAAAGGATGTGTCAACCAAAAAGAGGGACATTTGGTCATTTTGTCAGAATTTTCTACCGGCCTCGAAAGTCGAAACATGGTGCCTTTTAAACAACAATTTACTGGACTATACGAATATGCACGTTTGTTTCCTGAATAAAACGGAAAATTGATCAAAGTCTTGCCAAAGTGCAGCAAAAATCAGGAAGATATTTCACTAACCTCGGTTACTGAGTGAAACCTTGTCCTTGCTGGAAGATTTTGCGAAATGATCTAAATCGTTTCTTTACGCTTCATAAGCATAATTGCCAGTGACATTTATGCTTGTTTACATATTTGCAGTTAATTGAGATCTTTATTCCTCAGTTGGTTAACCTATTGAAAAATGATTGCTTTAAAAGCACTTTCAAACTTTAGATCAGGGTTTCTTAACCTGGAGTTCTTGAACCCCTTAGGGGTCCATAAATGTGCTTTAAGGGATCCGTAAGTCAAAATCCAATCAAGAAAGTCCGGTAGTTTTCTCCGCCCATTTGGACCATTATTCAGCTTAATCGCACCGCAGTTGTAGTCAGACATGTTCATGTTGCAATCCGACTATTTTACTTGATTCTGGTGACGTCAATTGGCGTCAGGCCGAAGCCTGAAATTTACTCCTTGCCGGGGAGGTTGAGGTGCTCACGCTGAGGAGCGACAGAACTTAATCTCTCAATAACCGAAAAAACGTTGATAAAACGAAGGGATTCGCAGCGGTTTTGGATGCAGTGAAAGGGTACGCAGCAACAAAAAGTGTGAGAAACACTGCTTTAGATGATTGTCAAAAGCAAACTTCCGTTTTTGAAATGTGGCCAATGGTCACGCGACTGTAAAAACATGACCACAGTCCATTGTGTTCCGTGTTTCCGTCCATTAACTTTTAGGTCTGATAATTCAAAATTTCTAAAACGATTTTTCCCTGTAGTTGTTTGTAAAAATAGCAGTAAATTTTTTTTAATGTACTGCTTACTGTTTCGACTTTAATCAAATCTGTGGCATGTTTTGCCGTAATTGCGCACCCATTCAAGGTGCATGCACAGTGCCAATGAATCAACCAAATTTTTAACAGGTGTTGTACATGGGCGTTCTGTGCCTGCTTGACAAGGTTATGTTTCTTTGATGCCTGCAAGATTATGATTCTTTGCAATTTGTCTTTCATGTCTCAAGCAAGTGTTTTTCTTTTTGTGGCCTTTGCCCTATATTCGCTTTGTGTGTTGCCAAACAACCTAGGAATTTAATTTTTTCGCTGAAGACAAAGCTGGGGCGACAGGACGACTGTTACAACAAAGTTTTTAAGAACGCAATAATGAAATTGCTCTTTACTGAAGTGAATCTAATGAAGCTACCATCCATTTTTAAACAGTGCCCGTAGGTCGGACCTCGCACATTTCATTCACTGAAACCTTCACCACTGAGATGCGGGTTGTCTCGCTGATTGTTGACGTCACGCTCACGTCATGCTTCATGCATCCGCGGTTTGGCAAGGCCTGACTTCTGCTACCGTGCTTTTATCGTTCTTGCTCTTGACTTACTCAAATCCACTTGAATTAACCTTTACGTGCTCTTGACAGCTGGCTTGCGTAGCAAGGACAGCAGATGTTTTACAGTCAATACGAGGAACTCGGATTGTTTACGCGTGACAAGAAAGTTTTATGAGTCTGATCGCCTCGTTTCACGCAACAGCGACCGTTTATGAAAACGTTTTTCGTGCAACACCTGGACGTGCGTTGGGACGCGCCACCTTCCACTTTTGGAAGATGAAGAGCAATTTCCTTTATCAGAAAAAACAAAACACAGCACAAAAATAGCAAAGGAAAGGATGAAACCTTCGCAAATTTCCTTTGTGCAAAGTCGTGAGCAAATAAATTAGGATAGGCGTTGCGCCCCGCAAGGATGGGCGAATACTTTCTCTCTATCGCAACTTATGTGCTAGATGTAAGCTTTTCACCAAAGCTGGTTTTAAAACAATGTTGGTGCAAAAACGTTTGCTGTAGCTGACTTTTTCAGCCTACATGTTCATTTCCTGAATGACTCCGCAACTAAAAAGGAAAATGGAAACGTTTTCACGTTCTAACACTTGTTCACTTCTTCAAACTCAGTAACATATTTCACCATCTATTGGTGGTTTGGATTTTGATAAATGCGGCGTGTTTTTAATTTTTTTTATGATTAGAATCGCTTATATCTCTAAAATAAGAACAAGCTTTGAAAAGAATTCTTAATGACTTCTCAGTAAGATTGATGCAGCGTGGTATAAGAGATGCTAAACCTCAGATTTAAGAGCACAATGCACACATGTTTATGAGCAACACACTGCGATTACATATTTAAAAAATTATATGCTATACATAGCTTTTCCTTGCCATTGCACAAGTTCTTACGACTGAAATGTAATAATATGCTTATCAAAACTAAGCTGTACACCGGACAATCGGTATAGTCGGAGCCAGGGCTGTGGATCCGCAGCACAAGCAATTTTTTATATTGAAACCAGAACTGGTGCCGTTTTTTCTATTTGTTTAACTGGATGTAGTGCGTAAAGTTTTTAACACTTTCAGTGCCTTTCGACGTTTTAGATACGTTATGTATTTGCAATAAACAGCGTGCCACGTGACGAATAAAAATGATTTGAAGTTGGTCTGAAAAGTTGACTGAATGTGCTGAAGCAATGTTTATAAGCATCCTTGACATTGATTCATTCATACACTATGTAAAAATACAAATAACACAACGGTTTTTAGTTTTCATTGGGCCAAATCATTTTGGAGCCAGAGCCAGACGCTTTTAGATGCCTGCGGCCGGAACCAGAGCCTGGGACTGAAACGCCCTTAGGGCTGGCAGGCTGGGTTCGATTCTTGGCCGGGAAATAACGAAGACTTGAAAAACGAGACTTGCGTCGTGTGGGGGTGCAAGGAAAATGTTCACACGTGGCGTTAGCACTGACTTGCCACCAGTGCAGGAATCAATACGAAAGTAGCCGCGTGGCTCCGGCGCAAAAAACGGAGATGGCGTCGTTGAACGCTTGTTACACCGAGAAAGCAGTCACAAAACGAGAATATAATGGAACTGAGCCTGCTCAGCAAAGCTTTTCATGAAAACGCTGCGGGTTAAAGCCATCCTGGGTGTTTGCGTCGCAGTTACGTTCGTTGTTATGGGAACACGACCTCAGCGATGATGAACATCAAATTACGAGTACTTCCAATCGATAAAAGTCATTGATGCTTTACCAACCAAAAATATTTAAGATTAATCCCTGCTTATTGGTACTATGTCGGCGTTCCTACTAGATCTCCTCCTTGCCTATTATTTGGCTCACAAGGTGGAAACTGAAAAATATGTTTATTTTGCAAAAGATTTGCCCGCGATGCAAGAGGTGGAACTTCACATTTTCTTCATTTTTTCAAGGTTTTTGTTGTTTTTTATAAATGTCCGTGTTTACCGCAGTTGTCTTTTTCAAAAAAATTAAAAACTCGTATTCGACCGATTGCTGCATAATAGTTTGCTGACGTACACCGTATCGGTAATCGTTTCACATCATGCAACATATTTTTAACAAGCTAATTGATTTATCGTCAAAATGATTACGATTGTTTGTCATAATTATCTCATTCTTGCGCTGACGTAATTTACAAAAGCCTGCTTATTTCACTGGCCAAATGCTTTGCGTAAAAACATCCCTAATGATACTACATGCAGCTTTGCAACCAAGGTCTGCCTCGACAACCGGTAAAGTGGTTTTTGTGTCGATTTTGATGGGATCGCGTTGACATTTTCTTGGTACTAAAAGTTCTTTTAAGTATTTCCAACATGTAAATTTAATGTTAGAAATTTTAAAATACTGTAAAAATATGTGGAAAACATTGTAACCAGGAAACAAACACTTCAAGTCGACCGACAAGAAGTAACAAGTGCTTATAAATAACCATGTATTTTTTCTATCTGCTGTGGCACTGAATGCTGATGATTCTTCAAACACATATGTGACCGGATAGGAGCAGACGCGGTGACCGACATGCAATTCCTCTCTACGTAATTACGGCCAACACAATGTCCTTGCTTCAATCCATGGGAAGAAAGCAAAGTAGGCTGAAACTGAAACCCAACACTGAACCTTCTCACCTTGCGGTCATGGCCTTCCACTATTACGCAATATTGTATGACGTGATTAGGCCAGGCACTGACAGGGCGCCCTTCCACGTGCACCGCATAGCGAACTGTCAAAACGTAAACAAGTAATGCGTTCATCTCGCGTTTATCGTTCTGCCGACAATTGAGCAGCAGACCCCAGCGTTATGGGTCACCTCCTCCAGCGTCATGGGTCATCCGCCGCTCAAGAGTCTGCCGCGAACGGGACAGACGGAGTTAACGACGACACGGCTGCCATTACTTTTCGTAGATAAAGACGTTTTCTGCTTACCTGTAAACTTAACTGAAACATTTTAACTCTATCCAGGAACCGGAAACAGATCTGACCAAATTGCAGCTAAGAACTATAACCAAAACGCATTATATTAAAACATTTTTGTTCAAATATGGAATGCTGTTAATGAACACACTGATAAATGCTTTTTTTAACGTTTGGCACGTAAATTTTCATTGAGAATAATAAAAGAAACCCCTAGCCACAAAAAATATTTCAAAGCGAAAAAAATTGGTGGTAGTCTAAAGGCTCAAGGTTTAATGTGTCGATGATTTTACCTTTGTTCCCCTTAAGGATTTTCATCATAATACTCGTATAAACACGGTCACACAATCATAACTGATCTACTACTTCAAATGGAAATTGAGCCTTCCATAATAAAGTTTTGTGAAAACAGACACTTCCAATATTTCATTCGCTGCAGGGGCGCAACGAGGGGGGCAAGGGGGGAACAATGCCCCGGGTGCCGAATCACTGGGGGTAGCCATAAAGTGCCAACAAGCTCGCAAGTACTTTCTTCAATACAGTACATTTACTCCCAAAAGAACTTAGGTGGAGCCAAACTGATTTGTTGCCCCGGGCGCCATCTAACCTCCGCATACCCCTGATTCGCTGACATCGTGACAGAACACCACGAAATAACGCATGGAGCACTGTTGCTTGCATACCGGTCTTGAGACTTTTACAAGCATCGATTCTTTGATAGAATCGATGGATCAATCATGTCAGCGTTCACTCGATTTTTTAACTTCTCTGTGGAAAAAATGGAGCTTTTTTTATTTATTTGTCATTCTTTTTATTTTCCTGCCATGAAAACCAGTTACATGTACTTTACATTTTTGCAACAGGCACAGCATCAACATAGGAAGAGAACTGGTGTTGCAGCAAAAAATCCAAGCAGCTAAGGCAAGGGCAGCAATTAAAATTGTTTATCAGATTGAAATCAAATAAACAGGTACAAATTCCTGCCGATGATCAAATACTAACTTTATAAAAAAATGCCAGGTGAATGCCGTCTAAACAATTTTAGAGCAACCTAAGGAATATTATAAAAGCCATGCGTTGCCTGAACAACATACAAAAACAAAGAAAATCATAATTTTACCCTTTGCTAGTAGTACCTGTCCTGTTGGCGAGACAGATATTTGGCTCGGTGCATGTTTACGCTTTTTTGTTTGCTCATGGTAAATGGTCCGACACCTTTTCTGTTTGCAAACAAAAATGCCGGTAGAATTCAGTTGTGGCAGATAGAGAGTTTAGTTTTTTTAAAGGCTGCGACAGACTGGCCTTACCACATTGCATAAATTCACCGCCATTCAACCGCAAATTGCTCGGCTATGCCATCAGGTTACATGGCAGTCCCAGATTACGACACATTTCCTTTAATTGTTAAAATCATGGGAACAATGCATATCAATTCCTGCATTCTGCAACTGCAAAATAAACTTCTGTTTTGCAGCCAAGGAACAAGGAAGTAGAGATGTCTTTGGCGTTCAGGTGTTTGCTGGTAATTGCCAGTCCCATCACATCACAGGTTTCGTAAATTCAGTTTCGACTTGTTCGAAGCGGTTTGTGTATCGTCATAGTTGTACCACACGGAACAAATGCGCAGTGCGCTCGAATCAGTGCAAGCTGCATCTTTGACTTTCAAGAAGCCAATAAAATATGTCATGCAAAAGCAATTTTGTCGGTTTTCTAAACTGATCTGGAAATGCGGTTGAGCAACACGGAGTCGCTATCGAAGTTTTACTACTCTTTACCAAAGGAAGCGATCCGCAAAGAAAACCGGTTGTTTTTCTGTACGCTTGACAAATAATGACCAAAATCGACCTTTTGCCTGGGGCTGTAGTTGCCTGTAAATTCAGTGTTAATTTTTCGTCTTGAAAACCGGCAACGGTAATTCGCCCCAAATATACGTGCACCATATCTGGCCAGGTGCGCTTTGCAGCGGCGAGTTGTGAAGGTTTCGATCTTTAGCTTTCCAATAACGTTTTCCTGCAACAATATACTTGTTCTGAAGTCCAGCACTCGTTTTGTTCTGAATAACTTTGCGTTTGCGCGCACGAGTTGCTGAACAATTGCCTAACGGATACATTTTTTTAACCATCCCCATTTGGAACAAGCTGTTTTTTTGCTTTCCATTGTCGTTGATGAATAGGAGAATGCTAGTGGTAAACCTTAGCATTGTTGTAAATTGGTTGCTAAAAATTGTGGTTCGAGTTGTAAATGGTTTGAAACACGTTTTTGCAAAAAACGTAGTTTTTCAAAGGCTTTGTTAGCATTGGTGACGTTCATCACTGGTTTTTAAAAAAGTTTTCCAAAAAAGCACAGCCGTTAAAAATCTTGTTTTATGTTGATGAAATTCATCAGTCAATTTCAATATTATGCCCCAACGTAAACAAGCAATATAGCGATTTTAAATTTCAGTCTTGAATGGTGATTTGTCAACGCTTCATGAATACTTCAAAAAAGTTAGTTCTTAAATATTTAAGTTGTCAAAACTTGCTTAAATTTTGAGATGTTCGTATTTATTTTTGGAAGAGCTACAAAATAACTTTTTCGTATTAGGTTTCGTTACTCATCTGAACTGTGATCCTAATGAAGTTTGATCACGTGTTGATGGCGAAGTGCTTAGTTACGTTGTCATCACATGCCAGCGTCGTTATTCGATGATGGATGGCGTAATTATATGTTTGTGCTAATTGCTTCCAAACGCTTGAGGCTAGTTTAGTCGAGCTTGCGTAACTTTATTCCAATTAAACCTTCATAGGATCCGAGGTAAGTTTGTTTGCCCTTGTTAAGAAATTCATTTTAAGTTTTTTACGGTCGATTCAGATTTTTACCTCGTAGCTAGCCGATAAAATCGTAAATTGACCGTAGAGTCAGAAAACTACTGTTTTGATGCACCAAACATAGTATGTGACATATGTGCTTTCATACCAGTTATTAGTTGAATAAGAGCTTAAGGTAACTGCTCCGTAGACAAAATGCATATTTTGATAAACAGCGTCTGATTCTTGGCTGCGGAAGGATTCCTGTCTGTTGGTAGTGTTGTTGGTATAAATTTACGCCAGAAAATGGGAGTGGAACTTTTGCTGACTCACCGAATAAACAGAGATCCAGAGGTCGACAAACAATCGATAGGTACTGAATGAATCAACAGACCTAGTTTTTTGCTTCTTGACGTGGAAACGTTTTGAAAAGCTGCTGAGAGCTCCAATCTTTGTGAAACTCTTCAACAGCTGCTGACCGCACGCCACGTCCCAAGACACAGGTGACTTGCAAAATGAAACAAAATTTATGCAAGAAACCTATCTAATTTTTTGGCTCTACATTTTGTAACGCACAGGATAACTCCAAGACTGAACTGACTACTTATTCTTAACAAGCTGAAAATGCAAATCTGACATCGTGGTTTGTCACGTAACTACAAAAGCACTCAAAAGGTATCTCTTGAATTTATAAGGCAAGAGGTGACAGACTGTAATATCGCAACTTTGAGATAAACACCCATAACTGTGATTAACATACCACAACCTCACGACTTCATTTGAATTAAAATATATTAGATTTCTTTAACCTCAACTCAATTGAATAAATTCAAATTTTTGCTTCCGTAACTGGGTGAAAGTCATTAAATCATATTGTTTTCTTCAAACCTTTCTCTTAACTACATTTATCCACGAGTGTTGTTGCTTGAAATATACGGTAATAACATAAACGTATGTTTCAATTCCATCTTTGCTTCGTAGTTTGGGATAACCAAATTGGTGCAACACTGAAAAACGTTTGAAGTAGAAATTCATCGCATTTTTTATTTCAACCAAATTATCAATAACTGTTGGTTAAGTATTTGATGTATTACAAAGATCCCATATGAATAACGTCTTAAATTTGGAGATGGAATGTTGTTGGCTTCATTTTCGTTTATACTGAGATGGTGAAACAGACTCTTCAGCCATTTCAGACTAGTTAAACGAAGATGACATCTAGCGAGCAGGACAGCCGACATCTTTTGGTTGCAAGGTGCCGCCAGAACAGCAGACTGTTCTGACTGGTGCATAAGGCGTCTCCAGGCAGCAGAGCAAATTACTCCCTGTGTAAAAATAAACAAAAGAAAACTGAAGTCGATCGACCTAATAATAATACATTCTTAGAAAACTTAGACTTGCTAATATCGAAAAAGCGTTTGTACGAAACTGGAAGTTAAAACGATTCAGCTCACAACGTGTGGTGTCATGTGGCTACCATACGCAACTCTGTCTCGTGCATCATCCTTGTGCATCTGTTTTCATTCACATACGTCAGGGGTTCCCAAACTTTCTCCATCCATGTACCCCTTCAGCATTTTAATAGATGAGCATGTGCCCCTAAACATGAGTGCCAGAAGGATTTTTTCCAGGGAAGGGCCAATAGTGCATTTTCCAGGGGTGGGACAAAATATTTTTGCAGGGGGGAACAAATGTGGCAAAATTTGATTTTCACCACACGAAACTAAGAAAACACCTTTTTATCAAAAAATTTGATGGGAAAATGTCAAATTTAAAAATGCTGGGGCGGCCTTGGCCCCCCCTTCTGACGCCCATGCCCCTAAAACTTCTCATGACAAAAAAACTGCGGAAGATAACAAAAATATACTTACCAATACGCATATAATGATTTTAAATAATAATATTCACTGATATTTATTTTATTATTTTAACATTTGAACCAGACATGAAGTTCGTAGAGCCCAGGCACGCACTATCTGCACAACACGGATTGATAATAACAGTCACAGAACGGTTTGTACCGGCGCTGGTGGTTGGACCACAGGATTACAGACACTTGTTCGCTGACACTTCGCAGAACACTACATTGCAGAAACTTTCTTAACATAGTTGTTGGCTAACTCGTAACACTTGATACAATACTAAATTCAGAGAAGGACACGAAAATGGCATGTTTAAGAAATAGAGTCCAACCCTGGCTAAGGACTGGTGAAGCACGAATGCGTTGTGGCCTGCACATGCCCTCAAACTAACACTGTAACAG
>JGI24021J15306_10001000_pt1 | contig 25661 bp, 14 predicted proteins | sample Ectturendosymbi1_FD_15306 | JGI IMG/M metagenome (IMG submission 15306) | reverse complement strand
ATACAAATTAGCACTACACGTGCTCGTTACATTCACTGAACAAGTTGTTCCAATTCATAAACATATTACTTTATTCTGAATTCCCTCGACATCAGGAACAAAAACAGTTACAATGAAACTAACGAAAAAGGCACCGGTGAAGTTGTCTGACCGCACTCACATTATGTATTTATTGAGTACCTCACTGGCCTCGTGTAATCTGAAAAATGGATTGAGGCGTTTTCTTCCACACTTTATACGTAACAATAACCAATTCTCAACGCCATAAAAAGAGAATGCTCAATGTCATTCACTTCATTCTTTCGCGCTCATTCTTCTACCTATAGACACTGACGGATTTGCGCAAAGGCCAAATAGGCCATGGTCTAGGGCGCGGCGTTTTTGGGGGCCCCGCGCAACTCTTTCATATGAGGCGTGAGCGAGATGTCGGCTGTCTGTATGAAAGCGGTTACAAAAAATGAATGAAAAAGAAAAAAGCGGTACTTAATTAATGTATAAAATTTTTCACTGACAAAAAGTTTGCAACAACGCAAGACCGCCAGACACTACAAAACTCAGATGAAAAGCAATATTGTCAGTATTAGATCCTATGTTTGGTTGTTATAACAAGATTTCACGCAAATAGAGAATGCTTGTTGAAGTTCTATATCAGGGGTCTCCAAACGTTTTCGTCCGACAGGCCACATGAGCTATTACACAACAGTCCGAAGGCCCGACATCTTACGTAATGTGATTTTTTCGGGATATGCTACATTCTGCCAAATCAAGAACTTCTTCGTAAATGCATTATTTTTTCATTATTGACAAAATCTCTTCGCGGGCCGTATTTGGAGACCCTGATCTAAGGCAGTTGTAGAACCATAGTCGGCACAACAAAAGATAGATTTCTGAGGCGGCACTACACATACGAGGGGTGCACTTTCACGTTTTTCAGACAAACGGCCAAATAGGTCACACCTGCGCGGGGCCCCAAAATGTAAGATGGCCTAGGGACCCACGCTGCCTAAATCCGTCCCTGCCTATGGAGGTATTTTGTCAGCGGCATAGTAAAAAAATGTGCGTTGAACCAAAACAACAACACAAATGTTGGAAATTGTACTTACTCCCAAACTTTTGGGGGCCCCGAAATCGGAGGCCCTAGGCTTAAGCCTTTTTAGCCTAATGGTAAATCCGCGCCTGAGTGCTACGACCGAATGAAAACCACAATGAAAAACACTCTCACAAAAGCGTGTTTGAGCGTTGCTATGGACTTTGTTCTTTTCGAGTTTTATAAAAGTTTTGCCAAAAAATGCTCACCATTCGTGCTTGCGTCATCAACCAGGATTATCTCTTTGAGCAAAACTTTGGGAGAAGTTTCGAGGACGCTGTGCACTGTTCTCAAGAGGGCGCACCAGGCTTCATTGTGAAAGATGATGATGACAGATGTGTTTGGAAGGGGTTTGCGCCATTTGCGATCCTTACACCTAATCAGAAATATTTAGCAATATTCCTCGAAAACAACGTTGCTTAGCCTAAATATTACGTAAAAATGGAAGAGAGTCGAAATGCTGCAATCTTAATATGTTGTTTCGTTTATTGTCAACCTCCCATGTTTCTGACCAAAAACTGCACCGAAAAGTCCGTTTGAACTAAAGCACTTGCTGCGTTTTGTTGAAATCAATAAAAAACCGTACACTGGAGAATTGTAACGAGTAATCGTAAAATCAAACTGTGTTACTTGCACTTAATATATACGGTGTTATACAAGCTGAACAGGTGCGAACTGTTCAAAAATACCCGAGAAAAACGAAATATATGTTTAGCTTACCAAGGAAATCACGATCTAAAATTTAGTAATGCTTAAATTTCAGTTTGTTTGAGGAAACAAGCCTTATGATTTTGCAAACTGCCAGTGAAAAGGAAATGTATAACGCAAAGAAATTGTGGAACTATGGAGAAAACTTGTACATACTCCTGATCTCTTTTATCTGCGATTGTTCTGTGCAAAGAAATCATCTCACAAACGTAATGGTTGAATTGGTGATTGTCCCATCCTTCCTTGATTTTTTTCTTGGTTGCCTCGCTGTTATCACTGACTCTAACTGCTTTGCCATATTCACCGGGAGCAGATGGGTCGGGAGGTGGTTTTTCAAACCACGGCTTCAGTTCGTCTTCAGCGAAGTATTCAAACAGCTACTAAGTCATATCATAAGATCGTTTTGCAAAGTACATTTTTAGCGATCTGTGTTTTCTCTCTGGAAAAAGTTGTACTACATCTTGGCCAAAAACTACTACTATTTTATTTTGCACAAATTCATCAAGCGCATTACATAATCTTCTCCCAAAATACAAGGTTTTTGAACAAGCGCGCCCTCTCTTTGAAGAGAGTTTGGTTCAAATAAAAACATAACTCACGTCAGGTTTCAACAAGGCTTTCACGGTGAAGTTCACCCCCGCCCTTTTCATTTCCGAATCGCCCTGGTCCAGACGATGACTCGCCGGAGCGGGCACTTGTGGTGCATCTTCGACGTCACCCCTCACGTCATCAGAAAGATTCCCCACCTTTACGTCAACTTGATGATAATCAAACAGCTTTTCATCACTTCCGACATGTCCAGTTGCCGGTTGGACATTTGGCAGACACAGGTACAAGTTGGAAATGACAACACATGCCACTACGCAGACAAAAACGATTATCCAGCACCATCGTGGCACGTAACAATGCAAAATGCTGCCCATTCTGATCCTGAAATCAGTCTAAGAACCTACAGGAGTCCTGCAATTATTCGTTACACTATGGCAGCGTTACAAATCAAGGATTTTGAAATGCATCATGGAAAAGTCAATTATGTTGATTCTTATTCGTAAAAGGTGGAAGGACATAGACTCTTTGTGAATAGCAAAGAATGTGTTGGTTGTAATAAAAAGCCCGCAGAAGAAGTTATAATCCGCCACAACTCGCGAACGGAGTGCGCTAAAGAGTCATTGAAGACATCTTCGTATTTGGAAACAGCTACGCATTTTTTCAGGTATGTTGCGCGCACATGTGACATAACTGTGACGTCTTTTTGGGAAAAACTTGCTTTTCACATTGCGAAAAAAGTTCCTGGTTTCTATTCAAAACGCCGTGAAGCGGAAACGAAACACGTTGTACATAATGTTTCTACGTAAAAATGTCAGTCATGACCATGTCATTGCAAAACTTATTGAAAAAAATGAACTTTTTAGGGGGGAATAACATGGCGCAAAACCCAATATTGTTTGGTTGTTTTTATACTCTTTGTATCTTTAAAGGGTAATTTGTAAAACACACGAAAGATCTTAAATATGCATAACAGGTTTGCCTGGGTGTCTTAAAACTTCCCACCAAGTTTCAAGTGAAAATATTGAGAGGAAAAAAATTTATGAAAGTTTTTATCGAAAAACAATTAATTAATTCCCTACGGAATTTGCCAATCAGTTTGTTGTTTTAGGCCATAACTTTTCAACTACTTACCCTAGAAGGCCAATCAAGAGCTCTTAAGATGCGGATTTTTGCTTAGTTTATTTTAAAAGAAAATTAGAAATTACCCTTGTTTTTTTGTCAGGCCCCGATGATGTCATCCGAAAATCCCTTGACCCCGCCCACTTTTCATTCAAATACCTTCCCCTCCAAAAGAGTGATGACTCACTTTGGTTGGAATTTTTTGTTAGTTTGGGTTTTCAGACGTAGTCCAAGACAAAAACCGTTGTAAAATTGCTAACGGGGAAGAGTAAAAGAAATTTTGGAATTTTCCCAAAAATTACCAAAACATCGCCTCCGGAAAATAAAAAATTTGCATTTTTTCAAAAATTTCCAAATGTTAAGGTATCATTTCTTAAAACTCATCGGATCGATCAAGCTGTCTTCCAAATTCGAGGATGTCTTCACTGACACTCTGGCACAATTCCTTGACAAGTTATGGCCGATAATATCTTCTAAAGGCACGATCGTGTTCTGCGTGCCTAAAATGGTTTTGAACATCATTCAGTCGCCTCTGCCAAATCCAGTTACTGGCTGGTCATTTGACAGAAGCAAGTACAAACAGACAATGATTGAAATTCAAACTGCGTAGCAAAGAACGGTGCTCCGATACCGTCGTGGCACGCAATTCAAAATGTCGGTCATTCTGATCTTAAAATTAATCTAAGAATCTACAGAGTTTCTTCAAATAAATGTTATAATCTGGCAGAGACACAAATGAAGGATTTTGAAATTCTTTACGGAAAAGCTGATTCTAAATGTGCATGTTAATTCACATTCCAAAAAGCGGGAACGTTGTAGATTCCTTTTGATCAGCAGAGAAAATGTTTGTCGCAATAAAATCTGACAGAAATTTCCAGCAGCGTAACAAAAACGTACAGGAAACGATTTTTCGACAAGTGTGATTTGCATTCAAAATTCACAAAAAGCTAAAGATGACGGGCAAAAATAATGAACGTATCAGGTGAGTTTTTACTGTGTTGTTACGGAGGGTGTGGCCTGCAAGCAGAACAGTACGGATAACCACAACTTCAGATCGTTCCTTAAGTATGTGGTGGTGGGAAATCAATAAGCAATTGAAAAAAATTTATTTTAATCACTTTAAACGATTCGCTAGTTTGACACATCAGTGACAATGAAAAGCCGGCTGCAATATGAAAGGTCTAAAAACGTGAACAGACCGTAAATCTCTGCGACAAAAAACAGCTAGAATTGTGCAGGTGGCAGAGTCAAAAATGAGAAAAATAGCATCATTTGCACCACAATGTCTTGACATGCTACTTATATCCACTAAAGCTAAACTTGGAGTTGGCAAAGTCGCCAAAGGTTTTGAGCAGCTGTCACAACTGTTTCATACAACAGCTTCCACAGTGACAAGTGCTTTTGGGCGCAGCCTGCTGGACTTGTATTTGCTCGGATGATAAATTTTCCGACTTTCCTGCGCTACAAGTCGCACACTGTTTATCTTCAGGCGTCTGGTAACTCCTGAAGCATATCAATATATTGTTAAAAACTGTCCAAACCATAAAGGAATTGTCAAATCGCAAAGATATATAATTCATTTTGTTATGGTACTTGAATAGCACAGATCAGAAGTCAGAAGCTTAGTGCAATTTTCGCTAGGTGTACCACCAATAATGTTGTGTGTGCCGCAATGGCGGCAATCAATTGCCAACAGCGTCCGTGAACATGGAGAGAGAGACGTATTGTTGCATATGACTCAGCTCATAAGCCGAAACAATGCAAGAAATCATCGTGCTAAATGCAGCCTATTGTCAATAGAAATTCAAATAAATGAAAAGACAGTGGAAAAGAATTGATACTAATTGCAAACAAAGATTTTCACTGTGTCACACAGTGTTGGTGGAAGACTACGGAGGTCATCTAGTAACTAACCAACCCCGTTTGAAGCTTATTGAGAAGTGGTAGAAAACAACAGCTGAAAATAAAATGAATACAGTTAGAAAATAAGCAAACGAACAAATACAGAACATGGTGAAGAAAAATTGCAAATGAATAAAGCACGGCTATCCTTCACAAAAGAGTGGATCCAGTCTCATTGAGCAATTCGGAATGGTCAAAAAACATCAGACACATTAGGAGCTAAACAAGTGGTGAAGAAAAAAGTATGGAGTGTAATTCTACCCGTAAAAACGGGATGGGCACAAGAAAGATTACCACAAATAAACACTTAAAAATCAACTTGGATTTATGAAATAAATGAAACAAATAGAGGGAGCATTATGCTATTCTTGGAATTACATGTTACATAAACTTATAACTATTTATTTTGTTCTTGTAATAGGTGTCATTCAAAGGCATTCTGAAGGTAAAGATAGCAGAAGACTTAAATGGATTCTGGTAGTGAGACCACATTTATGGACCAACAGATATAAAGGAACGTTTCCCTATTGACGAGCTAACTCTAGGTTGAAACACATTCTTAGACGTGAATAGCTTTGTGGAGTGAGAGTGAATGGAGCTAAGTGGAATAAAATAGTCATCAAAATGGTTTGGAAGCTGTTTGTTGTACTAGGAGTGCATGAATTAACCTAATGAAAATTCATAAAATTTGGGAAGGCTTAAGATGTTTGCATGATGAAAAGATTTGAAAGATTTTTCCAATAAAGTATGGGTAGTTGGTCTTATTAGGTTCAGAGCTATATTTTTAAGTTTTATGAAAGGTTGAATGGTTTCGTTTGAAGCATGCTATCAATTAAAGATGGAGTAAGTAATAGAGGGACGAATTAATGAGTTGAGCACGAATTTCAAATACGTGAAACAATCCCGTTTTAATGTTCAACATCAGACGGTTACCCATTTGATGCCCAAAATTCAAAAATTCAAATTTTTCTACTCTGCTGCAACGTGTTGATCGAGATGATCCCCTAAAACTGGTTTGAATTTATTTTTCGTGAAATTCATTTTCGAAATCACTTGTTTTCGTCAGTGGTGTAGGGGGCAGAGATGCAGAGGGTGCAAGCGCACCCCCAAAAGTTTTGATTTGTCAAAAACCTGGGCAAATACCCTGAAAATCCGGACAAAATCAGTGAAAATTTGGGCAAATCTATGAAAATGTTGGCAAAATCCCTGGAAATCTGGGAAAACCCTGAAAATTCGAGCAAAAATGGCACCCAACGTTGTTTGATTTCAAAAAATGGCCCCCAAGGTTTGCAGAAACACATGAAGACGTTTTTTTAGTGTTCACCTCCACAAAAAAGTCTTTTTTGATCTAAAATATTCACCCAAACACTGTTAGGGCAAATTTGGAGAAATTCGGTCAAAAAGGTTTTGCACCCCCGAAAATTTGCCTGCTCCTAAACCTATGGTTTTGGTCGTATGATATATAGTACGCTGGGAGGAGTGTGTCAGCTACTATCTCTGTGTTGTCTAAGTTGTCTGTGGCTTATGTTGAATCGACATTTCATTATCGAAATGAAACCTTTCACGCCATACGGAAGATTTTCCGCAAATATTTCAAACATCCCGAAACTGGTATTTGCGTTTGCGCATACAATAAAAGTATATAAAATTCGCAGTGCTTATTTTCAATGAATTTCAGTGTTTTTTTCATGTGCAAATAATAAATAAAATTATACTTTTCATTCGTCTGGCTTGAAAGCCTGAAATTTGGGATGGAAGGGTTTGTCTTAACATATAAATTTAACGAGGAAAACTTGAAACTGATTTCGCAAGTTAAGTTTGTTGGAATATCATTAGTTGTCTCAATGTACAGTAGTTGGGGCTGAGTTGTCTTGTTACACAATACTACAAATACCACATACGAGCACAAATTCATGCCACAAAAATGTTTCTCAGGAATTTGCTGATCTTCAAGTAATCTATCGGTCGTATTCAGCAAAGCATGTGTCCGGGTGAAGTCCCACATTGGATTTCATGCAAACGAATTTGGTGCATTTGCCACATGCAACAAATCGTCTTAGAGTATCTGTCCAGCATCATCAGGGTTGCTTCATGGATTCCGAAATTGCCGAACTGCATTGCCACTCACACGCTGTATTTTTTACATGCACTAACACCATGATTAGCGGTAAAATGCTCGGTACTCCCACCCAATGTCACACTATAGCGACGTACGACATTGCTGAACATCGTTAGAAAATACGTTTCAATCAATTCCATTTTGTTTGACCACAAAAAGCATCAATGCAGAAGTTTTAACAGCCCCTTTGAAATTTTTGATTGGTTCATTGACACACCTTAACGTTGACTCCAGATCCTGCTCCTGGTCCGGGTTGAACATAAATCTGTGATTCCGGATTCCGGCAATGTAAGCTCCGGCAGGAGTTCACTCCGGCACTCCTGCTGCGTGACCATCTCTGATTTCCAGTGATTGCGCAAAAAAATTATTTCGAATCTCGCATTCCTCAAATTTTACTTACATCAGAACGCGAAGAATATAGCTTTTGCTACAAAAATTTCAATTTTGAAATTGTGTTTCAGAAAAAAATGTAATAGTAATATTTTGCCTTAGAAGAATAATATTTTTAGCGTAAAACGGTCAGAAGAATTCATAAGGCCAACCAAATTAAGATAAGGCCAAAAAAAGCCAAATAATATTTTAAGGCCAACCAACTTGAAACGAGACCAGATTTCTGAAATTTGACCTAAAAAGACCAACCTGGCAACCGTGGATGCGTCAAAACACCTACTACTGTCAATTGCAGTGAACCTTTGCGGATTTCTTGCCAGGTTATTGCTAGACAATAAAGAAAAAAAGTGGAACAATCCGCTCGAAAGTTTCGCAACTTGCCTCTGCACTCTACAGGCAAAGGAGCGGACATGAGTGAAGGGCAAGCTCATCAGTGTATGACACCAGGTCAGTGAACCTGGCTCTTGTGCAGTGTGAGTGTCATACCGGAAAATAAACTGTAATTAAAAGAATTAAATCAATTAATCGGAATAAAACTGTTGACTTCAGGCTTTTTAGAAATGTTGGGTTATTACTCCCAGATTTCTAGAGGGGGGAAATTCCCGTTTTGCCGCTCCCCTGTGGACACACATGTTGGGGATGCTGGTAGGGGCCCTTTGAAAGCAAAGTACTCACACATTGCAGTGGCGGTTGAGCCCCCTCCAAAAGAAGAATATCTACACGTTGCTGTTGGAGNCCTTTGAATACAGAATGCTTGCACATCAATACAGTTACTGTTTGGGGCCCTTTTGAAAGGAGTGTACCTACCTNTNNTCTGCTTCGGAGTATATTATATGAGAGGATAATAAATTTTTCACCAAAAATGAGGAAAATGTACATGCGAAACACCTACACGGGGGCTCCTAAAAGGGGAGACAAGGCAAGTGCCTCACTTGCCTTCCCCTAATTCCACCACTGTTGGGAGACTGACCTGTGCTCCTGTAACAACTTGGTTGGCCGTTTTAAATTAGTAGGGACCTTTTTGAAGTCGTAATCGACCGACGAACCCCTACATTTGGCGCCGCGACACACCAAAACCCTACACCAGCTTATTCGACTGAAAAAATAATTTGCTTTTCACGAGCACAACAGAGCACATACTTGTTACAAACATAATTGTCAACAGAAATTGTTACAATCCAGAAGATATATGCAATTCCACCTTACTTCATCAAACCACTGTTGTTGCAGACTAAGCACACCACATCTCTGTATTTTCCACTGACAGGTAGGCCATTGTCATTCAAACCCACAAAGGCACCGTTACACTATTCATATCGTTGTGCCGTGTAAATTTCATCAATCATCAAAGTACCCAGTTTTTCATTTTTAGTCAAACCAGCGGAGCGCTGTTTTAAACATTCAATATGTCTCTCAATTGTGCTAAAACTTGAAAATTGTGCAGTTGTCTGATTAATGGCAGCATAAAGAAATTTAATTTCTTGTACAGAGATCTATTTGTTAATTGCCAGAGAAATGCAGTGGTAATCATGTTAGTTGAATATCGCCGATCATTTATGGTAACTCCCAGCAGCTTCACTTGCTGAATGATGAAATGGAGGAAGGGCATTTCAAGTGTAGGTTACCGTCATTTTCACTAACAAAATTTTTTGAAGACATGTACTTTTCCATAGATGTTACAGAAAAGTCAACATGAGAATTAATGCTGGTATTTTATGATGTTGATTCGCAAAAATTCGACTTTAACAAAGCAAGTATGTTTAAAAAATCAGAAATGATCTTCAGTGAACCAGAAGCCAGAAGGTTCTTAAAGAAATGTGATGGCACTAAAACAGATTAAACAAATGATGAAATGCAAAATTTTCGAGCACAACAACGTAAATACGCAGTTTTGGCGCCGTGGTAGCAACATCGGAGTGATGTATGTCATGAAAATAAAATACATTTTCTTTGCATAATATGAAGTAACCATCAGGAAGCACATGGTCTTGCAAGCTGTTTAAAAAAGATTAAAAAACAAAGCTTTCAAAAGTGTCATAGTTCAAAGCTTCCTGATTCTGCTGTTGCATTGTATTCTTATGTTTTCTAAATAACACCTAGAAGCAGCAGTACTGCCAATTGTACTCCGTGGGGTGGACGAGCAAGTAGCAGTGGATAAATACTTAGGCACACCAGGAAATGTCCTAAAACATTATCAATCGCTAGACTCCGGTATTGATCTACTCTTCAACATACAGGACAAGACAGAGTCACCCTGAAAACGAGGATGAAGTCTTTCAGAACTACAGTAAAACTGACAGTCAGATTGCGTTTAATTTTAATTAACTCTCTGCTGACTGAAAAGAAAAAAACATTGCAATTATGGAATTCACCCTTGCCGAGCAAAATAATTAAACATTAACAAATCACCAACTGACTTTTACTATTAAAAAATATTGAAATTTATATTGTGCATTTGAGTGTATCAGTTTGCATGAATGTTGACACGGCGTATGTTTAAGTTCATGTCAGAGGCGATCCGAGTCACTTTTTTGGACTCCTGCTCCTGTTTCAAAAACGTGGCTCCAGCTTCTAAGCTCATTGGAACTTTGCTCCCCGAACTCCTGTTTACACTCAGAAAGCTACAAACCAGTGTCTATTTTGCCCCATGATACAAAAGCACTACTGGAGCTACTTTGCTTTTACCCAATATGGACAAGCCCTGTCATGGTTTTAGTGCTGGCAAGCTGTTACTGGCTTCTTGTCTGCATTGCATGAACTGTAGGCAGAGCTGGGCAGTAACGAGCTACTGTTTTTTTCAGTAGCGATAGCGGGAGCGCTGCTCTTATTTGAAAAAAATAACGGATGCGGTAGCGAGCTATCACCATTTTACCTCTACGGCTATTCGCTACTTTGGTGTGAGTGGTGACCAAAGGAAAAAGTTCGCAAGAACTCTTCCGTCAGCACACATTGATAGTAACTGCTCTTCTCACTGTTTTGCGCAGATTTTGGATGAGTTGTTTGTGGTAAGATAGCAGCATTAGGAAAGATTTAGCTCAGGTTGCTTTTGACCTGATCGATAGGTTCCACGTTAGTTCGGTAAAAACTCAGCATCAGCGACAAACCTAAATCAGTTGGGGCTTCAAAGCATTGGCTACTGCTACCGGTAAAGCTGCGTATGACTGAACTGATTGCTTGGAAAAATATGGCACTGGGTTCAACATTTCGCTGCATATGTAACTACGGTTTTTGTTTTGAAGTATATGTCAATATGACAGTTTTTATAGCTTGTATCGACTTCAGTATATCTAGCTGTATGCATAACTTGAAGAAAACTTATGATTCTCTCTTGAAGACAGTGGCGTATCCAAGGGGAAGGGGAGACACCTGATCCCGAGGGCAGCATTTTGAGGGTGTAAACTGAGGTTGGAATGTCACGTAACAATTACGAAATGTCAAATGTCAGCGGATACTAATAATTACGATTTACAAAATGTCGAATGCCAGTCGCTGATACCCAGTTGCAAGATCACATCGAGATCACCAAGGTTCGCAAAGAGAGCAATTACGAACCTTAGTGACAATTTATAGCGTCGCTTGTGTCTCCAGCAATCAGCGCCCGCATGTGGTGTGAGTCACGGCTGCGTCACAATGCTTTTAGGTACCCAGAGTTGCGAACTTTCACACTTCGTTGTCATTCTATAGTTGCGTCACAATGGATGGGAATCCAGCATTCACAGTACATGCAACTGCGCATGCATTCAGAGCAGCGATAAACCTTAGCGGTATGTTGTTACGACAACAGATCTGATGTTTAGCAAATTATTTGATCTTTGATGGTCTGACAAACTTCATGTTGAAATGAATTTGTTGTGGTTCTGAAGGTAATTATGATGATTTTTATTTGTGAGATGTTTTAATAAATCCTGACTATTTTTGCTCAATTCTAATTGGAAATGAGCAACATCGTTGAGTATCTTAATCTTAGTTATAATTGTGTACTTTTCAGTTACTCTCAGTTACTCCCAGGGACGCCGGAGAGCGGGGCATTGCTTGCCCTGTTCTTTCAAAAGAGAAGCAACGGGGGCGGAGGTAACTTTTTTTCAGAACAGTATCATAGGGAATTTCATGGTTAATAAGATCTATTTGATACAAATTTATTACAGCCATTCACGCACCCACAACAATCACAATGGTTTTCTAAACTTTCTGTTATTATTTTTGAGGTCAACATTGTTGCTGAACAAAAACAAACATATTGGTGAAGAATTTTTTGTTTTTTATAAGTTTCCATTTCCCTCAACATTTTCACTGACCCTTCCCCTACCGCTGCTCCGGCTGCTACCTGCGTTTTATGTAATTCCGTATAAAGTGAGCATTTCCACAGACATGATTGTCGAAATTCAGGTCACAAAATTGCTAACAAAACTTCTTGCAGAGAGTCACTGGCGTTAGATATTGTATTGGTTAAAATAAGTGACACATTTAAATAATATCAGCTTTTTGACAAAGTAATCGATAAATTTTCAGCAGCAAAAGCAAGAAAACTTTGTTCTTGGAATTAGATAATTGCAAGTAAAGCATTAGATTGTAGTGTTTCTTTTATTTAATGCTGCCACGAACGATCTGGATTGGAGCGCCTAAACTGAGTTTGTTCACAGGCGCGGGAAACCCGAGGTACGCCACTGCTTTAAATGTCGTTTTTTTACAAAGTGCTTTCACGTCTGTTGCTGCAACATGTTACTGTAGATATAAGTGTTGTTTGAAATTTATGCAGTCGTATTTAATTTCGTTCAAACCTTTGGTAATGAAATATCGCTTTTCTGCTACATCACACATTCTTTTTCTTACAGGCGTCACAGCGTTTCTTGCACATTACAGTTAATTTGGGGAAACGCTGTTTTTGTAAACGTGGTCGCAGGCTCTTCACTTTGAGCTTCGTGCATCGGATTGTGCTAACTAAACTCAAAACAACTACGTAATTCCCTTTTTTCTAATCTGACGAATTTAGTCTTATGAAAAAAATATCGTGTTTGAGTACCGTGAATGACAATGTTATTACTCCACCTTTTAGCGCTTTCTGTTTTCATTACCATTTTCATTTTCTTAGATGCTTACAACGTTCACAAGCCCAGCAACAAAAATTTTGCGCCCGTGAAAACAAAACCTGTCGCTGAACAAAAAAATGCACAGCAACTTTGAATAAAAGTCGACAGTTTGTCTAAGCCAGTGGTTGTCAATTTTTTATTTTGGTACACAATGTTAAATTTGCTTGACAACCTGTACACCCCTGCCATGCGCTAAAATGTAGTGCTGTAGAGTAAAATATAAGTGATGTTTATGCTGTAAATGTCGCGTAGCCGATTTCAAATGGCGAATCTTGTAAAATGTGAAGTGTGTGCTCATGTCTACAATACCTGAACTGCAATGTATACGAAGTTGATTGTTATTTAGGCTATTTGCTGATTTAATAACAGCGCCTTGCCGCAGGTCGAAACCTGAAGTGTTGAAGCTCCTGTGCGAAGGCCGGTGTCAAACGAAATTTCTGACTTGCAAAATCGCTGACTTCACGCCGTTTGCGCATGCACAGAGTGATATTCCAGGTCATGCATTTCGCAAGCGGTGGCTATTCACAAAGACATCTAATGTTCTGAGAAATGATGATCAGAGTTAAGGTTAGGGTTGACGGTTTATCTTCAAGGTTTAGGGTTGGAGTTAGTATTTAGGATGAGATAGGGTTTAGGGTTAGCAAAAGAAAACTAATTAACTTCTATGACTAAGTGAAATATTTTTTAGTGGTTAGGTATTTCCAAATTGTCGTTTATCGTGGACTATCTGATGTCTAACCAAAAACTTTATTTTCGCAGCAGACATCAAACACTTCATCGCCAAAGTTTATTCCTTTACTCTGAGAAGCGAAGCAATTGAATACAAGAATAGATTAGAAATTTCGCAAAGGTTAGAAACTTCGTTTTACCTGTCACGCAAAATCCCTGACCAGATCAGAAATTTCGCTTGACGCTGGGAACACCGCAAAGTCATGAATAAACGTCACAATATAACTACTTCATCATGGTAGGCTGTGTTCAACACAGTTTCGTATGCCAGCAATGAAGATAATAAGATTTTGGGGTTATAAACCGGGTTGCGGTGTCGGAGGTAAAATGACCGACTCCAGCTCCGACCTTTCCAAAAGTTCCGACTCCAGACTCTTGAACATAAAGTGAATGAAGTTTGCCTGGCAAGAACTTTGCAGCAACTATCACTCAATGGTAATCGTGGTGCACAGCAAGAATTCTCTGTTTCAACAAAACTTTCATAAGAAATTGTACCATTTTAACAGGAATTCAACTTAGCGATGTGATGTAAAAATTATCCATTTGGACTTCCGGAGTCAGAGTCGAACAAAAAATCCGTCTCCGACGCCTGGTGTTTTTAGCAGTCCGACTCCGACTCCACCAAAAACCTCAGAGTTCTTACAATTTCGACTCCGCAACCCTGGTTATAAGTATGGAAACCATATCAAAAAGAAGTTGACTGCTGAAGCGACAAAACATATTCATTTGCAATAATTACTATGAAAGAGGACAGTAGAATTTGAGATCCCCGCTTCACCTTCGCGAGCCAAAGGTTTGGAACCTATGTGTGAGTTTCGCGCACAGTGCGACTTTTGAACTTCGGATCACACAGTAGCACAGTCTCCTTGCAAGTGTTAGAGTCCTGTGAATCCACCTGAAAGTGACTCGTCTGTACGAGTTAGGAACTAGCCTAAATTGAAACTAGCGTGGTGAACTCTCATACAAATTGAAAATCCTACATTATTGTAATCCCCAGCACTTACTAACATCCACCTATGTGAGCGATGTTAAACCAGAAAAAACAGCTACAGGTCCGCAACTAGCTGATATTTTTTTGGGCCAAAATGATTCCAACTTGTTGTGTCACGAAGCAAGTAAAATGTTCTTGACGCTTTCAAAGCGACTTATAATTTCAAGGGTGTTTGCGGGTCTGAACAGCTACGAGTATTTCACAGGAAGCAGTGCATTGCAATCCACCGCCAAAACATGCAACTGCGTACCTGCGCAATGATGAAACTGTGCAGTATGTGGCATTCCAGAAACTCATTCCTCACGTCCTCCACGCGATCTTTAAGTGTCCTAAGAAACGGTGGCTGCCCACTGAACTTACAAAGAAGGATTCGTGATCAAGTGATGGTCATCTGACCAACATTACAAACAAACAGCCGGCAAAATACAGAAAATTCACACTCTCTGATAGGCACGGTTTTAAAATCTGTGAAAAGTTAACAAACTGAGCTAGAGCAAAGAATATTACATGGGAGACAATGTGACTATTCTTGAAAAGCACACATCTGGTACACCCCTGTACACCTCATCACGGTATTACACCCCAGGAAATTTCTGTTACATCCTGGGGTGTATGATACATCCGGTTGACAAGCACTGGTCTAAACGATGTCAATCGTGAGCAACATAATCTATGCGACTACAGACATCCACTGTTGCTTTTCAAGCAAAGTAATCAGTTGCTGCGCTGTTTTGCCCAAATCGAAATGTTTTTGATGCAATGTTGCAATTCATCGGTCTCACTGGGCTAACCTCGTACTTGCAACGAAGCTGTTATATACCCAAGCACCTACGAAAGCCTTCTTCAAAACCGCCCGAGTTGAAAATGAAAATTGTTTACGGCTTAGCATAAACGCGCGTAGGAAGCAAAGCTTTGTATTCCAAGGGTTGCTCTGCTTGTAAGCAACCTACCAAATGTTTTGTATCGAAACATCTCGTCATGTTTATTGCAGTGTATCAAACCAACACTGGACATCGAGCATCAAGCCTTTACAATGAATCCAATACGCAGAACAAATTTACTTTCAAATGTGGAAGTTGCAACCCTTTAAACGTTTTGCACCAACTTTCAAAGTTTTTGCGCACTTCGCGATCTTCTCCAATGAAGTTGTACTTTTGATATTTGCCTTGCAAACATTTTCCTGAAATCACTCGCCAACATCTTTTGTTTGCTCCCCTCTTTCTTCACTTGAAACATTTCGAAGTATCTGCGTTACTTTGTGTTGCAAAAGGTATATTGTTGGACATCGGACGTATTATTTGACATTTCTTAGTACTTCAGTCGGAAATCTGTAATTTTCCATCCCGCTAAAAAATCTATCTCCGGTATGAAACTATTTTCGTTGAAGAATTTACCACATTCACTAAACGAGGCACCGAAAGCGCATTATTTTTGTTTTCTGCTACTCTGCTATTTCTGCTTCTTCAACGTTCTGCTGTTCAGCAAAAATCAAATAAGGCTAGTTTTTGCCAAACACCAAATGCTTTTTCCGCTGCAAAACTCGTGTTGTGTGCACAATCGCTATGTTTGTTGCTTCACAATATTGTACTAGTTTTCATCATCAGTGATAACTGCTGAAAAAGTTCGCATAATCTGTGCACGTTGCCAAATCACAATTCCCGGTCACTTGAGGGTTTAGGTTTCCGAGCATGCTACAGCGCATCTGCACAATCTCCTACAGCCCGTTTTGAAATCGAAACGTTCTGGGAAACTACAGGGAAGTGCTCTCATTGAGATGACGGATAAATCACTTCGCGTTAAACTTGGTAGCGTGAGTTTGCTTTAACATAATTTATATCAACAAATCTCACTGTTTAATTTTCGTTCTTCTAATTCTACACGCAAAGTTAACGTTGACGAAAGTTTTCTTTCATCTACATTTAAACCTGACACAGCCGAACCAAACGTCAGGTAGTTGGGCATTTTTGTCATTGCAATTTCGCTGAAATTTTATCTGCCTCCATGTGTTTAGGTAAAAATTGCATGATGCCATTTTTTTGCAACTGGCCATCGCCTTGGCTGAACAAGCAGACTTGGTGTTGAAGAAAAATTATTTGTTTAATATTCTTACCTGACACAGCCATACCAAACGTCAAGTGATTGATCTCTTTTATCATCACGATCTTGCCAAGAATTTATTCACCTCCATGTGGTAAGCCGCAAATCACATGATGTCGATTTTTGCATGTGATCGTTGTCTGAATGTAACATCAAATTTTGGATGCTACAACATCGCATAAGAAAAGGAACTGTTTTCTGACCGCTTGGCTTTGATTTTTCCTCAGTTGTCAAATAAATTCTGTGTGGTTCTTAGTGCATTTTACACAGTTTCATGCAAAAGTGTTTCATATATTGCGAAAAAGTACGCATAGGCATTGAATGTATTGATAGGGAAATTTCCTTTCATAATGGAATAAAACAAATTTATTGAAGAAGATTTTATATGAATAAGATTTCAGTGCTGTGGATGCGTAGTGGAACGCGAAATCGATTTCCTACAAAAATTATTAGCTTGATTGATTCGCTTGCTTGTCATCTTGGTGAGGAACCGTAACTTGAATAGGCCTACAGATACGTGCAAGTTTAAATCATCGCAAAAAGATGAAAGCAGACCCGTCACCAGATTCCTCGAAAGCTTTTACAGTAAATTGAGAGCTTTCAATTGTTGATGCTAGGAGGGTTATTTTTAGAGCTGATGCCGGCTGCTTAATGCGCATTGCACACCTATGAAGCTAAAGCATTCAACGTTTAGGCTGCACTTTCAAAAGCTGGAATGTTAAGGAAACTGTGGTTGGTCAATTTGCTCGCGAATATCTGAATAACTATTCTTTGCACGCAGGCTATATAAACTACGTTCTACACAAAACTACTATCGCGAATGAACTGAACCATGCAGAAACAAGGACCTCAGCTTAAAATACAAGTAGTCTGTGATTTTTTCAGGGTTTCGCATGAAACAGATCAACATAACATTTTTTAAACTCTAAAATAATGCATAAAAATTTTGTGGGAGGCTTTCATTGCCCGGTTTGTCCCCAACCTGGTTGCGGGCCTAATTCAATTTTCATGCGCATTAAAATCTGTGAAACACAGTTTTGATCTTTCATTGCTCAATCATTCACTTGAGCAGTGTACACACAGCGCGAAACTTGCATTGATAAAGGCGACTGCTAGCCTACAACAATCGACTCACAAAGCTAAATGCCCTCTATGGGCGTTTCTGAAGCGTGTTTCATTTATATGCGCATGCACTGTAAAATAACTTTTCCTTAGGTTTTTCAAAATTGATCCTACGTCGGTAAAACAATACCAAAATTTTTTTGAAGTGCAGCAAAAGGAGCGGTAGCGATAGGTCGCTACTATCTTTATTCAGTAAAGGGTGCGGTAGCGCTGCTATTAAATTTAACAAAAACGGTAGCGGGAGCGACGCTTTTAATGAAGTATCGATTGCCCACCTCTGACTGCAGGGCAAACTCTAGCCCTAACCGTAAAGCCTGAGCTGTTGTCTCTTTGTGTGCCGTACTGTCATATGGCCACTTCTAACAATCGTGTTTAAGTAACGGCAAAATAACCCCAGAACAGCTTTTAGCTCATGAGGCCAAATAGACACTACCAACCCTGAGCCCAGATAATAGAATCATATGTTGTTTTCACCTGAATCAATTCTCTTTGAATTCTTTCAGTTCTAACCTGAACTGAATCTTGTTTAACTTTTCATGTAACTCTTTGTGCTTTAAGCACAATCACAACGAAACAAAAACATCTACCGTTATCTTCTTACTTATTAGCCTCCACAAATGAATTAACATACGCTACAATTAAGGCACTTCATAACACTTTAATTCACAAATTAAATTATCTCCCTTGTTATATTATGAACTTGCAAGATAATAATGGCATGTTTAGGAATAGCCTGAAGTAAATTGCATTTCTGTTGACTTGGCTGAAACTGCACTGCGGTTGTTGCATAGTAAAGGTACATACATTGTTTTCTTGTGCATTTCACTGAAAATAACCACTTGTGAATACCGCTTAAAACGCGACACAGCACAGAGGTGAAACGTCAAGTAACTGACGTATCCACAAATCAAAAATCCTGTTCTTGTGAAGCAGCAGTTGAGCATTGGTCATGAGCAAGAACAGAACAGAGCCCGCCAGTCTGCCATCCTCCTTCATCCTGACCAGCCTGCGCTGAGGTTTCACTGTCCCAATCCAAGCAAGAGAATAGAGCCAGCATGTTTTTCTAACAATTAGCCTGCCAAAGAAACTTTAAATTGAATAAAAGCTATTATCCGGCTACCGTAAAAACTGAAAATTTAACTCCTGTTGCAGTCTTTATTCAAAATCCCGACTCCCGGTCTCGCTCCGGCATAAATCGCAGACTCCGCCCGGAGTCCACTCCGACTCCTTGATCACTTCTGGTTTCGCGCAACTCTTGTCATGATTTTCGCAATCAAGGACAAAACACCAAAATTAAAATCCCCTTGGGACTTTCCCAGGTAGATACTTGGTCGTAACTTTTAAAGTGGTATCCTTTACCCAATGTAAACAATAAGCAATTGCCACTGAGAACGTCACAGGTTGGAACTTTCTGGAGCGGGTGTAGTTAAAATTTCAACCAATGAAATTGCGTGGTAAGAGTACTATGCACCTACTGTATGATACCGCTAACTGAAATAAATACTTTCACACGCAGGTCGAAAAGAAGCTCTCACAAGAGCATTCCCCTCAACACGCAGGCTGGTGAAGAAGTTCTCACGTAAGGCCAATCGAGCCCAATAGAATCCTGCACAAGTTGAAATTTTTTGTCCGCTCCCGCGGAACACCCGCAGGAATTTGAGAAATCTTACACGCTCCCGCCCCGCAGACTTCTAACCCGCACCCGACCCACCCCGCAAGCTTTCCCAGCCCGCACCCGTCCCACACCCTTTCCGCCCTAAATCTGCACCTGTCACTGTGTGTCTGAAAACTGTAAAAAACTCATGCAATATGTTTCATGGCTAGTGGTTCATTTCAAAGCCAACATGAGGTCTTAAAAATCAATGTAAAGTAAAAAATGCGAAACATAGTCAAACTTCAGCGCTTCTTTCTCAGAGCACTGTTAAAAACAGTATGTCGTTCACTGAGAGACTTAAATTTACTCTTCTGGTATTAACGCCATGATCATCGATACTAAACACTCGTTCATTGGCAAAGCCCTTTGCCATCACCCAGAACGTATTTCTTGCAAGATCACCGAGACCTGGAAACTCCAACCTGTGTTCTCGCTAACACTGGAGAATCCCTCTACACCAGCTATGTCAAACCCGCGATCCGCATGCGGACCAGTCGACAGTTTTGTGCGTCGTAATAAGTTTTCCATCACTGCATATGTACAATACAATGAGCCTGACTTTACTTTTATAATCTCAAATTCGACATTTTCGATGCAATAGTTTTAGTGCCTGCTTAGCATGTGCTACGCACTATAGTAGGTTTCCAAGTGTCCACCAACTGAGTCCTCGGTGCAAAACTGATCTCTCGTTTTATGATTTCTACTCATGTGTACCTCTGCATTAAAGTGATATCTAACTACCCTAGTTTTCATTAGCACCAAATTTGCCTACGGCATCACAGCTTGGGAGTGATTAAAAGTACCATACAGTCGTTACCATTACAGTTATTTTTAAATGCTCTCATTAGCTTCAAACTAAATTTTGGTTTCCGAAAATAAAAGTAAGTCATTCAATATGCGGCCGTCACAAAGATAGTGACATACTTTTTGGCCGAGTAGGGCAGTTCGGTTGGCACAGCTGTTCTGCACCTTTGTACCTCAAGCTCTTTAGCACTGATTTTTTTGCTGATGTCTCTTCCACATGCACTGAGTCAAGATTCAGTTACCAACACAAAGATGTTCTTGTCCGACGCCTGCCCCGCACCAAGTTCAACCCGGCCCCGCCCTACACCCGCACACATCTGCGGGTACTCTGCGGGTACCCGCACCCGCCTCGCAAATGCGGGTACCCGCAACCCGCACGGGTTAACTCGCCCCGTGCAGAACTCTAAAGCCCATACTCCGTTAGTTTATCAGCTGTTGTAAAAGTTTTTGTCAAAAACTTTAAATTACCCAGCCAAACTGTGGTTATCATGTGAGGGCATACTGCAGAATTTCTCTCACTTAAGAGCTATCAAAATGAAATGGTATCCAAATTATAAGTGACTCTGGTAAACTTTTACCTTCTTTCTGTTTTTGAAAAATAGGTACTTATCAATGGTTTAAAGCTATGAAATGCGTTGATCGGTTGATTAACCTAAAATAACAATTACGTAAATATGTTTGAAGGTTAAATTGATAGCGTAAACAATTGAAAGGAGTGTCTCCCACTTCATTCCTAGCTAGAGTGTAGATGTGCCATGGGTAATCTCATTACCAGTGTTCTCATAAGTCATGATTTTATCCAATAATGGGCCCAACACAGCTTTTTACAGCCTACCGTAGCAGGATTCAAGCATCAACGCTTCAGATCCTATGAATGAAGAGAATCGTCGCCTACGCTTCTGGATATGAAGTAACCCGTGATCATGGTCTCGGATGTCCTTTGCACATACTCTATTCTATGATATTGATATAATTCCCATTTGTCATCGAATAGCATTTACCCATTGGTGTCGTAGACTTCGTCCTTTGGAAATTGAAACAATGCATATTTGTCACCTTTCTGACTTTTCGCATTTGTCCTAGAACCTGGAAGACTTTGTTTTAACCAGTGATACAGCCAGACACGCAACACGAATTTACCATGCTGTAACCAGAAACAAGTATTCCGGGGTTACCTACACAAAAATCTTTTAACAAAGATATTCAAGAGAATGTCGGTGTTTCCTAAGTAATGTATGAAGTCAGAAAAATTATATTTTGTTTAAATATTTTTTCGAAGGCAGACAGAGGGACAATTTGTTTACGATATATCTAGCTTAAAGAAAGTAGTCCGGCAGCATAGCAAATGTTACGGTAGGTAACACTGAAGTTTACAGCAGGCAAACCGTTAAGGCGCTCTTTTTAATTAATTGAAGAAAGAGAAACAAAATAAACCAAAAAACGTTGAAAGACACCGGTAGACGACGCACATTGAATGAAACACACCAGACTCACTAAACTACTTTTCAGCGCTTCAGCGCACCAGTATGCGAGCTTCAAGATGTTTAATTGGGCGATACAGCGCACCAATGCTGTTGCCGCCAAACTATAATCCATAAAATGAACACTCAGCAAAAATCCTTCCATTAATCAAAACATATATGGTCAAGGCAAATATTTAACTGTATGAGTCAAACAAGCCAGCAATGGAGCGGTTAAGAACAATGTTTGCTCCCTCCGGCTGTACTCTCAAAAATGTAACTGCTGCCCTCTGATTTCCTGCAGCTTGACCAAACTTAAAATCAGCGCGAACTCGGTTGCTTCGAACACAAATGAGTGATTTGATTAATTATCGAATCAATGCTCTGGCCCTTCCATTGCGCCCATCCCGCGCTACCAACGCCATGCGCGGTCTTGCCATAATAGAAAACCTATTGTTCACTTTTTCATAACAGCACCAAACTTGCTGTACGCGCTGATTGAAGGAAGATTAACAATTCAGGACATCGAGCCACTCCAGATTTGACCTTGGTTAGGTTTGGCGGTTGAATATCCAAATTTGTCGCCATTTTCTTCATCAACATGCAATATCTGTTATTTGCAATCTCTGCATAGGTCTTTTAGAGGCGATGAGTGCTACTTGTGACGTGCATTTACAAATGAAAACATTGCAAATGTAATTTACATGTGTTATTTTTAGGTTGATTCATAAAATTAAGTGGTATGTTGAACAAATGAGTAGTGCAGTAGAATCAGCATATGACGATTTCGGCCATAACAACAGTTCGCCTATAGCGACGCTTTTTGTCAGTCCTGGCAGAATTCCTATCTTTTATGTGCATTTGAGTTCGGCTACAACGACTTTGGCTGTATGGTCACTTCGCCTATAGCGTCGCTTTTTGTTGGAATATTTTGTTTGCTTATGACGACAGTTCCAATTTATTACACTTTGAAGTGTAAACTCGGCTACGTGGAGCCACCACACAAATCTTATATGGTCGAATAGGAGCGCAGTTGAATTAAAATGCCAATTGTTGAGCTGTGGCAGGTTTGACGTCGAAATGGCGTCAAGGATTGCGCCATCAGTAGCAACTGAAGGCAAATCGTTACATGAGTTTAAATCGTTACATGAGAATTTCAAAAGCTGACATTTCATTTAAAAGGTGATTGCACAATTTGTTGTCCAATATCCAAATACGCAGTTCTTGGAATGTAGGTCACATAAACTACGGTTTACACATAGCTGCTATTGCGAATAAACTTAAGTATGTAGAAACATGTATCCGTTCAAAACAGACCAGTTTATAACAGACCACGTAAATTACAGACCAGTTCATAACAGACTACGTTCGTAACATACCACGTTCACAACAGACCTGTTCATAACACACCACATTCATAACAGACCCCTTATGAACATTGTCTGTTTTGACAACGGGCAACGACCGGTACAATATTTGAAACGACCTTCGGCTCGCCACCATTTGTCGTACAACGGCTCTTCGAACCAATCGTAGAGCACGTTAGGTTCGATTCGACACCTTTGTTCGCTTCTGCTTACGTCAGTATAGTGTAGTGCAAAGGAGAATGGTGAAATTGTTTAGAAGCAAAACACCCTTTTATGTCGCATTTCGCTTTGCTGACACGTTTGCTTATCATATGGCTTTTCAGGGCGTTGCCTCGAATCGCGAACATTTTGTCAACAATTCAAGAATGCTTCTCGTGTCAGCAATGCTTCTTCCCACAGCCTAGACGGATACTCTCGTTGTCATTAGTAACGCTCTGGGGTTTTCCAGACAGATCTGATGTGACAACATTGTTGGCAGAAATTTTAACTTCCCACTTGCAGATTGTTTCTTGTTTGTATCACTTGCTTATTCACTTTTTCCACGAAGTCCGCTAGGGCCACGAAATCACCGCGTCTTCACGTCTGAACTTAGATGTTGTAGGACTTCTCTATCCAATCCATCCGAATTTGGATCGAAAGTTTTCTGAAAGACGTCATTATGTCCGTAGAATCAACGTTTTAAAGTAACCAACACCTTGCAGCGAGGCTTCACTCTTATTCAGCATAACCGAAAGCCTTGTCATACCTTCTGGGTCGTAGAATTTAACATCCTGAAGTTTTTTCAACCTTTGCTCGAAGCAGTTCGCAATAAAGGTTGACCGTAACTGTCGTATATAATGTTTGCCAAGTCAAACGATAACCCTCTGTGGGGTCTTTCGCAGGGAATCTGTTGACCTTATCGCGTACGTCCGGTTCGGAGCGTTTCAATAGAAGCAACAATCGTACTTCATCTGAGTTAGTCCTCATAAGCGAACCGAATTGACGGATGAAAACCTGATAATTCACGGGGTCACCGTCGGAATTATCGAATACCGGCTTAGGTAAAAGACGTTCACTTTGGTCAACCTGGACCCCATTGTTTTTGGGGAAAAGTTCGGGGCTGTTCAGAAAACACCCTGCAGGCTTTTTTCTACTCATGTTCTTTTTTAAGTATAGCACACTCAGCGTATATAGCGATCAACAGACTGATAAAACGGGTTTTCCTTTCTCTCCCACGTTGAATTTAGGATCAGACTGACCAGCTTCATCGGTGCGACGTGGTTCGACATTATTTGGGAAGACCATTGTCCTGGCGGCGAAATCGTGGTCCAACGAGCGGCGAGAGCTTAGTTTACCGCTGGCGCGAAAGTCAACCTCCTATACAACCTCTGCAGCTTTTGCCTGTTCAAGTTCATGTTTTTGAGGATGTTTTTTCGCTCTTTCTGCAGATGTCTTTCTTCCTCCTCCTCTAATTCTATTTGTCTTGCAGCTTTCTGTTGTGTTACAGCGGCAGCCTTTCGTTGTGCTTCGGTGGCAGCCTTTCGTTGTGCTTCGGTGGCAGCCTTTCGTTGTGCATCGGTGACAGCCTTTGGTTGTTCTTCGGTGGCAGCCTTTCGTTGTGCATCGACAGCCTGTTGTTGTACTTTGGCAGCCTTTTGTTGTGCTTCAGCAGCAGTGTTGCCAGATGGTTGTCACCCAAACCTGCTAAACCACGTCGCGAAAAACTGCTAGATCCTGATAAAAACCATGTCACAAATTTTCAGCTAAAATCTGCCTAAAATAGTGAAATTCTGCTTAAAAAACTGCTATATTTGAGGAGTTTAAAATAAACTTGTAAGACTATGTATCAATTTTTTGTCTTGCACTCACTATCAATTGACCAGGCATTAGGCCAACGACTTTTTGGCGTAACTGAACCACTTGGAAAAAAGATTTGTTGTGGGCAGGGTTTTTTTTGAGGAAGATGTTAGGTACCTGGTATGGATCTGTAGGGACCCGATTTCTCTGATTCTTGGGACCCGATTTTCTCTGATTTTATGGACCTGATCATAATTTTTTCTGTGTCTAGGGACCCGATTTGAAATTCTAGGGATCCGAATCGGGTCCCTAAAACGCCTTAAAAATCCTGGTTGTGGGATAAAAATATATTCTGCTAATGTAGTCTTTGAAACAAATACGCTCACTAAGCACAGAAGGAAATCATTTAGGTTTCAACAAGCCGAAGCCATTTAGTTACTTCTTAGTATGATGCAATTTATCTGCTTGAAGAAGCTTCGCAGCGTCATAATAGAAACTCCAATGGTAATAGCAGTGGTATATTAATGCGTCCAAATGATAGGTAGCTACTTCAGTAGTTGTGCCTGGTTGTCCTTGTGTTGCCCAATATAATTATAAAGCGTCAGATAGAAGGTAAAGAATTTTTTGATGAAGAAGGTGTAAAAGTTTTCATCTCTAAAAACTGTTGGAACAAGTATTTGGCCAGGAATTTGTTACCTGC
>JGI24021J15306_10000998_pt1 | contig 25679 bp, 17 predicted proteins | sample Ectturendosymbi1_FD_15306 | JGI IMG/M metagenome (IMG submission 15306) | reverse complement strand
AGCAGTATAAAACAGTAATGTCAACTGTCTCTGAAACGTGTTGAACTCCAGAAGTACAGTGCATTTCAGCGCTCCATGAGCGCACGTCCGTTCAGCTCGACGGTCAGACGAAGAAAATCTAAAATCTGTTGACCAATACAAATATCTGGTAGCTGTACTGGATATTAAGCTCTCAGATGACAAAGACATTCAGAGATAACTACGATAAAAATATTGTTCTTCTCCCGATGTTCAAATACAGTTAAAATGTACTTTTTTGTTTCTTTTGTACTCCCATGTATGCATCACAATTATGGTGGAATTTCAGAAAGTCATGCATGCAAAGATTGCGTGTGGCCTATGATTTTGGATGCTGAGCTCTATGCAACCTGCCCTGGAGAGCGAGTGTTAGTAGTCATGACTCATCAGGTTCAATGTAACATTCCTACCTTTGAGGCTGTAATAAGAAAAAAATGCACTTGTTTCTCGAAAGATGCAGAAGGTCTACTAACGCAATGATTGCCTGCTTTGATGCAGTCAGATTGTTTATATTCTTCCTTATTCTTTGAACACTGCAACCGCATTTTACTTTGCAACTGAGTGCTCGAACATTGCAGTGTTTGTTCGTTTGAGGATGTGCATGTCANAACGCATTCGTACTTTATCTGGGCTTTGACCAGGAATTTGCATCCCGCTCTGCAGTAGTGTTGTACCAATTGAACAAATCGTNTTAATTATCCGCCTGTAAACCCGAGGCTCGGCCTCCAACGCCGTTACAAAACTTTATGCTAAGTAAGTTTCTGTAGCCCGGTGGCAAGCGAAATTTCTGACTTCTGCGAAATTTCTGACCTATTATTTTTTGTCAATTATTTTGCTTCTCAGAGTAAAGGAATAAAGTTTGGCGATTACTTTTTTATGTGTGTTATGTAAATTAAAACTTTTTGGTTAAATGTCAGATACCCACAACAAGCTACAGTACGGGAATAAGTAAACACAGTGAAAAATATAGGACTTAATCTTAAACTTGAATTATTTTCTTTTTCTAACTGTAACATAAACCCTAACCCGACATACTTACCTAAACATCAGATCCTAAGCCCTCATCATCAGTTTTCTCAGCGTATTTAATACGTTGAATGTTGCTCTGTGCATGCGCATATGGCGTGAAGTCACAAATTTCGCATGACACCGGTGATTCAACCTTCAACGCTGCTGTAAAACGTTCTGTTTTGTCTGTTTTTGAATGCCCTTTCACCTAATACTTTCTGGTCGCATGTTGCAGGGTGCTTCCTCATACAGTTGATAAAAACAATCTTGAAAATTTTATGTAGTTCACATACCTGCAGAATATTACTTTAGCATAATTTAACATGTGTGTTGGCATCACGGTTTTTGTGTTGTGCATGGTGACATGCTCTGGCCAAATATTGCCTTTAAAGGATCTGACTTCAAACAAAGGTGCTGTGAGGGTGTTGAGTTACGAGCCGAGTCCTGAAGACTTTTATGAAAATTTCGTCTATGCAAGCGTACCCGTCCTGATCAGAACACGAAGTCCCACGTGGTCATTACTGATGGAAGAAATCGGCAACGTTCAGCAGATCAACAGACACGTGCAGGGCGTGTTCGGCAAAGCATACACGCGCCCTATCTGGACGGAAGGCTGGCCGTTGTGTGTTCAATTAAACTTTTCTTCCTACTACCGTGGCATCGACACAAACAAGTTGTATTGGGACTCGAACATACCAATGAATTGCTCGTTGTTGAAGCACATCCCTTTGCCGTATTCTTTTCAGTGTGCTCCTTTCATCCAGGGATTAGTGCCACCAAACCTGCTTGTCACTAACCAGAAGTCAACGTCGGTTTTCCACCAAGACGGGTCTGAGAATTTCTTTTATCAAATAGAAGGAACCAAAACGTGGCTTATTGCAAACCATTCGTACAGCCGGCATGCATACGCAGATCATTACGGGAGCTTGCAAGCCGGTATGTCCCCGCTCAATCCCGAAGCTGTCGATTTGAATAAATATCCTCTAGCGGCTGATATCAAATTTCTTGTTGCCAAGACGCAGCCGGGCGACTTGCTTTACGTACCGCAGTACTGGTGGCACCACGTCACATCGGACAAAGTGCCTAACGTTGCAGTAAACCTCTGGTTCGATATGTTTAGTGACGAAGGTATAGAAGACTCCTACAACGTCTCGGCGTATGTTCAAAAATTCGCAGACTTGCGTGAAACAACGCCCAACAGCATTTCCTGCCCTCTTCAAAGCATTCCAGCGAACGCTGCTTACAACAAAGTTTCAGAAAGCGCTGCGAACGTCAAAGAAAGCAGCACTGATGTGGAATATCTCATTTTCTTTGGCTGTGACGATGGAGCATTCTACGCCCTCAGTTCGAAAAAAGGTGAAGTCCGTTGGAAGTATCAAACTACCAGCGATGCAGGATCCACCCCAGTCCTGAGCAAAGAAGAACACCTGGTTTACTTCGCTGGAGAGGACGCTTTTGTGTATGCAATTGACATCAAAAGAGGTGCACTTCAGTGGAAGTATCGCTTGGGCGATGGAGTCACAAGTGCGCTTCGACTCAGTCCGGATGGTTTGTTGTTGTTCGTTGTTTCACTGGATCAATATGTTTATGCGTTTGATGCAGAATTGGGTAAACTAGCCTGGAAACAAGGTCCACTTGGTGGTGAGCTCTGGGCTTCACCATACGTCAGTTCACGGTATCTGATTGTGTGCAGCATGCTGGAGCACGACGATAGCCGGCCAACAAGCAACACAGTCTTTAAAATCAACAGTCAAACAGGTGAAATCGAGTGGTCTTATTCTTCTGGAAACTCAGTCTTCGCTTCACCAGCCGTCGATGAAGAAAACAGCAGGGTGTTTGTCTTTTCTTACGACGGCAAGGTGCACACCATTGACCTCAAGTCAGGAGAAAGGCTTTGGGAGGCTGAAGTGGGGGAGTCAGGCGAAGCGTCTCCCGCCTACGACCCAAAAACGAAGAGGTTGTACGCCATGACCAGAACCGGTTCCCTTGTGTGTTTTGAAACGATTGTCAGCAATCTGCCGGCAACGGTGGCGTGGAGTAAAAGATTTTCAGACAGCACAGAAGTAATATCGTCACCCCTGCTCGTTCCAAAGCAAAACGCTCTGTATGCTGCAATTGGCAACCACATCTATCGAATGTCTTCACTCGACGGCAAAATTGACTGGAGTTTCGCCTCGACATCCTCATTCATGTCCAGTCCACGTATGGATAAATATGGAACGTTGTATATCGGAGGATTGGCCAACGAGTTCTTTGCCATTAATGCCGCAAATGGTGAATTAAAGTGGTCTGTACCAACAAATGGACCTGTCGTTGGAAGTGTTACTCTCCCTCAAGAAGTGGCAGATCAGTTTAGCTACGGTGCCCTACTCTGACTGTTTTCCTGTTTATTCGCCAATTTAGCTCAGAAACACTGGTGGCAGTTGTTCAGCTGCACCCGCAATGTTGCTCTGAGATACTTTTTCAACCGCTACATCTTGCAATTTCTGCAAAAATTGGACGAGATAAGGCAATTTTTTAGCAATAAAAGTCAGTATTTAGCTGTTTTCGTTTAAAACGGACGTTCGGCATGGTGTGATCTAGTTTTCGCAAAGTTTTACTGGTTTCCATCCTTGTACATAAATAAAATCTATATTTATTTTGCTGTAGGTTTCAAACATAACGTCAAAGCGTTTCTCCCAATTTATTGCTGGGTCTTTAGTTTTAAATCTTTTCTGGCAACAGTGTTGCTATTATTCGGTATTGTAATTTTTTGCCTACTCCGGTTGTCATTGCACTTCCCAATGTTGTTGTTTTTTGTTTTCTATTTTGTTGTTAGTGTCATTCACCGACATCTTCACACTACAATCATTTTGCTGTTCTTTCCATAAAATATTCAACAATAAGGTACCGGTTTCTGTTTTGCAAAGTTATTTGCTTATCGTTGCTTTATAATTACGCATAACAGTTTTTGTTTTTCTTCGGATGTGCAGGTGTACCTTTAACAGTTCCTTTCTTTGCAAGAAACGTTTCTAAGTATTCAACACATGTAAATGAGTCCACTAAAATATCGCAGCTGCTTTTAGTCCCTTGATAAAAATCATGCGTATGACGAATGATCTCATTAGAACATCAACTAGCCTCCTGCGCATGTGCCTTTAAATTGCTGGCCTTCTGGCTTCAAATGCAGTGTGAAATAAGGCACAATAAGCCACTGTTATAAAATGACAATTATGAAGCGAATCGGTTTCACAGAAAGCTAATCAGAGTTCAGACCATGGGTATCCGCAGGGGGGGACAAAACTGGGATTTGCCCCCACCCCCCCCGGAAATTGGACCTAAGAAGCAAAAACTTCTAGAAAACGTAAAATCAGCAGTTTAATTCCGGTTAGTTGGGTAAATTCTTGCAAATGACAGTTTGCTTGCCGATATGACACTCAAACTGCACAAGAGTCAGTTCGCTGTTCTAGTGTCATTCAGTCGTGAAATTGCAGTTCACTTAATCCGCTCCTTTGGCTGCAGATACTGGTTGCGAAAGTCGGGAGCAAATTGTTCTACTGTTAGCCTTTGTTGCGTCACAATAACATGGCAACATATCTTTGAAGGTTCACTTCAAGTTGCGGTAGTAGCCGTTTTGCCGCTTGTTATGAAACAGCTGAACGCAGACATCTTGGCAGGTAATGCAGCGAGACAGCGACTGCTGATAGTGGTAAGCCATGTACGTTCATACCAATGGTGGGAAAACTGCGACATATTTTGTGTGGTTCTTCTAGCTAGATCAATGGTTGTCAAAGTGGTCGATATCGACGCCCAGGGGTCAATTGGACCATCCAAGGGGTCGATAAATAGTCACGGGGTCGAATGGGGATCACTAAATGGCCAGGGGGCCAATGAATAACTGCTGGGGTCTACTGGAGCAATGAAGTCTCCAATTCAAAATTATTGTTCATCGAGCAAGGAAATCAAACGGCCTTTTTCAACATATCAAACAAAATTAAGAGGGTTGATCAAATCTCAGCTACAGTAGTTTAAAAGTACCTTCGGTTCGAATAGTTTTTTATGAAATCATCCATTGTGATGACATTACGAAAACCGTTCTGTTTGTCATGTCACAAATTGTAGTGCATGTCGTAGTTTTGTTTATTTTATCATGCATTTCAAGTGAAAAGTACTCAAATTTATTTTGACACATACTTTCCTTGTATTAGTAACTGTTGGGCTAGGCCACGGGGTCTACAGAAAATTGTATACTTTAATTGGGGGTCAATGTGCAGAAAAGTTTGAGAACCAATGAGCTAGATAAATAGCAATATCTCAAATTGACATAGTTGTTACCTCATATTTGACATTTGTTTCATTTATCAATGTGTTTACGCGAGCTCGTAAGGCAGAGGAGATCCAGTCAATAAACTTAGGGGAGGCGATTTCAGTTATATTTGCTAGTCAAGTCTCATAACGGCCTCGCTACTGTAAGAGAGATGAAATATACTTCACAACACTGCTGTGACAAAACAAAGGACGGCAAAATGGCCTTATATCGCGAATGTTGTTTTCCGGACTGTAAAAAATTATGGTGAATGAAGTTACTTTCCCATGTTTTAGGGCGGCGATAGTCCCCCTGGATCCGCCGCGGTACTTACCAGGGAGTCTACGTGAATTGATAACAAAGACAGCGAACTTAAAGCTCAAATTAGGCTACTTAAGTTCCCAGAAGGAAATTTAGTTTTTTTCAAAGGCGCATTGCCAAAAGCATATTGTCATTTTCCCAATGTCAGAACGAGAACAAATGCTTTTCACGAAGAGGCATTTGCAGGCCCACAAAGTGGAAAAATACAAAAATAAATTGTAACAGCACTACTAGAGGAGCTCTAAGCCAGATTTGACCATTTCCAAGAGTTAAAACCATGCTTTGCATTCCTTGTAAATCCATTCATCGTTAATGTAGTCAGTGATGGCTGTCCAGTTCGCCAACGGTTTGTCACAAACTTGTCTGCTGTAGAAATCAAACTGACTGGCTCTAAATAAACTTTAGTCAATGCGACTCTGCAGCTAATTTCTAGCCACAGGATCCAGAACACTACCCACAATTTAAAAGACCTGTGCACAACTAACTTCTGCATACACCACGACATTTTGGTGCGACTTTTTTTCTGTGTAATGAAGTTCGTAAAATCAAACCATTGTGCAGCCCAAAAAATGAACCCTTGGGTGAATTAATTCGCACAGCTATAACAAGGTATTGTCCAGATTTACGGGGACTACAAAATCAAACAAAAACTTAATAGTGACAATTAATCACTTCATGTAAAACTTGCATTCTTCACCGTATTTTTGTAGTTGTAGACACTACAAACCGGTTTTGTGGCTCGCTGGTGTTTTTGTTTTTCTGCAAATGACTCTTGCATTGAACAAGTTTGCCAACCCCTGGTTCATACTATGTGTAAATAAACATGAGTGAAAAATAAGCTTTGCTGCCAACAAAGCGCAATTTTTGCATTTAATGCTCCCTCTAAACCAACTGCGCAGTACCACCAGACCATTTGCGCAGTGAAATCTAATCCCGCGCACTTGCAACATTCCAAAACATTGGAAAAACAAGAAAGCAAGGGCGGATATTTCAATCAGATATGTATTTTGTTCGTAGTTTGATAAAATTTTATACTTATTCTATTAATTCACAAACTTTGTAATTCACTTAGAACTCTGGTAACTCAGTCTTAACATATCCATGCTCACTAGAAGAAACATTTGCCCAGTGTAAAATTTTCTTAGATAGAAAAAACTGTATGCAACTGTTGCCGTAACATTGGGCATTTTCTTTGTGGTGTAGAAAGGGTGAAACGTTTTGTATATGTCCATTTGCGTTGCATCGTCAACAACCTGAAAAGGATAAGCAAAATGTCGACTTTGTCCTCCCTGGAAAAATTTCTGCGGACGCCCATGGTTCAGACTGCTTTACCTTGATTCGAATGTAAACACAGCAAGAAAAAGCAGTTACTCTTCCGAAGATCAGCTTAATATGAACCTGATGACACGCAGCCGTGGGCTAGCAACCGTAAGCGGAGGCCGCCGCAGCCAAAGGTTTGCGAAAACTTTCCCTGCAAATTATCTTCGAAATATCGTGTTTGGCTGTACCAAAAAATGCCGATCGAAGTGAGCTGCGTTGTCAGCAATTTCGAATTGTGGTGATGTCATGTCTCAGTAGTCATGTGACGTCGTCCGTTGCAACAGCCGAACGTGTTTTCTTTGAGGAGGTACAAGATTTCATAGAACTCTTGTAAGTTTGCTTCAAATTCACNAACAGTTTGAAATCTTCCAAATCCAATTGAGGTTCGCCAATGACTTTGCAGCGGGTTATCAATATTGTAAGAGTACATTAGTGAACGAACTCTAAGCAACAGCTCGAAATACACTTAGCTGTTTCTGAATGAAGCACACTAATTTGACGAAAAAGTAATTGCTTATACTCTGTTAGCCCTATAACCATTAGCAAAAAAGATATATTGAAGCACTGGCACATGAACACAAAACAGTGTGAAGCTGGCATATAGCAGGGGTGGCCAAACCTGCTCTATGTATGAGCCACATATCGTAAAACCCAAATTACAGAGCTGCAACATAAAAATCTAAAAACACAAATTTATTTGCAATCTACGTTTCTGTCACATAATTCTTTTTGAACGACTTGCACAGTAACACAGTACGGCACGCTAGCTGCCACAGTACCATTTTACAATATTTCTACACTTGGCAATAGAAATAAAAAATAAAGAACAAATATATAATTTTTCAGAAAGCTCAAGGAGCCGCATGCAAAGGTTCGAAGAGCCGTATGCGTCTCCCGAGCCGCAGTTTGGCCACCCTTGGCATATAGCATTAGAGGACTGTGCTACAAAACGTAAAATGAGCCACAAAATAGTGAAAACATCCTTCAACTGGGAGGCCAACGCAATCCTAATCATCTAGCCTAATCCTTCAAGTGTGAAAGTTTGGTTAAATTAATGCTACTCGGTTAACATTTCAGCCTCATTGGGTATGATAAAAAAGTGTTTGAGAAACTGAATTTGGTATAACATTTTTCATTCACATACTGCACATCAAGGATGGGGAACCTGCGGCCCGCATGAACATATAAAAAAGCCCGCACCACAAAATTTATTACCTAAGTTACAACGCAACATCGCGCCAAACCGAAACTCTATGATAAGCACTTATTTATATAATTAGTCAAGAGACGTCTCTCGTGCTCCTCACAGTTTTCTATCCTTTTTTCACCTAGGAAGATAAAGTTACAATTTTAGCATAAAATCAAATTCTTTCTTGCGGCCCGCCAGAGACATTCCACATCTCATGCGGCCAGGCCAGCGCCGGATTTAGGGAGGCCCGAAGCCCAGGGCCACCCACCAAAGAGAGCTCCCCGCCATGTTCATGTGCTTATGCGCGACATGAGCGTGCCACTTAAACATTGTTACCGAGGAAAACTTTTTGCAAACGCTATCGGTAGTATTTCACTTGAATATTATTTGATATTGTAACGAAACCACTATTACACTTATTGGTTTCCTGAAAGTCGGTCAAGTATCTGAATCTAGTGAATGAAAGGCCAAGCCACGTAGAACCCATTAGCTTACGTCTCTATTCGTTTCTGATGGATTTTGCGTCTGCCTTACTCAGATTTGGACAGGTCGCATATGAGTAGCATTGTTAAGTAGGGCTATCATACGTCCTTTTTTATGAAGAACATGTCCACGTTTTTCATAAGAAACGAAATATTCTCCGAGCACATTGATAAATGTCAAAATTTCATCCTTTTTCCATTTCTTATTTTATATAGCTATAATCAGTAGCGTAACTAGAAGTTTGAGCGAGGGTGGAAAACTTATCTACAAGGGGCCCACTGGCCACTGAACGGGACAAACGAGCCAACAATAAAAAAACTTAGAGGAATGATGGTGAATCCGGTTGTGGACGGCTATACTAAAACCCTAAATCACCAGAAAATAGTCCGAAAATACAAAAAAAACAGCAACCCACTAAAAATCAAAAGAGTAGTTAAATCAAAATATAAGTTAAGTGGGGGTCCAGTTTTCACTTTTAGCGTGCCAGGGGGGCAATTCGGCTCTCTGCCCCCAGCCAGCTATGTCACTGGCTAGGATGTATTGTATTAACATACAGCAAAGCTTCCCAACTCAACTGCAACAAGATGCGAGCTGGTGGCGTAAATTATTTTGTGGGAGGGCCTGCAAGTTGTCTAATTTATCTATGTTTTGTTTGAGTTAATTCTCAGCTGGAAAAGCGGGAATGCTTTCACATTAAGCGTTACATAACAGTGGTAATTTTTTTTCAGTATCTCAATGACTTTGACATGAGAGTGCGGACTACTAAATCCATTATACTGTACTAGCTTTGCTGATGAATCGTGATCAGTGGTGTGCGCAGAAAATTTTCATGGGGGGGTTCATTCAGTGGCATATGGTGGTCCTTTGTATTTGGTGTGCGCTGTTTGTGACGTCACAGATTGNCGTCATAATCATGTTTCCAAACCAACGTTTTGGCGAATTTTGTTGACATAATATGCATATTCTTCTACACGCACTCCCCTTATTTTATGTGTCATTGCACGGAACATAAACTATCAGCGCTCCAAGTTAGGATATTGCAGGAAAATAAACTCAATGCTACGACACAGCAGTTCATAACTTCAAAAATATCAGGCTGCACGTTAAAACAGGGAGTAAAACACACTCATCACTGCGTCAGAGCAATTTACAACCGCAAAATGAGGCTACGTTAATGTCTTGTCGAATACGAACAGTCGAGCATAGAAAGCGTGCGGTTGGACTGTCTAACGCACACCCCGGTTTGCAAGATCGAATCTTGCTAAACTACACAAGAATTGAGACTGCACATAAAGTATGCAAGAAAGCTTTCAATTTTTTGTTATGTATAGAAGTCCAGCAAGTTTTTATTTTTTCTTTTTCTCTGCTGAGGCATTGTCAATGCCCGAATGCTTCCATGTTAAAAACAGCTGTTTTTGAGCTCGTGCAACAGATCTATCATGCTACAGAAATTGGTAATGTAGTCAGTGCGTTCATCGCTTGCGCTGATCAGCCTTAGCAGATAAAGGCAATTATTTCGGATAAAATGTACTATCGCAGAACACAATCTTAAACATGCGAAGTGGACGAAAGGTATGCAAAAGTGGTGAGATGGTTTCTGGACGCAGACGATGACCCAAATTCCCACAAAAACCTAATTATTACTTTTGGCCCATTTACAATGTTCCTTGAAATTTGCATGCAAATTTTTTTCGTGTTATTTGCATTTAGTCGACAAATGAACAAGCAAAAGTATGCGAAATCAATTAATCTCCTTTGCACAGGTAATAAAGTTTGGAAAATATCAAGCTCAAGGGGGGGTTAACCCCAACCCCAACCCCCCTTGCGTACGCCCTTGACCGTGATACGGTGATCAGTGTATTGCACGTAGCTTAGTGTAGTACTTTCTAGTAATTATAGCTAATCAGTAATGCTAAAAAATGAAGAAATACGTCAGAAATACCCCTTTTCAGAAAAGGGCTAAATTCTTCTCAAGCTGAGTGAATTACGTGTGGTTGCATTTGCACAGTTCGCAAAAAAGAGTGAAAAGATCGTTGTGACTCTGTGGATGTTGAGTACACACTCTTATTTCTCAAAGCGTAACCAGATGACTATCACTTTGTCCTAGCTTGCCAAAGATGCTTCAAATGTAACCTACCCAGCTTCACATTCATACATCATGTCCATCGACAAACTAACTTTTGTTCAGAATTGTTTCTTTTTGGAAATTCTCTGAGCGAATTCTGTTTAACACATTAAGACATTTTCAATCATTTGTGGTTGCTTTTAATGGCAAGTTCAGCATATTGAGAAGTCAAAAGCATCAGTTGTTGAGGTTGTATCGTGTTTCGCCATTTTAAAGGCAAGGATTCAAGTAACACAATCAGATCTACATATTAAGCCAAGCTAAATCTTCACTAAGAAAACTCAGAGAAGGCAAGGATCATGACTGTGAGTTATTCATGTCAGATATATTTGTATTGTGCAAGTCTTGTGTTGCTCAAATGGCTAAATGGACCTCTTTATTTGCTGAATGAATGGGAAAGTGATGAACCATGTGAGTAGTATCTGCTTGGTAGAAACGTTTCTATTGATGAAGCTGAAGCAAACTGTTCGACCAATACCAAAACGTGTTTGAGTTCGTGCAAAAACAGCATAAACCAAATGCAATTTATTATAAAATGATGGAAAATTAAAGATGGGCAAATATTTTGCAACTTGCAATACCTGTGAATGCTTCAGCAAACTGATAAAAATTCACAGTTTTACTTTAGCGTTATGACTCTTTGCGCTAATGTGCAACGATTTTTTCCTTGATGCTGCCACAAACCTAAAAGAAAGAGACATTTTTCTGGTTGAACCAGTTTCTAGTCTAGAAACTCTAGTCTGGAAAGCTGGTGTGCAATTTAAAAGATCTTTCATGCAAGCATCTTCATAATATTGCTAAAGGTGATTCTACATTTTTAAGAAATTTAAGGAAACTGCAAAATATTCATGGGCTAAATGGGACAAGTTGTTATTTGACTTATTAAGTGTAGATAACACACTCAACTAAGTGGCAGTCGTAAATTGCCCACCCTTTTTGCGATAAAAATATGGCAGCCCTGTTGAGATGATTGATAAATAAACGTGGACAGAAGAAAGAGGGATTGCCACCTTTACAAGCGTAGAACTTATGCAAGTGGTTCTAGAAACCGTAAAGAACCAAAGGAGGCAAAAATGAGAGAGGAAGATGTTGCAGCTGAGTCAAGAAACATTGAAGTTACTATTCTACAGCGGCAGTGAAGTCCAGCGGAGACATTTCTACAGAACTTGTAAGAGGACAGAAAATCGAAGAACATGTTGTTACAGACTTAGATCTACGTAACTCTGAGAACTAGTTTGACAAGCGCTGCAGTAGCCGAAGAACGTCAAGAGGTATCATCACAAAGCACGATAGGTAAGATGGCTGACGCTTAAGGTGGCCAGACGTCCTTGAGCGCCAATGACTTTCCTTGAATGTGCTATCAAATCTGAACATTCAAGAATCAAGATTAAACAATGTAATTGAAGACAATAACGTATAGATTTGTTCCATCTGAACCAGTTTTATAGAAAAAGTACCCATTGTTATTCAGCAATGTTTGTTTGAAAAAATGTCCTGCACCACTATAACTAAAAAGTATGAACACTAGGCATGAATTAAAATTTCGATGATCACGAAACGACAAAATGTCCTTGAAAAATTCGCAGTGATCTGGCAACCCTACTGACGTTATCTCTGGTGGCAATTATATCTGTCTCTAGTCAGCTAATATACCGGAAAAAGCAGGAATATTGGTTGAAAAATAACACAGGTTCTCTTTGAAATTGTGATACAAAATTATTTTTAAACCATGTTGTTCCACAACACAGAAAAGACAAAAACTCATGACGGAAATGCACCGAAGGTTTTATCCGTCGCGAGAACCATAACGGCGAAGTATTTGACAGAAGCTGGCTTTGTTTTTCTCCTTCACAAACTTGTGCTTATTGTTAAACTTGAAGACTGATGTGCGCAGATACGACTAGATGTGCGCATTTCCTTATTAGAAAAGGAATCTTCGACTGGAAGCAAGCTCTTGAGCGCCTAAGGAGACACGAGCAATCAATGGAACATGCAGATGCCACGATTACATTTAGTCGCAGATGTAATTAATCACTATGAAGAATTGATTCAGAGATAGCCAGTCAGGTCAATCATAGCGAACAACATTGAAAATCGCTCTACCGTCACAAGATTACGTCATAAATATTCACGATCACAAGATTACGTCATAAATATTCACGATCCGTGTCACAAGATTACGTCATAAATGACGTCACAAGATTACGTCATAAATATTCACGATCTGACGTCACAAGATTACGTCATAAATATTCACGATCCGTGGAAATGCTAGTGACTTCATCGATCATCACCTGCCTAAAGGTTCTGTATCCGCACATGGAGCCTCCCACCACGCCTGGGTCCCAGGCCCCCCACCATCTAAATCCGGCGCTGGCCCAGGCTATAGCAAATAGGTTCCCTGCCCTTGCGTAAATAGTACTGAAAAACAAACGCACCAATTGCTGTGCATTAAAAAATCAAAATGTTGCAAAATATTCTACAAACTTCGACAATATTCCTTTTGCAGGGACAAATATAACGCACTGAGCTGAAAAAGCCAGCTACAGTGCAATGTGAATGTACTGTATATAAAACAACGCATGCATGAAAGAGGGGTTTCTGTCTGGTAACGTAAGAATGTATAAGTGAAAAAAGGCGCTTTTTAAAAATAGCGACGAGACCAAAGAGTTCAATATTTATTGCACTATTGCCAATCAAATTTTGGAGGTCGTCATTTAAAGTCAAACAGCCGAAACAGATAGAAAATACCATAGCGTAAATTTAATTGAAATGATTAATCAAATGAAATTTGATTCTGCAAGCCCGGAAAGTGATCGTTAGCTTTAATATTCAAAAGGATTACTTGACTTTATCATTTAAGGACAACTTTATCATTTGACTTTAGGCTGTTTCCTAAATCCACACAAGAAAAGCAAAAACTTTGATTGATCTAACCAACAGTTTCTCCACAATTTTCCTAACTAGCATAATAGCAGTGAAACTTCCCTTACAAGACTACATAAACACAAACGACGATGAAAGAAATACCACGTAAAGAATAAAATATTTTTCTCTGTTACTAACTCGAATATAAGTAAAATATCTTAGCTCTCTATGGAACAGGGAAAAGTTTATAGACAACACATAATGTTAATTTTCACAATATGAATAAAATTAACGCCATCTTGTGACAAAGGCTTCAAAACATTGCTGTTAAACGATTGCTCATTGGCTAAAATAACTGTACTAACATGAAAGATGAAGTGCTATTGGTGAAATAACTAGATTTAACATTGGTGTAAAGTATAGTGGTGGGCAAACATTTTCTATGGCAAATTTTATTGCTACCGGGGGTTGCATATAGCAAGGGCGTACGAAAGGGGGGTTTGAGGTTAACCCCCACTTGAGCTTGATATTTTACACAAACTTTATTACCTGTGCAAAGGAGATAAATTGTTTTCACATACTTTTTGCTTGTTAATTTGTCGACTTGATGAAAATACCACGAAATTAATTTGCATGCAAAAGTTTTGATGGGAATCTGGGTTATCGTCTGCATCCAGAAACGATCTTACCACCTTTGCACATCTTTCGTCCACTAAACATACAGTATTTAAGTTTGTGTTCCGCGATAGTTCCCTTCATCCGAAACAATTGTCTTTATTTTGTCTGCTGTGGCTGATCAGTGCATTGTCTGACCGCTTTGCCTGCATTACCAATTTCTGTAGCATGACAAAACTGTTGCACGAGGTCAGAAACAACACTTGTTAACATAGAAGCATTAAGGCATTTGATAAGGTCTCAGCAGGGAAAAAGAAAAACTAAAAATCTGCTGGACGTCTGTACCTAACAAAAAATCGAAAGTTTTCATGCGAACTTTATGCACATTCTCAATTCTTGTGTAGTTTAGCAAGATTCGATCTTGCAAACCGGCATGTGCTTCAGACAGTCCATGAATATGACGTTAAATTGTAACGTCACAAATAACTCACATCAAATGCAAATCACCACTATATGCCACTGAATGAAAACCCCCCATGGAAATTTTCTGCCTACGCCACTGGCGTATAATGCATTATATGTTTCCGGGGGGCGGATATACACAGCATATTTTACACAGTAGTCACTTCCGGTTGAGCAAAAATGCTGTTGTGTCTGAAACGTGTGGAATAAAATCTCGGAAATTCTAATCGAGAAAATTACCTTAACATAGACTCGAAATATGTAGGCTACTGTATATGTAAATGTGGCTGCCCCTGCCAAAATGCCCTAGCGGGCTGTAGTTTGCTCACCCCTGATGTAAAGTGTTGAGTTTTCATTGAACAACTCCGATGCAAGATACACAGGATATTACAGACCCAGGCTACGAATACGATTTTACCTGACTGTATCGGCCTACCTTATAGAAACCGGCTATTCTATTTTTGTACAGTGAAAGTATACAACATAGGTCTACAACAGGGGTCTCAAACTCAAGTAGTTCCGTGGGCCACATGAGGACTTACAAGGGAACCCGTGGGCCGCATTATGACGCTGACGCCACAATAACGGTACTTGAACTTACATTTTACATCTTATTTCCTGCGAAAGGTATCATGAGTTATAGGCAAATCAATTTCCAGCCGTCTCTACGTTCGTATTAATCAAATCTAGCTGTTTATGGAACTTGTTCGCTCGCTAGCTGAGCACTTTTAAACACCGGTGAACAAACTAACGCAAATGTCATTCATTTCATTCATGTCTGCTTTTCCTTTTGGGAGGGTCGCGGGGGCAGCAGCCCTAGGAGGACTTGAAATACCTCACGTTCAACAGCAACTTCAGATAGTTCTGCTGGCTCCACACCAAGATGGGACTAAGAAAGGTCGGAGATGTAGTCAATACAACTGGTTCTTGAACGATATCTGGGTCACTTCACATGGATTTAGCCAGCAGGAATTGCTTCACCAGTCCTTCGTCTGGCATTCTGGATCCATGGTCGAACTAACGTAGTTGTGTTTTCTCAATTCGGAGAAGTGGTTCGACATTCAAGGCTCTGCGAATTTCACAGCTGCGCAATTTGTCGCGAAGTGTCACACTAGGGGGCGCAACGAGGGGGGCACAATGCCCAGGCGCCGAAAGGTACCAACAATGTCGCAAGTTTTTTCTGCAATACAGTCCCAAAAGATCTTAAGTTCAAATATGGAGGCGACAAATTTGTTTCTTGCCCCGGGCCCAATCTAACCTCGGTACGCGACTTTGTCACACAGTGGACTCATCGCCAAATCCCATCTTTGGCCCTCGCACCCGAGTTAATATTATTTCGGTCATTGCCCAGGATTCGTGGCCATAGGTAAGGATCGAACAATAACAGATTTGAAAACTGACAGCTTTGCGGCGTTTAAAACTCCCGTTTTGTGACCACAGAGCGATAAACTCACGCAGAACTGCGCTAGCTTTACCAACCCGTGTATCAGTCTCCTCGCTCCGGCTTCCGTTACTCGTAAATCCCACCCCTAGGTACTTGAACTTCTCCACCTGCTGCAGTGTATTGCCGCTCACTTGCCGTATATACTGCGTTGGCTTTGTAGAGAGACATAGTACCTTGGTATTTTTAGTGCTGATTTTCATTCCGGTTTTGTCGCACGCAGCAGAAAACCGATCGAGTACATGCTGAAGATTGTTGAGAAGATGCTAGGAGTAACAAATCGTCTGGAAAAAGTAAACGGATGATCCTGCAGCTCCCGACTGTGACACCCTCGTCAACTTGGCTGTGTTTGTGTATCCACTTCATGTAGACCGGTGGTTATCAACCCCGGTTCTGAGGGCCGCATTCGGCTTCCATGCACCCTTTGTGCGGCCCTCAGCAGTCTGTCAATAAAACGTCTAATATTCTTTGTAACAGACTTCGTTCTTCTATAAAACAAAACGTGTCAATTGAATTGTGTAAACAATTTTAGTGAGGCTCTCTAACAAAATCGTAAGTCTGGATTTGGCTCCCTCAACGAAAATGTTGAGAACCGCTGATGCAGACTACGAAAATGAGCGATGACAGCACACACCTTTGTTGGAGTCCAACACCAACGGTGAACGGTCGTGATTTAACTCTCCCGACACGGACACAAACTTCTGAGTAGGAATGCAGTGACTTGACGCCATTGCAATAACAGGCAGCCGTCAGCACCGTACACACGCAACCAGGGACGCCGGAACATCGGCTGGGCACTGGGGGGGGCAGTAAAAACGTTGAGGGCAATGAAAACTTACAAAAAACAAACAAAATCTTTACCAACTATGCTTGCTACTGTTCAACAACAATGTCCACCTCAAAAATAATAGAAGTAGAAAATTTGTTTCAATTCGATCTTGACAAATCATAAAATTACCTACGATGCTGTTATGAAAAAAAAACGCTTTTTGCCCGGTTGTCCCTGTTTGGTAGGGTAAGGGGGGCAACGCCCGCCACCGCTCTCCACCTTACCGCAATCAGTAGCCACTGTCTCGCTGCATTATACTTGCCAAGATGTCTGCGTTCAGTAGTCACATGCGACAAAACGCCTAATATCGTAACTTGAAGTGAACATTAGAAGATTTGTTGCCATTTTACTGCTACGCAATGAATACCATCAGTAGAACAATCCTCTCGCAAGTTTGGCAACCTGCCCCTGCAGGGAAAGGAGCGGACATGAGTGAACTGCAAGCTCACCACTGCATGACACCAGAACATAGAGCCTGGCTCTTGTGCAGTGTGAGTGTCCTACCGGCAAATAAACGGTCATTGCAAGAATTAAATCAATTAATCGGAATTGAGCTGCTGCCGTTACATTTTCTAGAAAATTTTGGTTCTTAGTCTCAATTCCCAGGGAGAGGCAAATCCCCGTTTTGACCCCGGGGCGGATCCAGCCGATAAGGTTAGGGGGGGAGATTTCATTAATATTTGGTGGTCAATTCCCATTACGAGTTCACTATACTGTGAGAGAGATGAATTACACTTCACAACACTGCTGTGACAAGACAAAGATTGACAAAACTGCCTTGTATCGCGAATGCTGTTTTCCGAATTGTACGCAATCATGGTAAATGAAGTTAATTCGTAGGTTTCGTGAGGCGGGCGATCGCCCCCCTGAATTCGCCCCTGTCCTTGACCACCCTGCGGACGCCATCATGACGTACCGCGAGTTCACAACTGTTTGCTTGAGTTCAATGTAAAATCACACCCATAATTGTCAATCTTTTCGCATTTACATGTGCAGCAGCAATGTTCACCTCAAAACTAATAACGGAAATTATGGAAAACCATTCTGAACTTACGTGTGCGCGAGTAGTTTCAATGAATTTGTTTCAAGTCGAATTTGATAAATCATAGAATTACTTATGATACTGTCATGTGAAGGGCACCTGTGCCCCCGTTGCCCACTCTTCCAAAGGGCAGGGGAGCAGTGCCCCCGAATGCACCCCCGTTCCGGCGTCCCTGCACGCAACACTCCCCAAAGCTTTTCACAGGAAGCCTGGTTGTATGCTTTCTCGAGATCGACAATGCATGTGAAGATGTCTTTAGCATACTCCGAAGATTTCTCAAAGTTTGGCTTGAGAGTGAAATGTGGTCTGTCGTGCGACGTCCGTGACGAAAACCGCACTGAGTATCATTAAGCTTTGATTCAGTTATTTCGCGGCATCTTTTTTCAATGCACTTGGCAACGTGAGTGCTAATTATTTGAAAATTCCAAAAAAGCATCGCGGGCCGCACAAAAGGAACCTAACAACGGTGCTCAGTCAGATTTAAGGGCCCGTTTTTATCAGCGCACCTCCTCCTGCTCTAATTTCACCTGAAACCCACAAGACAACAGCTTTGTGAATGTTTTCGACAGGTCTAAGACGACGCTCATACATCCTTTTCAGAAAAAGATAAAATTTNCAACTGTGCAAAACAATCTCATTCCCATTGCGGTGGTTCGGCAGTAAAATGCGCAAGATTTCTAAGTTTAATTCCACGCATGCCTGCCTAGCACTTCAAAATTGTGCGTCTGGTCAAAGGTTGCCGATCACATCTCGAACGCGTTTTAGTCGATGTTGCGTTTTTCAACGTTTATGCGAAAAGCACAGCAGTTTATTCCTAGCCCGCCACAACAAACAAAACTAGATGTTATGCAGAATACACGCCTACTGGTTTTGATTGGATTTAAAACGCCTTTATCGCTTCGCATGCCAGATCTAATCAACATATAGCAACCCAACTTTTGTCCTCGCTTTCGACGACCGTTGATTAACCCACTAGCTCAAGTGTGGGCAATTAGCGGCCCGCGGGCCACATGTGGCCCGCGAAAGCATTTAGAAAAAATCTGCAGAGATTTCCTCCAACTTGGTGAGGCTAACTTGCCAGAGACTTGCTTCTGTTTCCATCGAAGGTAGGCCCTCCGCTAAACGCGGCTCCGACCCAACTGAATTGCTCGCCCCTGCACTAACTGACTGAAGAAGAGCTTGAAGAAAATCCTGACCTTACTTGTCTCCCACCATTAGTAAGGTGCAAACCTTTTAACCGACGCTAGTTATGTTCCACAACACTTAATGTGACAAGTTGTGGAAGTTACAGTGGCCGGCTCACAAACGTGTTAGAAATGATGATGAATTCGTGCGCTCAAGAACAAGTAACGTGTATTCATTCACCACAAACACAGGACTTAAACTGCTCGAAATTTACCAACAACACGAAATGTCATGCATCGCTGCATAACTATGCGTACATCACGATCGTACATGGCGAGCAGGTCGGAACTGTCCAAATTGTTAGCTTGGCGAATAGCTTGCCCATTGAGCCGACCGCTCTGAACAAGAGCAACTGTCAACAAAGGTCACATTCCATCAAACTTAAATCATGCAATAGAACCGTCGTTTTACACTAAATATAATAAAAGCAAGTTATGAAAAAAACGCTGCGCACAAAGTCGAATTGTAAAAATTACTGAACAAAAAAACGGATAACCCATCATGAAGCAACAAAATGTTGGACACACAGGTCCGTAACCACGGGGTTGTTCGGATGCAGTTCCCCCAAAATTTTTGTGCCCCCCAATTCTGTTGTGCCCAGAAAATTTTGTTTTAAACATACATTAAAAACAAAAATAATTTCCACCCTAAAAGTGTATATTACCCCCCAAAACCTTAAAACCTGCCTGCGGGCCTGCACACAAAAACTCAAAATGCCTTTTTTAAAATTAAGGGAGTTGGACTTTGAACAGACCAGTTCGACACATGATAATGTGCAACAGCGGCAGCTGACGCAGTAGCCTGCAGTAGTTGTGTACGTCCTTTCTCATGGCAATAGAAGTGCACCGAACGTATACACCGCTTCGCAATAACCCTTCGAGGTATGGAAGAAAGCGCTGTGCATAAGCATGAGTTATAATTCTCAAAAGAGAGACAGTCGCAACATGAAAACTCACTCCGCGAGGTCACGCACAACTGTTTAAAAGAGTTGCCAAGATAAAAAGTACTTCTTGTTTCTGTCAGGCAGAAAATCAATCAACTACACGTTTTTTCTCAATATCACTAGGAATATCCTCGTTGCGAATTACTGCTGAACATGAGAAGATTTCGCACGAAACTTACAGCTGACGATAAGTACAACGGTCACGACCTTCTATGAGAAGATTTGAGCCGAAGTTCTTTGGTTGCCTATCCGGCCCCAACCGCTTTCCACGTGCAGTGGCCGAAAATTGTGGCAGGCATTGAAATCAACATCAGGTCGCGTCGACCTTGTGAACAACAAGTCGCAAATGTCACCAGATCACAGTCGCAACAAACGCATTCCTGGCTCAAAACCGCTCATCCCTGGCAGCGGGTGCGGGTCGACGATTAGACGTTACATCTTTTTGAGCAAAGATCCGCTGCACCCGCGTATCGCCACCGTCTTGGACAATGTGAAATGTACCGTATCACCTTTCAGGTAATCTGCAGCAAGTATTCTGAATTTTCACCTGGATTTTTTAAAAAACCCCGAGTTTTCACGTGACTTTTTCTCCGACTTTCACATGAACCACAATTAACGTATTATTCTCGCATTCATCCCATGCGCCTAGAGCTACGGAATATGGTGAGTGAGATCTACAGGAAATGGACGCAGGTACAAAAAATGCAGTAGCACTCATCGTGTCGTGCATGACTGATGAAGAAGCTTCGTGATGTGGCATAACAGGGTAAAAATGGCGAGCGCAACTGACTTTTGAACACAGCGTTTTTTGCGAGACCCTGTACTGGACCTTCAAGTATAATCTGACATCACAAAGTAAATGCATGCATGCAAAAATAGAATTACCACAAACATATTACAAGTTACCACGAACGACTTTTAATAGACTTATGATTAGGCCGTGTCGAAAGTCTACACAAGACGAAAACCCAAAGCAAGGAAGAAAATCCGACGAGCAAACTAGTTGCGAATTTATGACAGGCTCATTTAAGTCGCTGGTTTGCGTCACTTCGAAAAGATAGGCCAGGCGCCTGGGCCAGCCAGGCGTTAGAAAACGATTGGTATATCGGCTCAACAACGATGGTCGTCCCCCAAGTCAAAAGTCAATTTCGATTGCTACAGGTTCCCGCCTTTTTCGGCTGTCACAGACTGGACTCGAATCGCTCGCGAAAGGAGGCCGTCAAAGCACAAGTGAGTTTGATGTGATATTTACAATGCACTTGACAGACCGCGATATCAGCCCGATCACAGTGCAGCCAGAATCGTCGGGAAAATCCCTCTGCCGATACCGAGAAGAACTATTAGGGCAAGGCACGAGAAATCGCTAGTCACCCATCAGCATCCGCCAACGATCTCAGCGTAACTTCCGGTTTTAATATAAACTACAAAGCGAACGACGTGTACATCATCCGGTGTGCGCATAAACGGCGGTCAGGCTTGGCTCGATATTCTACGAAATCGCAAACCGATTCTTCGTTCAATATTTTGTAGAACGATTACTTTGAATCAAAGCTTTTTTTACCAAGTAAGCGACATTACATAGCTTTTAAACAACACAATTCTAACTGCTCAGTTGGCAAAAAAATTCAAAAGCGCAAAAAAAACATTTGCTGAGCATCCATCACATTCAGTCATACGAACGAATGAATAACGTTCTGCTTGCATTGACGGCCTCGTTAATCGTGCAAGAGATAAAACTTTCCACGTTACAATCAGGCAAACGCGACGCAATTGCACTGACGCTGTTCGAACTGCTCAAGCAGCACGCAAGCGATATATATATATATGTATATATACTGCACTGTGGTGGGGAGGTGGAAGCTGCGGTGGTGCGCTTCACCAGCGCTGAAACTCGTAATCGGAGTCTTCGGTGAAATACATGAAAAATCCCAAAACGGTGAGAAACGCGATCACGTTGCCGGCGAGCACGAAAGCGCAGGCTCCCCATTGTATCTGCAACGAGCACGGGAAACATGACCGTGACTGCTTTGCGAAAAGGCTGGCACAGAGTCAAATCGATTGAATATCCAATACTTGTGCAAAGAGAATTGGAACTTTGGGAAGGTTGAATTAAACCAAAATCCACAACGTCACACACGCAAAACCCTGGGAATAGAAAAAAAACTCGGTCCTTAGCACTCATCCCACACTGCCGCTTCTTTAACAACTTTCCGCACCCATTTGTACTCTGCCGAAGTGAAATGGGCGAAAATTTCAGCCTTTTTCACAGTTGGAATCAAACATTGTTTATGACGTACAATTAGTACAGGCATCTACCCGCTATTACGATCAACTGGACAAAAAGCGTCAAGAACGTTTTTTGCTTTTTAGCGTGTGTGTGATCAGGTACCCTGATACAAGCAGAAAATCACAACTAATAGGCTCAGTAAATGCAGATCAGTGTGCCATACACTTTAGATCAGGGTTGGGGAACCTACGTTCCACCACGGGCCGCACGAAATGTGCATTATCGCTGGCGGACCGCGAAGTCAATTGAATTTGTCCTACAATTGTGCTTTTATCTAACCATGAGAGGAAGAGTGACTTCTCTTGACTTCCGGTCTAAGTACCTGTTTATCATCGAGCTTCGTTTTGACGCGATGTTGTGCTCTAACTGGAGTAACGCAAATTCTGGTGCGGGCCATATCAAACGTCCACGCGGACCGCAGGTTCCCCACCCCTGCTTTAGACTTTTGAAGTTATGTGCATGACTACTGCATGCGCAACGGTATCTCGCATCAACAACAATAACAACACAACGATACGCTCATCCGGGACATCACTTACTGCGCCTACGTTGGCCAAAACGATGGGAAGACCGAACGCCGATACTACGATGCCGGTTGTGAAAAACAGTGCAAGTTCCTTGCACGCCGTGCTGGTGGAGTCGACATCACCGGCCACGCGCCGTGCNATCACGATAGGAATCGGAGACATGAAGTAGAACATAAGGGAGAAAAGGGGCCAGTACACACTGCAGAAGCAAAAATATACCAACGTGAATCGTCAAAACGAGTTCGTTTTAAGGTTTTTCAAAAAAAAAAAAACTGCACAACACCAATTGCCGTTTCAAAGACAATTAATCGAGCAATGCAAAGCGCTCATCCATTTTCAAGTCAGACCAAGCAATACCATTCGTGTCATCTGCATTAGGTTTATTCGCTATTTGAAAACCAACAGGATGTGTTACGGAATTTTCTGTCATTATGCAAACTATTGATTTGATCTCAAATTTTAACAGCATGTGTAGAAAAACTCAATATGTTACGTTTGAACGTATTATGCGTTTATCTTTTCAGGTATGGAAATAGCAATCATTTCAATAGAAAAGGCATTTTGTGTGTTGGAGTATGCTCTAACACAGTCTAATAAGACTGTACAGGAATGGTCTCCAACACGCGGCCCACATGTGGCCGGCGAGGGCAATTTGTGCAGCTCGCGGTGCTCTTAGGGAATTTTCAAATAATCAACATGTACGGTTATTTCGTTTATTCGCCGGTGTTTATAAGTGCTTGGCCAGCGAGCGAACAAGTTCCTTTGAAACGAATGTAGAGACGGCTACAAATGATTTGCCTATAACACACGATACCTTTCGCAAGTAATAAGTAAAAGCTGTACTTAGTTCCTTTGTTCCCTTTACAATACAAGTATAGCTTCGTCCTTTGGGGGTCTGCAGTCTACATGACCCTTAGTCCTTCGCAGCCTCTCACTCCCTCATGCATTTTATAAATCGGTGAACTTCGAAGTCATCGCAGGATTACATTATAATAATCATGATGGCGTCATTCATGCGTGTGTTCTATATGCTTGTGTTTCATCAAAGTAGATGTATGTGTGCCATCAAGCCTATACGTTTCTAATATCACCACGTATATATCCTCGTATTTTTTCAAGTATTTGTGTTTTCCTTGTTACTGCGATGCATATTTAAAGTCTAGCGCGTTGCGTGTGTGAGTGAAGATTTTACACACTACAATACTAGTAAGATCCAGGTATCGTCATTGTTGCGTCAGCGTCATAATGCGGCCCTTGCTTGGGTTACTTTATAAGCGCTCATTTGGCCCTCGGAGCAATTAGAGTTTCAGACACCCGCTGTGCAGAATGCATCGGAAAGATAATTCTGTAAAAAAGTACCCGCTGCAGTACAGACTTGGAAATGGCACAAAAAGTTTAAAGAGGAAGGTGGTTAGTGTAGGGCCAGAAAATCTGGACAAGCACCAGTATGGTAGGAGACAGCCCTAGACCAGGGGTAGCCAACTTGTCTTCGACTGGGATCGACTAGAAAATTTCTTGCTAACTCCCGATCGACCGGTCTGTAATAAAGTCACTAGTACAAAATGCCAAAGTATCGCGTCTGCAAATACAGTGTACCATCACCTTAGTTAGTGATGCACACTGCACATATGGAAGGCAAAGTTTCTGTTACGCCTAAATCATGATTGTTACGCAGTAAAGGAAAACATATTACAAGACCTTCGCGGCATCTGCCGTGCTAGCTTATGGTCAACCACCGCAAGAGGCACCAAAGAATATAAGTGACCAACCAATTCATGGATAATTTTTATGTACTTTCTGGAATATTGATTGAAAAGTGTTCTTTTTAGGTATCATGTCAATTCAATGCAAAATCAGGTGCGATCGACCAACTGACACGTGGCGATCGACCGGTCGATCGATTTGTTGGCTACCCCGCCCAAAACATTTTTATGAATTAATCTCGAAACTTTGTGAAATCGATCATAAAATCCATAAATGTTTGAATTCAACGATCTGATTTTTATGAATAAATTATAGTCTACTATCACCAAACACTTTTTCCATTTGCTTTCATACGGCTAGAGTTTGTAGTTGCTCATATACAAAAAAAAATATTAATTAAACAAAATATTTAGAACATCCTGAAGATCATCAGTGATGCTGCAAAAATGAAGCAGGGCAACACTCCGCATGCTGAACATGGCAGCTGATAGCATTAGAAAACTCTTAAACAAACAAAGTATCCGTACTTTCTCTTAATATAACTTACCCAAACTGGGGAAGAGCGCAAGAAAGCATCAAAAAAGTCAAAGCCGCAGAGCCAGCAAGAGCCAATAATATTAACCTGCACAAGAAAGGTCTTTGAAAATTGTGTTTTTAAACAAACATATTACGTTAATCAAACTATCAAACTTCATCACATTAACTAACCAGAATCAAACCATACACATACACCGTACACAAGGTGAAAATAATCAACTTTCTTCCAATCACAAAATAGTTTGATGTAAGTAACATCATAGTTGCTATTCAGTGCTAAAAAATCTAAACGTTTTGTCACTATGTGCAAACGCTTGCTAAGTTCTGGTAATCTATTTTCTTCTCAATGATGTACATTGTCAGCTGCCTGAATAAAGGTCACATACGACTTGGCTGTGGCTGTCTGTCCAAATCATGTAACTCAGGGGTCTCCAAACTACGACCCGCGGGCCAGATGCGGCCCGCGAAGCCATTTCATCTGGCCCTAAAA
>JGI24021J15306_10000997_pt1 | contig 25700 bp, 15 predicted proteins | sample Ectturendosymbi1_FD_15306 | JGI IMG/M metagenome (IMG submission 15306) | reverse complement strand
CCTAAACGTAGAGCTATTAGATTTGTTACAAAACACTGTGCTTTGATTGCGGTCGCTATTGGCTGGCGAGTCTGTCTTGAAGGATGTAGCTGCACGCAAGTCATAGTGCAGAGCACTAAGTCAAACCCTGGACATACTGGCCACTTTCCCATCGCGTCTTTGCGTAAGAACCAAGCAAATCATTATAACAGTATCATGCTCACAGCGTGGGCTTGAAACTACAGTTCGCGTGCTTTTTCTAAGCCTCCTTTAGTTTTTCATCATTTCACCCATAAGCTTTTGCTTGCAATTTACAGAATTGAAGACGCGTAATGGCGTGAAATCGATTTCCTAGTAAAACAATTTGCAAGCAGATTTAGCTGCGTTGCCCTTGTGGAGACTTGCTGCTGAAATGTGGATATGCGCAGTCGGAATCATAGCAGAGCAGGGCAGGCAGATTCCTCGAAGGTTCTACAGGAAGCCTAGAGCTTCAAATTCTCGCAAACTATCCCCGTAAAGAAAATAATTGTCACTGTTATTGTAAGCGCGGTGTCGTTGCTTGGTAACGAGCGATGAAACTTACGATCAATATTTTTAGCATTCGTTTTTCGTCGCAACATTTCGCGCCTCTTTTCGTCAATGTTGTCCTGACGCTCGGAGTTTCGCCGAGCTTCAAAATCGTTCGTTCGTCAGCGAAACGCACCTTCACTTCTCGTTGTGGAGCAGCAGACCGAAAAGCCGAGCGCGCCAACCCACGCGTTGCCGCTCGATTTCAGGCACGCTTTGTCTTCAACATTTGCGTAACGCGTAGCCGTGACAGCGTTTCCTCTCTTGCCCCTTGCAGTTTCTGCGATCGGCACACGTGGAAACGGCGTGGCGACTTTTGTCCAACAAAGCGCTCGATTTTCTTAGGAACGCAGTCAAGCGTGACGCACGAACCCGCCTCCACCTGCGATGATGACGTCAGCACGCGAGATTCCGACAGTGAAGGTGAGTTAGTGCCTGCTTAAAACATGATTGGTCGGGCGAGTGCTTGAAGCAGTTGAAACGTGTATAAGTTTCACCCGTGTTTGATTTCAAGTCGATAAGCATCGCTTCAAAATCAGGGTATGTTTTGTGACTACCGCCACAATGAGTAGGGCTAGTAAATGTCATTAAAGTCGTATTTCTTGGTGGCGCAGAAAGTTGTCAAACCGGTAACAGTGAAAAACCTACGTTGTTACGGGTAAGTTATCAAGTCAATAAATATCATTTTCTTTTTTAGGTCGTAAAATATGTCTTACCGTTTTTGCTTGAAAATGCAAAGATTGGACCCTACTAACTTCGCAAATACAGTTCAAAGAGCTCCTGTAAATATTAAGGTTTGGTAATTTGTGGATGAGGCAGGCAGTGATTGTTCTCATGGCGAGTTTCACGAAGCTTTGGAAGCAACATTTTCTTTTTTCTGTAGCGTAACAGCGCTTGCTGTTTGATGTCAATTAGCAATGTGACGTGGTCTTGACACATTATATTCCAAAACACAATCTTGTAAACACTTGCGGTAGGTCAGCTAGTGCTGAGATCTTAAAAGCCAAGGGTACTTTTCGAGAGCTTTGACTCTTGCTACTTAGTAGCTGGTAATGAATGGTGACTGATCGATGCAAGCATGTAAAAACTTACATACGAGTCGTTAATTACGGAGAATAACATATATTTAATGCTCTAAAGCAGAAGTCCCAAAACCTTTTTGTCCGAGGGTCACATATGCTATTATGCAACAGTTCGAGGGCCGGACTTCTTACGTAAGGTGGTTGTTTCGGGATATGTTACATTCTACCAAATTAACAAATTTTTGGTTAACATATTATTTTTTTCATTATTGACAAAATGACTTCACGGACCGGATTTGGCCTGCGGGCCGTAGTTTGGCGACCCTGCTCTAAAAGTCATTTGTTATCATATATTTCAAAAGCTGAAGTCATGCGGTAATCTTCGATATTTTGGATCGAAAAAATGGCCCTAAGAGTCCATACCGAAAGAATCAGGACCCCTGTTGGTGGAAAGCTTCGTGTATGTGAAAATAATGTAATCATTAATATTGCCATGCAGTGTCTCCGAATGTCCCAAGTTGCCCAGATTCCCGTTGCAACCCGGTAGTTCTTCACAAATGTTTAAGCGAACATCTCTGAAAGCATTCGAGAAAATGCATGCGTTCTGTTTTCATAATTCGACTNAAAGACACGTGTACAATTTAGAAATGTCGTAGACGTCATAATTTTTCAACAACAATACAGAAACTTGGGAACAGCACNTAACTTGTCAGTATCGCTTCAGCCACAGTACAATGCTGATATAGTGTTTTTGTCAGAGTCTTTGAAAGCCGTTCTCTTCTATTAGCGATCTGGAATAAAACGAATACACTTGGTGTGATGTGTACCTTAAAAACACGTTTGAAATTGTGCCATGACAAACCGAATGCTAGTTCAGTATTAACCTTACAAAATCTTCTTATTGCAAAACAGGTGATTAGCAAAAAATAGTAGTTGATTAAAGCCAGAGCAAATATTGCACTGTACAATAGCACTTTATTTATACCCATTCTGCTGTTATGACGAAGGGCGGCGCATGTTGGTCGAGTGCAAATGCAAGCATAGCGCACATACAAGCACGCATGAGATACAAACAATGCACAAGATCACATGTGCAACGATGTCTAGGCGGAGATCTGTTTAAGGTGATGCAGCTACCAACTGCCCCACGAGGGCGTTTCGACAGAAGGTCAGGACCACGGGCACCACAGTGGACTGTTTCTAATATCCGAATGGACTTGAACTTTCTCTACGCCACAGGCGTCGTCAAACTCTGACCCGCGAATCATTACTAAATGATTACTACAGCTGACCTCCCCGGTATTATATAGCGCACATATCCACTGAAAATTCAGATCCTGGAATGCTCCACTGGTGTTTAGATGCGTCGATCAGGACAGGACCAATAGTGTTTGTGACATCACACCGGTCGCACTGACCTTGCGCGGGGTATACTTTTGCAATAAAATCAATGTTGGCCCACGGAATTGTCCAAGTTTATTATTTTGGCCCACTGTGCACATGAGATGGACACCCCTGCTATACGTGTGCCGGCGAGAAGGCCGCGCTAGTAATGTATCTTGGTATGAACCTGACTAGAGTCGGACTCGGGACCCGCAGTATCGAACAGTACGGCCGGCAGAGAGGCACACACGCTAAAATGGCCCTAAATAAAGGATTCATTAAATTCTAAAGTGCTAAAAGAACTCCAAGAAATTGAGTTTTTATGCTCGAAGAGAAGTAATTTGTGTCACAACTACTCATTACTGAGTGAAACTGCATCACATACATTCTGCAGTTAGGTTGCAGACTATTCATCTCTGCAATATTGTCATAAAGCATAGTACCTTTAATAATATAAGAACGTGTTGTCTGCATCTTGTTGATATAGAAAGTGTTTGACCTTCAGAAACAGGAACTTCACAAATTTTCTCTATGGCTGTGGAGCTCTTAGTACCGGTGTTTCAACCAGTAGAAGTCGAACAATTATGCTTAATCCAACCACCACTCGTTCGAAAATATCTGCGTAACTCATTTGCTACTGATAGTTTCAATATATAAAATTGTTTTTGAGACCGAAAAGGTATCAACTCAACAGAATTAGATTTGTATGTAAATCGGTGTATAAAGTCCACAGTCACGCAGGCAGGGGGACCACGGGGTTGAGGCCCTGTCAACAACCTGCTCGATTGTAAAACCTGATGTTCACATTCAAACTCAATGAACAGGAACTGCAAATAGCTGCAGAGGTGAACTAAAATGTTGGTCAGCACTGCACCTCTGAAACACAATTCGCTAATATTTTCCTTGGTGGCAGTGCTGTCCAAGAGTTAGCTCAAATTTTGCCAGACAGCAAGCGCAGACGATCGTGCTCGCGAAACGCACCTATAGCAGCAATCTTTCGCGCTCCTACGACACCTGTTGTTACGTTGCTTGCGTTTGTCGCGTTTCGCTTGGTTTGAACCTTTCACGACGCGTTTGCTAATTAAGTTTTTACAGTCGGCCGCGCGTGTCCTCACTAAAACATGCTCGAGAAACGTCCACAGCCTTAATGAGTGAAAGGAGAACTGTTAAAAAGCGATTTATGCCGTGAAACGGCGGGTCTCCTGGTTATTATCACCATTACCTAACGATTAAGGCAGGCCTGGGTGAACTGTAGTTGGTGCTTCAGGCACTACGCTTTTGTTTTTTGTTATTGCTGTTGTGCCGATCCAACCGTTATCAGCTTCGTCAGCCGATCCTAAAACTATACGAAAGTTGCCAGACATAAAACTTCTCACCCTTGAAAACAATTTTGTTCCTCTTTTCCAAACCTCACGTAAGTTGCTGACCAATCAGATGTCGTTTTCAGCAATAAGACAGAACACCATGTGCAGTCTTGTAAATTTAACTGAGTATTAAGGAAAACTGCGTGGTAGAAATCACATCAGGTGGGAGATAAAATGCCTTAAACTACAGAATATATGACTCCCACACAAATGTCTTGGCTATCCAATCCAGTCATGATTGTCTGGAAACGTTAGTTACTACACGGTAAAAATTTCATGTTAGCTTTTCATATGAAGTCCAATATGCAGTTGACATTACTTAAGGTAGCAAAATTGTGCCGCTAACTGGCCAAAGGCAGGGGCGGATTCAGAGGGGAACGATTGGGGCGATCGCCCCCCCCACTAAAACCTACGAAACTAACTTTATTCACCATGATTTTGTACAATTCGAAAAACAGCATTAGCGATATAAGGCCATTTTGCCGTCATTCTATTTTGTCACAGCAGTTTTGTGAAGTACACTTCATCTCTCTTACAGTAGCGAAGCCGTTATGAGACTTGACTACCAAATATTGTTGAAATCGCCCCCCTTAACCTTACTGACTGGATCCGCCCTTGGCCAAAGGTATTAAGCGTTCACACAACTTATTCAGCAACTGGAACCGCATCTCATTTGCATGGCAACCTATCCAAGGCGAACGGCGAACCTCTGCTTCGTATGTGTCGATTGCGCCACAGTCAATTAAAAAGAAACCGTTGATGTTACCGGCGTCGTATTTTGGTCTTGCTGCCTATTGCAAGAAAGTTAGACTTTTTTTGAGTACTAGTTATTGAGTTCTGTTTGTTTAGATTAGACCTCCGTAAAATTATTGATTTATTTTCCAGTGCTGACATCTTTTCAGAATACCAATTTCTTTACTTGAGAGTTACATAATTGTTGAACATTTATCTTGCTGTCATAGTGACCTCCCAAGCATTTCCTTGATTCGACTTTTGCATGTACAAGCCATTTTATAATGTCCTGCAGGCGGTTTGACATAACTTTGCATGCTACTCTCGACTATCTTCTGTTAATCATTAATACTTTGTTTCCTAGAGCAGGGGTTCTCAAACGTTTGGTGTTATGGAGCCCATGAAGACATTGACCATAATTTACGGAGCCCCACAATAAATTTCTAAAAATAAAAACAAAAAAAAAACACATTGTTACGCGGAGCCCCGAGGTTGCTCTCTCGGGGCCCTGGGGCTCCGTACGGAGCACTTTGAGAACCTTTGTCCTAGAGCACTTCTGCAATGCACGTGCAATCACTATGTTTTTACCAATGTCGCGCTTTCCGGGACGCGACGAAAGGCATTAACTGAAGAAAATAGATAATACAATTGTTTGCTATCCACGTCCGGTTGCAACTTAGGTATTACGCAGTATCGCAATCTTGCGAATCCGGTAAGCTACACACCACCTGCAGCGAACAACGTAAGAAATCCATTTGAATCACCCTTCCTGTCCAGGTAGTATTGTTTGGTAATCCTTTTCCGCTCTGAAAATGCATTAAGTGACACTTACATTTTCAGGTGCGAGCGGTGATGAAGTTGATCGGACGTTTTTGCATCAGTTGTCTGCGGACGTGAAACCACAAGCGTCCGGGACTGGTTTCTCCGTAGCTCCCGCTAGCGACGAAGCTGAACAAACGACGAACCGACCTGCAGCAGAACTACCAGATGCGTTGGCACGGAGCTTTGACAGAATGAACGTCGCTGAAGGCACTGCCAGCCCCGGTGGCGCCTTCGGAGACCGAGCACATTTTCGACAAACTGAACAAAATGACGGCATCGGGCATTTTTATGTCCCATCAAAACCGTCAGTATCTAACTGCGGCACTTGCTCGCATGTAGTTGAATGTGGTGCTGGTGATGAGTCCGTGGGGCCAGGCGCTCCGCTCGCACAAGACGTAAAGCAGCTGTCCATCGATTGCCAGGAATGTAACTCAGGGATGGAACCGACCAGGAGGTGCTAAATCGGGCTGCTGTGGCTACAGCTGCTGAAAGCTCCGCCCACTGGTGGCTGTTCGGAACTCAGCAAAACAATTCTTTCAAACGAATTACATATTTTTAAACATAAGTTGTTACTCACCGCCACATCTCCCTTCTGTTGCAGAGCTTGCCACAAGCGACAAAACACTGTGGTCGCATCCACACTGTGAAATTAGACGGGTTTCGTTATTGCTAGGCGAAGTTGACGAAGGTGCTTGTTTGGTGGAAGCATGATTCGGTCTTCTCGCTGCGATAACTGATTGCGTGTTGAGCTTTTGTTGATCCACTGTGTTAACCGTAACGCTGACAAAGACGCTTATGTCGAACATTCAGGCCAGTATATCTTGTAAGCTAAGCGTAATGAAGTTAGAGAGGTATGTAATCTCCCATCCACCCTCTTGATCCGACCGTGCTTTGAAGATCCAAATGTGTAAACTGCAGGATTTACTCCTCTGCCCGAGCCATTGTGGGTTCCATGCTGGTTGCAGCGTGGCGCAGTGTAATCCAACTCAGCCGTGCATTTGTTTTCGGTTCATAGATCAACAAACCCATAAGCTGTGTGTAGCCCAGCAACAGGCCAACTCCTCCCCGTTGACCACGTATGGTCCATTAAGTTCTTTAATCCGGCCCGCTGAACCTCTCCAAGTTATATGAATAAAGCCTTCTCGTTTGTTTCATATCTGCTTTACACAATACTCTGCTCCGGATTCGACCCACTGTCAAATTTTTAGCATCCAATATCGTCTAATACGCGAGTGAAAACGTTTGCCCACCCACCCCTGTTTTTCTTTGACTTAGTGCATTAGATGTCGGAAGGATGTGTTCATGGGTGACAACGAAAAACACCCAAAGCGCTGAGAACTGTGTTTACTAATTCTGGCTGCTTTTGTGCGGTGATCGTCTTTCATCCACCGAATATTGTTGTGCGCCTGCTTAACTACACAATATTACTCCTGCCAAACCTGGAGTGACGTAAGTTACCTTCACAGTAGCTTTTCACCCACCACCATCAACGCGGTGTATTTGGCGTCTCGCTGATGTGGCGACGAGCAATCACCTTAAAACTGACTGTGCGGGTGCTGCGCGGCGCCTCCTTGCACGCTCGCTCTTTGTTTTGGTGAACCGGTAAACGCGCGAAGTGGTTTCGTGTGCATGCGTGATCTTGCGAGCAGTTGTTATCCAATGACTGCTGCTCTCTGACCCATTCCGATTGCAACAGTTGCGCGGTTGTACCACCCCAATGGACCGTAGACGAAAATTATTTTATAAGCCAAAAGAAATTTTCTTGCAACTTCTTGTTTTTTTTCGCTGGAAACGCCCGCGTCAGAATATCGATCATCAAAGCTTAAAGAGTTTTGTGCAAAAATTCTGCCTTTTAAATTCAGATACTAAATTGCTGTTAAACTCATTGTAAATTTTAAGAAAACTTAAAAAATCCGCGAAAATTCAAATAATATTGTTCGGTGTTCATCAATATTTGCCCGATTTTTCACAACTACAGTATCTGTCTACACTGAGGCGATATCAAATTGCTGAGTGGTTTAGTTTTGTCCGACGTCATTTTTCGTTCGTTCTCCCCAAAACGTTGTGCTCAGTCAACTGCAATTGAGTGTTCAGAACGACGTTCTTCGAATTTTTGTTAACCCTAAATGTTTTGAATCATTTGTTATCTGAGCATGTCGCGAACGCTGGCGCTTATCTAGTTGTTCTTTATTGTGTTATCAACTGATTTTGCACTGAACTTCATGCGCTTTTTAAAAAATGCGTTCAGTGTTGTGTATTTGCAAGATGTTTTAAAAAGTTGGTGCACACTTTCCTTTAACATTTAGACACATTTTCGTTATTGTTGTATCTGACGTCATGGCACACTAATGACGGTTACTTTTTCGTTTGCCTTCTTCCTAAGATTTCGAGTCGAATTTAAAAATTGTAGCTTCCCATACCTGTCCTTGTTCCCTAGATTCGTGCGCATGATTCATGTTAAGTTGACCTTTTCTGCGCAGCTGTGCTAAGGGTTGCCAGATACAGAGTTAACAAAAAACTCCAAATCAGGGTCCATATTTTAAATACTCTCAAACTCGGTAAATGATCAATAGTAATTCTGTTTGACTTTTATTTATATGCAACATTAAGTAGCGCAATTTTTTAAGTTAATTCACAGTTTGTAAAGTGAATATTAGCCAATGTCACAAGATTAAGGCTGCATAAACGGAAGCCACTTGCGAAAATCCTGGTCAGTGTTTTGTTTTCTGTAATAGCTTACATAGCTCGAGTCATACCTTTCCAAGTTAAAGAAGTAACGAAATCTAGGTTTGTCTGAAGCAGGGGTGGCCAACCTTTTGCACCCCATGCCCCACTTTTTCCAAACGTTGAGTAGAGATGTGCCATACCGTCGGAGATTTCTTGTAATAATGTTACTTCACACCATTTGTTATTTACCAGGTATTATAATCAGATGCAAATGAAATATCTGGTAAACTAGTAAATAAACTTCAAAACTTCAAATTTATTCACTTTTTAATGAGACTTATCAAACATTTCAACAGTTTTTCAATGTTTGGAGTTAAATTTGCAACTGAGAGCAGCAGAAAATTCTTCAATTTTTAATCAGTCAGGCGCGACCTCGTTTTGCTTTTAATCAATTCATGGATAAAAATGCTCGTTTGCATGTGTACGTCGTTTCAAAACGACCTACATATAACTCAGTCCCGTCGTGTGGCTTTGGTGTGCTTAGCCCCCCAAACAAAGCACCAAGACCCCAAATTGAACTATGAAACATTATAAATCAGTGGAATTTTTATCAAATTTTCAATGCCAAGCCCCCCTGCAATAACGTAAAACTTACCTATTGAAGACTTTCTGGCGACGGTTCTGATGCAACTTTGAGCAAATTTTCTTAGTTCTGGGAAATTTTGACAAGGTAAGAATTGCCAGAAATTAATCACGTTGTAAGTACCAGGGACTGAAAAAAGCGCATCAAGTTTCGTTTCCAATGTTAAATTTGTTTTGAAGTCAAGAAGTTTCATTTAAATGTTACTTGGCATTTTTATTACCTTTCCTTCACTAAGTGAGAATGGGTTTATAAATGCCAAAATGCAGTCTTCTTCTTTAGCAAAACCATAAAAGCGATTTTCAAATGAGTCGATATTTTTATCGACTATTGTATCTTTACAGTGCATTTTCTCCAGTTGCCATTATCAGCAGCACATACAATCTGCTCCTTTAAATACGGAGACTAGCTGATATCAGCATTTTTTACAGCGCAATGAAGAGTTTTAATTTCAACTTAAAAGTGTGTTGCAAGATGATAACAGGCATCTCATGAGGGATTTGTACGAAACAAAAAAATTGATGAAAATATTAGAAAGGCTTACTGTCTTGCTTCATTACGATTACAGGCAGACACTGCGCCACTTCAAATCATCCAGTGCGCCATGGGTTGGCCAACCCTGGTCTAAAGCAAGCCTTCGACAAACCTAGGTTTGTCTAAAGCTAACTGATGGCAACTAAGCACACGCTACCATATCCTGGTACTCTATCGACCAGATAAAGTGTTGTGGGAAAGAACTTTTGACCACTTTTGTGCGGGAACAACTTTACCTGAGGCTTGAGGAGAAACCAGCGGAGAGTGAGAAATTTAACCCAATGCACATCTGCAGTATAGGCCAGTAGAGTGATGTGGTTGGCTGCATTTCCTGACATTGCTGATTCCTCTTGCTACCACAAATTTAAAGTATTTTCTTGTATAAAGTTGGCTAACTTGCACTCATCTGACTAGAGCAGCTATGTCCAACCCGCGGGCCGTATGCGGCCCAGTCGAAGGTTTTGAGGTTTTCATTGTAGTGTAAGTAGCCCACGTACTGACAACCTGTCTTTCTTTTGATAATCTCAAATTTGACGTTTTTGATGCCATGGACCTCGGTGCCACTTTATCACGTCTGTACCGCGAGCTGGGAGATTGCCATATGTCCACTGACACCTTGTGAAAACTTTTACTCGTTTTCTGAGTTCTACCTTTGTTCAATTCATTGGCACTAAACGTACCTCTGAAATCACACATGGAGTGGTTAAAGGTGCCAAACAGTTGTTACCATTGCAGTTAGGATTCGAACGCTTTCAGTACAGTAGCTTAAACTAAATTAATTTGTTAAGATCAAAGTAAGTCATTCAGTGTGCGGCCCTGGCGAAGATGGGACATGATTTTTTGCACAGTGAGCAATATCGGTGGACACAGCTGGACTAGATCAAAGACTATGCGTAAGTTGACACTGCAACTGGGATGCTTTTAGCAAAAAAACGCGACACGTCAGTAACGGGTCACTGAATGGCCAGATTGGGACTGCTACAATAATTGTCGTTCCCATAAGCGTAAAATCTAAAAATGTCATCACCATTACCCCATATCGGCGTAACAACAGCCTATTCTGCTGCCTAACCAGCTGAGGCGTTAACTACGACTCCATAGGTCACTTGCGTTTCAACAATAAAACAGAAATGGTCCATAAACTGTCTTTACGTCCAAGCATTTCAAAAAAGGTCCGAATAAAAAATTTTGACCTAAAAACGTCCAATCTTGCAGTTCTGGTGCTGTTCGTTGGGTGGTGACGCCCTCCGTTGGCAAGTGCGTCCCTTGTGCCATGCTGGTTGTCATCGGTTAGTCGCACTCCCATCAGTCGTTTCTTGGTGCGACGTAACTAATCTCCAGAGGCGCCGCTTCGAGCAGGTGCGCTAATCGAGGGGAGTGACGGAAATACTGTAGTGCAACGCAGACGCTTCGCTTGTTATTGTTTATTTTGTAGAGATAACGTTATGGGAACTTTCACAAGTCAAACTGCGTCGAAATAAACGATTGACAGCTAGCCGCTTCCTTCGCCGTGCTTTGAAAACCTGAATCGTTCAACAGGATCCGGAAAGTCGTAGCAATACGTGCGGTTCTTGTCCAAGCCACAGTATACCCTGGCGCTGACTAGTCAACAGAGTGAAAAGTTTATCCATTCATGTGGGTGTGTTTTTGTCCAAATATAACCGGAAGCGGAACGATTGAGAAGATAACCCTTCGTCTTGTGGTTGGAGTTACTAGCCAGCGTGAGGGTCGATATCGTGTAAGCTTCGAGGCCATGTCTTTATATGGGCGTCGGAAGGATTTTTTCCAGGGAGGGCAAAATGTCGTAACTTTAATTTTACCCTCTCGAAACCAAGAAAACAACCTTTTTGCTAAAAATTCAGTGGGAAAATTTCAAAATTCAGCGCAAGGCCAATGTCCTCCCTTCCGACGACCATGTCTCTATATTTACCTGATGTTAACCTTCCATGTTTTATTCTTTTCAGTTCAAAAACGAGTGTACTAATTTTGAAGAATGTGAAGTGCGTTGCTTTGAGAATTCCGTGTTCAGCTTAAAAGATACAGGCTGACTGACGTCATCGATTCGTTTCCCAGAGGGCGAACGTTTTCCACGAACTGCGATTTGGCAAAAGCGTAAAACAACTACAGAACACCTGTCAAACGTTCGCTTTTTTCAAGATAAATCCTTTTTTGCGGATTGCCTCCTATAAACATACTCCCAGCAGATGGATGCAGTGTTGTGGACTGCGGTGTTTCTGCAATTGATCTGCGGTGTGGTTTGATCTTCATATACTGTATTTTGCTGCTCGATGCCAGCGGTAACGTAACGTACTTGGAAACTTCCGCTATTCTGAGATTGTCAAGAACGTATCGACTCACGCTGTCTGATTCTGTTTCGTGTACAACAGTGCCGGATTAAGGTAGCGCGGGGCCTGTAGCATTTCAAGAGCGCGGGGCCCTAAGTTTAAAAAACATCTCAACACCTGCTAAATCATGGTGTGTGCATGGACTGAAAATGCCGGTCTTGGCCAACAAATGTTTCGGCCACGATTTTCTTTCAGTCAACATTTTGCCTATTTGAGCAACGTAACTGCAGCTTACCTCGGTTTTTGCGTGACGCACATTTCTTGACGATCTCTTTCAAATGGTTGGATGCTTTTACACAGTAGAACAATGCTGAGCGATAAACACTCTGAGCGTAGCTTCATCCCCACAACTTTCTAAGTTTGGTCTTTTTAACCTAAAACTTTATGTTACATTAGGGAGCATGCAAAAAATTATTTAGTCTTATCTGAGTGCTTCTGCCACCAGTTACGCCTTTAAGCTCACAATATTTCGGTATGATTGCAAACTTGGCAAAGGCTTTTCTTGAATCAGCAGGATAGGCACTGAGCCAACTTTTAATTTCTGAATATTGCAACCATATATGTCGAAACTTTTGGCAGTTTTGGTTTACCAGTAAGTTTTTTACCAGACATTACTGCTTACTAGCGTAACTGAACCACTTGGAAATATCGTGCCGTGGGATAAAAACATATTCTACCAATGTTGTGTTTTAACCTAACGAGCTCACTAAGCACACAGGCAAATCATTTAGGCTTCACCAAGCCATCTAATTACTTGTTATTATGATACACTTATCTGCTTGAAGCAGCTTCTTTGCATCATAATAAAAATTCCAAATAATTGCAGGCAGCTGTCTGTGCTTTGTCGTGGTGTTACCCAATTAACAACGTCACAAAGAAGAGAAGTATATTTTTTCATGAAGGTGTAATAGTTTTCATCTTGAAAAACTGTTGAAACAGGTTTTTGGTCCAGAATTTGTTACCTGCCAAACGGTTGGTAAAATCCTAGAAAATCAGCTTACTGCTAGATTGAAAATTTTACAGCTAACCATGAGAAAATCCTGCTAGATTTAGCGGCAAATCAGCCAAAATGGCAACACTGCTGAGGGCACTCTTATGCCTTTTGTTACGTTACTGTACACAAAGAATCAAATAAGAATTTTTGGACACAGACAACGTTCTATTGGAAACCTTTGCTTATTAATGGCAAATTTTGCAAAAAAATCTTATACAATGTAGTAAATACGATTTGTTACAGAAGACCGCGGGGGCCGTAGCAGTTGCTACATTTGCTACTATTGTTAATCCGGCACTGTGTACAACGTCGTTATCACCATCTGGTTCTGCAAAAGTTTCATTAGTTTCCTTTTTGAAGCAAATGAGGTTTTGCCAAACGAAATATGCCGTTGTTCCAAAACCATAGTTTTAACCGCGAAGCTCTTCATCGCTGAGGCTTGAAAATGTTAACGAATTTTTGCACAGATACGTTGAGCCATCCACCATCAGGCTTGTAGCAAGGTTTTAAGGTTTGGAGGAGCAAAATGCATTTTTAGGGATGCAAGATTTTTTCGGAGGGGCCCAAATTTTTTAAATTATGTCCAACATATTTTCCTGGGGGAGAAGCCCCTTAGTTACGGGCCTGGCTGTGCACCTGGTTCTTGTGGTGTATTCTGTCTATTCCACCAAGTCCCAGCAGGCGTAGGCTAGTGGTTGCCATGGTTGCACTGCATCAGCTGGACTTTCAAAACGTTCCACCAACTCGTGATGCAGCATGCGCTTTTAGTAAATGCACAACTTACTCCTAATTCCTTGACGTAATATCTCTCAAGTACCGGGTAAACGTGTTGCGTTTTTGCGAAACGAACTTGATGACGTTATGCGAGCCTCGGCAGGCACAGCCAAGTTTTAAGTTGGGGGGAAGATACATTTCTAGGGAGGAAAGCTTTTTGTTTTCATTATATGTTTAAAGTGAATATATCCGTACACCGAGAAACAATCGACTCACCGTACACCGAGAAGCAATCGACAATCTTCTTTCNAGAGTTTACTAGGGGTTAAGCATTGCTAGTTTTTTTCTTATTCAAATAGAATCACATGAAAAACAAAATATTTTTACGTTATAAGACGCAAAAACACTTCATAATCAATGCACGAATTTACATTGAATAGCGTTTAGAAAGGGTGGGTTAGTTCCTCTCTTTGCGACAACACTAAACAATAATAAATTCCCAAAATTACAGTATTTCTACAGCACTTTTCTAACGACCTGAATAAATGACACAATGACTTGACATTCCACTAACATTCCCTTCTTATTTGTGCGTCAGGGCTGCACTTTTACTATTGAAAGAGCAACAGAGATCCAAGTTCCGAGCGGCGTATGAAAAAATTCCATCCGTGAATTGGGGTTGATACAGTCTACTAAACAAGCAGTACGCTTGTGCAGCTTGTTTGTCGTTGAAAAGCCGGGTTCACTTTATTAAAATTTTAATTTGTTTTTCAAAAAGTTTTCTTGATGGTAGTTTCAAAGTTGTTAGTCAAATCTTTATGGATATCTGCTACTGCAAGTCATGCTGAGCAACGGCAAGTTCTGTGATGATAGTTTCGGAAGTATGTAAGCAATTTTTGCACCAACTTGTTTCTACCAATCAGAAAATCGGTTGTAAACAATCTCAGTCACGTGTTGCAGAAATTCTCTTCTTGATGTTGATCAGATTGGAGGTTTAATATATCGTTTTTCACTGACATGAGTATACGTAATTTGAAACAAGTGCGAGGTGAAACGTTTGGATTTCAGGTGAGCGCGGATATCTTGAAAACATGAACTTGCTGCCAGTTACCATGAATACCGAAAAGTCGCCCAACTTTTGTTTGACGAAGAAACAAACTTGCGTTCACAGCACATTCTAGCTGAGATTTTTTCTTGTTAACATTTTGTTAATATTTCATTCGTGGTGATGGGCAAGTTGGCAGTGGCTTAAGTCGGAGCATATCTTTGTTCATCTGATAATGCTACAAAACTAATTAGGTATTATTCGCAGGAAGAGGGTTTCGTATTTTTCTGAGCGATATTTGGATCCAGTGTTTTCTAGGATATCCCAAAATTAACAAGAAGTACATTTCGTAACTGATTTAAATTTTTTGACAAAAACTTAGTATTTCAGACTGCGCACGGCGGTTATTGCGTTTTTTGCAACCGATCAGTTCGTCCTAAGGCAGAGGACACTATTCGAGTTCGAAATCTGGTTCGATGACAACTACAAAAAACATGAGTACGAATTATTTCAATGTTGTTCCCTGACTACTGTAACGTCATAAAGATGATGATATCTGAAGTTTCGGAACCTTTTCGTCCACACTGCTTAAAAGTGCAGGAAAATTGAGACCTGGGAATAAAACAGAAAAGAGGAGAAACTTCCTGTCGGATAGGTAAAAACAATCATTGAGTGGCGTTTCTTCAGCTGTTGTAGCCATGCAGCATGCAAAAACATCAACTCATATTCATTAAACCAACACTGGTATGACTTGCTAATAAGTGGTGCCTTGGCTTATGCAATCCACCATCGGAAAATTTGCACATATTCGTGTTTTTTCCCTCTTTTTTTGCTGTTCCGATTATGATGGCTTCTAGTTGAATATTTGCAGTTGCATTGCGCTTCAAGATCTACCGCTTTCTGAATGAAGCTTTGTTTGCAAGGTCATACCACAAATGAAACTTAAATGTAGATATGCACAGCTGTGTTGGTTTGTCTTAACAACGTCACCGCGTTAGCAACAAATTTGTGGGAAGGCGGTTGACACAAACTTCGCGGGCTTGATGCAGCAGTTCCTCTCACGCTTCGCGGTGCTGGGAAGCTTTCGGCTAACGTTATTGATATGCGTCGCTGAAAACTCCCAATCACAAATCTGCACCTGGCAGCGTTGGGATGACAGGAGTGTTTCAGTTTCCGACTCTTCTTGTGATATACTGCACTATATTTGCAGAGCAGTGTTGCCAGATGGGCAGTTTTCCCGCACAATTGGGCTATTTTTTTCGTTGCACTGCGGGAAATTTTTTGCTGTTGCGGGTTGCGGCTTTATTTGGACGAGTTTTATCAAAGTGCATGCGGTATTTTGGACTGTTTTTGCGAAAGATTTTTTATCCAAGAGTATAGTTTTTGTCGATTTTGCTGAGGTAGTGAGGTTTGTTTTGACTTGAAGTAATGTGATCGCTGTTTTTTTTAGTTCGTTTCTGTTCTCTTGATGTAAGATCCAAACAGATCAAGCGTCGAGATCACGTGATCGTGTCTGTGTGATGGCATGGTCAGCAGTATTGGTCTCATTCTGACTTTAGTTTCAGTGCTGCCAACTGGTTGACCGTATATATATTCCAAATTTAAAAGTTTTGGTATATTTTGAAAGTGCTTGGTATATAAATTTTGATTTGATATATAAGAAAATTTGGTATATAGCCTATTTGGTATATTTTTGTTGGAGGGTTTAGTTCAGACTTTAATTAAACCAAATTATATGTTGTATTGCAAAGCTTAAACAGAGAAAACATGGTGTGTATTAAAGCTAACAGAAAAAAGTTAAGGAAACATCGGAGTAAGCGTGCACTTTAGATAAGGGGAGAACGAGACTGGAAGAGAGCTGGAATGTTCTGAAAAATCAGAACGTAGCACTTGGTATGCACGTTTAGTCAACCAATGCACCTATGATTGGAAAGCTGCGCATGAGCGTGGCAGAAACAAGATTTAAAGAAGAGTGACTGATAGAGGTTGCATGGCTTGCCAAGCAGGATTCTGCTGGTGCTGTGTATCCTTTCTGCAAACTGTGCAAAAAGAAAATTAGAAACTGCAAAGCAGCTATTACTATTATACAGCGGAATAAATGTGGTAGACCACAAAAGAAATAAAAATGCCGTTGCAGGTGTTGAAAGGTTGAATATTCCAGTGTTTAATAAATCTGTCACTGCTGAAGTTAAGACAGTAGAAAATGAGATTGCAGCTTCTTTATGATGCTACTGCACGACAGCAACTATTGGCCTTCTTAAGTGAAGTAGCAAAAAGCATGGAAAAAGCAGCATTAGATTTCAAATTTTTTTGTTACAGATAAATTTGGCGTATATTTGGTATAGGCCTATTCGTAGACTAAATTTGGTATATTCGTAGACTAGATTTGGTATATCCGTTGTAAGAACAGTTGGCAACACTGTTTAGTTTGTGGACGAGGACGTGGTGTTGCTGTGGTCACATCATACAGTCCATTACTGTGGTTGGTAATCGATACTACGAGCAAAGCTTATACGCATGCAAGACCTAGTCAGTTGCCACAGGAAAAACAGCCACAGCACAACTCGCTGTTTGTTTGTGCGGAGAGAGTGCACGGTATTGCTATAGCCACGGGCGTAACGAGGTTAGATGGCGCGCGGGTCAAGAAGCAAGTTTGGTGCCCCCATGTTCGAACCTGAGGTCTTTCGGAAGCAAATGTACTGTATTGAAGAAAGTACTTGTGACATTGTTGGGACTTTTAAACGCCCACCGCAGTGATTTGGCGCCCACATAGTGACTCGGAACCCAGGGAATTGCGCCCCCTTTGCCTCCCTCGTTACGCCCCTAACTATAGCCCAGGGCCAGGGGTCACCAACCTTTTTGAAACTGAGAGCTACTTCTTGGTACAGATTCCTGCGAAGGGCTACCAGCTTGATTCACATACTTCTGAAATAAAAATTGCTCAATTTATCTGAAATTTTGTTACCATTGATAAAAATTAAAGATTTCATCAATGTGAAGACACTGATCATGTTGATGCTATTGTCAGAACAAGTCCGCGGGCGACCCACGAGGTCCATCTGGGCGAACTGCTGCCCGCAGGCACCATGTTGGTGACCTCTGCTATGGCCTAATGCCTCTGCTGCAGATGGGAGTGCGTGACACTGTTAATTTAGTTAAACAGCAGTGTACAAGTATCAGAGTTTGATGAAGGATTTGATGCAAAGCTTTGGGTAAATGGGCCCAGTATGACAAGCGATACGCCTGGTGCGAAAAGTGAGAAAAAGATCTAAAGTTGAACGGCTGGATACAAAAAAACTTACAGATAAAAAAACTTACTGTAAATACAGCTGAGGTCGAATAATACCACATTACAATGATGTAATTTTGAAGAGTCATTCTACAACTGCCAAACACATTAAAACTTCGGCTCCATTTTCGTCTATGCGTAGTCTGTTTGATGCTCGCTATACCGCCACCGGTGTCGTAATAGCCTACTTCCTACACAATAGTGTTAAATCTGTAGCTTTAGCCCACAAATCGACGCGCATACTGCTTGCCATTCTAGTATAAATGATGTAAGCCTACATCACCTAAAAGAAATACTGGCAATATTTCAGATCAAACGTATTCTTTCTTAGTTTGACGAATTGAAGTTGCGTTTTCAAATTGCAAAATATAAAGAAAACAGGAATGTTTTCCTCTTTATTTATTAAAGCACATGATTGACATAGTATGCACCAGGGTTTTCTGCTTTTGGCATTTTATTTAGACTGCAATGTGCTATTATTAAATGACGGTTTGATTGTCGTTACGATATTACTACCTGTTGCTATTTTGCATGTTTGAGGTTGCTTTGTAAGAAAGATCAGTTTTGTGTCACACAAAGACTGCAACTGCAATAAGATAATGGTGGTTATTTTCTCTGCAAACTGTCAGTTTTATCGCAAATTTTGGACTGGAATTTGTGCTGGTTTTGGGTTTGTTTTATGAGTACATTGGGCTGTATTTTTAACCAGCATCTGCCAACACTGTTGTAGAGTAAAGTTAACAGTTAAAACTACCAGTTGAGTTAAGTTTCGTGCGACCGACGCAGGATCGAGGATGGTGGAAAAATTTCCGATGGCTTTGTTCGAAGTTTCGCCAAGGCAATCAACGTTTGTCTGGCTGAATGCAGGGTTCCCACGCGGTATTAAAAGTATTGAAAAAGTATTGAATTTCAAAATTGGTTTTCAAGACCTTGAGAAAGTATTGACTTTTGCCAAAATGTACATTAAGTATTGAAAAAGCATGGTAATTCTAAATGGAGAAGAAATCTCAAGTATCCGAGCAGAATTTCACTGAAGGCAAAGCACTTCATTATTTATGCAGTGTTGTGCAATGTGTAAAATTTAGTTTCATGATCAAGAAATTCGAAAAATGAAGAGAAGTAATGGTATTGAACTTCTTAAATTTAGTATTGAAAAGGTATCGAAAAAGTATGGAAAATGATTTTTAAAAATGCGTGGGAACCCTGTGAATGTTGCAGTAGAGCGTAATGAAAGCAATAAGAAACGTGCTAGCCTATTATTGTTAAACCTTCGTGTTCGAAAATGGTCAGCGAATCTGGGTCAGGTTTTCTTCCGCCTTTGGGTTCGGAGAGGATTGAATTGAAGAGGTCGATCCGCGCGGTGAAGCCTCTACCCTACAAGGTGGGCACCAGTGGTTAGAAAGGGTTGCTTGCTGGGATCTTTGGCCTTGCGTTGTTCACGTTTTCTGATTGCGGCCAGCGTTTGTTGTTTCACCGCTGATTCTGTACCTGTGAAGGTAACCGTAAAACTGCACCACGTGAGATGTCCTTCAAATAAGTCTTACCATAGTTTGACGTTGATGGTGAAGCCTCCCAATGAGGCTATCAGGTCATCTATAAAACGTTCTCCATAAAGTACAGTAATTGCTTCGGAATGCGGGTGTTTGACGTGTGATGGACGTGAAAGCTAAAAGGAAAATATCAAATTTCAAAACCCAGGGAGGCCTTGGCGCCCACTGTCTCCCACTTCCGACGCCCATGGTTGCTTATAGTTCGCAGGGATGAGGGAGGTTGTTCGTTCATCGACAAATTCTCTTGACTGCTTTTGGTAATTACTGTTAGCAATGGCAAGATGGCATGAGTGAAGCTACGAGCAACCTAACCCTTGACAACACAAGATTTTGCTTGTTTCCCCAGAATTTTTTTCCCAGTCGATTTTACCTGCTAGGCAAAGCGTTGGACGCGAACGCAAAAGTGATGGCCAATAAGATTTCCGGAGCAGTGTTGCCACTCTGTTGTTACGGAAAAGTACTAGATTTCATGGTAAAAAACACTAGATTAACAAAAAACACTAGATTACAAACTATTGATTAGTCTTCTAAAGTAATTCAATGCAAATTAGCTGTTAAAGCAAAAGGCAAAATTACACATAATGAAAATGGCCAGAAAATGCATTGCAATGCACACAAAGACATTGCGCAACTCATTGTAAGCCCGAGACAAAGGAAACGCCAGATACAGCAACCATTGCGTTTGTTTGTACAGGTCACTAAAACTTTTTAACTGATAACTACAGTGACTTCGTAGCGGTTTAAATCAAAACAGGTTATATACTGTTGTGTAATTTGAGATGTAATTAGGTAGAATATTAAGCAAATTACATTGCACAAAATCAAGTCTCAATTACGGCTAGAATTACACAAAATTGTGTATTAATTACATTCAGCTCACTCATAAAAAACGCTAGAAAGCTATGAAAAACCACTAGAACACTAGATGAAATGCAAAAACACTAGATCTAGTGCAATGGTGGGGAAACAGCGGCTTGTCCACGTGTTTTGTGTGGCTCTTCGAGCTGAATAGCAATATCTGAATTGATAGCGAGTTGTTGCCTCATATTTAATGTTTGTTTCATTTATCAATGTCTTCACACGAATTCGTAAGGTTAATTGCCAAGGAGTCTACGCGATTTGATGTAGGACATTATATGCGAAAACTACGTTTTTACCGAACTTGTATTGACACTACAAACAGATTTTGCGGCTCGCCTGCGCTTTTGGTTTTCTGCAAATGACTCTTGCAGTGAAGAAGTTTGCCCACCCCTGATCTAGTGGAAAAACACTAGAAGTGGCACCACTGTTTCGGAGAATGATCCGATACACCAATAATCCCTCGATACCGAAGGGGGTGAACCTTCCACGCCGAAAAAACTATGTTGAAACAGTAGCGTAGCAATCCCATAAATTTTAGGGGGGAGAAAAAAATTAGGGGTCCAAATGTTTGATTTTAGACGAGTAACACTATTTTGTTTGGGATACCGCCTCTAAAGCAAAAAATGGTTATGTCTTATGCGTTCTAAAAGTTTGGGTGGGCATGGCCCCCTAACCCCCCCTGGCTACGCCTATGTGTTGAAAGGCAGTGGACAAACAGCTAGGAACACGGGTGTATTTACTTCCTAAAATTTTTAGAGGGGCAGAGGAAGCAGAAGTGTTGTTTTATGAACAAAGAACAGGACAGTGGAAAATTTATGCTCAGTCCATATTTCCATCAAACAAATATACTACAACATCTCGTTAACTTTTTCAAGTCAGGAAGGTGTCAACATGTTGGAATAAGGGGTTGGGAATGCATGGTAAACTGTCCTCTCGAATCTGCAAACACGGGAAAAAATAGGTGAAGGTCACCCATACATAGGCGTTTTTTCACTCAATCGTTCCCACACACGAGAAACAAAAAGCTGGGTAAGAGATGTTCTATTTCTGTAGGATACAATGAGATCGAAAGTTAGCCCATAAAAGTGACCTGCAACCACTGTCATCTACCCCTCACTGCTGATGTATCATTACTGAAAACTCTTTTCATGCGACGAATGTCTTAACTCCTAACTTCGGTGTTCCAATTTTTTGAGAACAAGTTGCTCACAGGCCTGTGTTTAGTGTTGACACATTCAACGCGTTGTCGTCACCCTCGGTTTCGATTACAAAAACGCTATCCTGACCAAATGTATAAAAAGTGGCAATATGGATATATCGGACTGACATCGACGTTGAAGCTATCTCGGCAGCTGGTTTCATCTACTGCAGGAAGCATATGACAACTACTGCTTACAGGGACGGATTCAGCCGGTGATGATAGGAGGGGCGATCCCAGTTATAATTGGTAGTCAAGTCTCATAACAGCTTCGCTACTGTAAGAGAGGTGAAGTATACTTCACAACACTGCTGTAACAAAACAATGGACGACAAAATGGCCACATATCACGAATGTTGTTTTCCGAATTGCACAAAATTATGGTGAATAAAGTTACTTTCGTAGGTTTTAAGGGGGAGACCGACCCCTTCGATCCGCCCCTGACTGCTTGTTGGTCGCTGTGATGAATATCTGTGTAGTCAACCAAAACGATTGGGTTGTTTCAGGAGCCACTCCAGGTCAACAGCGTTACTCGGCCTCGTCACGCAACTTCTACTGACTGAATGCAACCGTTCGAGGGTTGCATCCTTGACATTTCCATTTGCTCTCATTCACTCTGGTTGCCAATATCGTTGCTCTGTGACCTATGTTACGTAAAAATGAATGAGGAGTTGTCATGATCATGCGAAATTGTCCATTGTTGCGTAAGGCACGTCACAGAGCAATGATAACGCCAGTTAGACCTCTGAGTACTAGGCTGATTCATATTAGCCCGAGTTACTGTAAAATTTTTCGTTTGTTTGAAATCATTCTCGAATGGGGTCTGTCCGTTGGATTGGAATTGAAATTCAATGTTCTATGCAAATCCATTGGTTCAAAAAAACTTTGAATCTGATATGAATTATATTTGAAAATATGCTTAATCGCAAATGGCAGCTCGTGCTCTAACGGATGAGCCCGGGTAAAGCGCTAGCGAACGCATTCAAGAGAACGCCTACAACGAACAATGTTTTTTGATTCAGGTTTCAGAAAGGCCAGACATGAAACGAATTTATATGAACACCCACAAGGCCCAATGTAAAGAACGCGATTAGCATCCTTTATCAGTGAAGTGGGTGGTGGCACGAATATGCAAAGCTAGCAAGCTCACGTTCTACAATGTAAATCGTAATCGAAAACTCGGGCAAGTCCGAGTGCCGGAGTCGTCATTGGGTTGTTTTCAAATACAACCACTGAGCAAAAATTGATGCTTTCATTGCGTCATCTTGGGTGCGTATACTATGCCGTGGTTCTCAGCTTTTTTGTCATGGCGTACCCCTTTTACTGCCCTAATAACCATCGCAGACCTCATCGTTTTGACAACGTTTTTGTGATTTTCAAAACTATGATTTGATCACTGTTTCGTCAGAAATGCAGCGATGTTCACTGTATCAGATGGTCATAGAGCACAACACCTAAACTTAAACTGCAAACAATATTTTTTTACGTTAAAAATATCCTCCATGTGAATAATTTACAAACGAAAGATCGCATATTTCAAAGGGATTTCACTTATTGCCAATGAACTATCTGCTGTTGGAACTTGGAAGCAAGTCTGGCAACTCGTGGTACACATTTTCCAGTTTTTTTCTACACTTTGGTTTGGTGTGCAAGAGGATAGAAAATCCAGCTTTCGCACAGGTATGAGGAACCAAGTAGAAAGAGTACGCGGAATGTTGCCGTAAGATTTTTGAAATTGTATGTGTTCAATCTCCAGGTGACACAGGGGCGTGCAGAGGTCTGATGATGCCCTGGGCGAATAATTGATTGTATGCCCCACCCCTACCAAATTCTAGTATTGAAGAGTCTGAGAATATAGGCTCGGCAAAACTACCTGCCCAAACCGTTGCTATGTGCCAAAAAATTACGCCACAAAACTTCACCCCTAGTGAGAGCTTAAAGAGGAGAAAAAAATAAAAAAGCTGTACGAGTCTCGTATCACGTTGCGCAACAATAGCAAGGCAGTTAATCGTTGTGAAACATTGCCCCCCTCAGGCAAAATTCCATTAGATCCATGCAGTATGTGTTAGTCGCCTTACAATAGGAAGAAGCATCTAGTTGCAGCATTTTAATAATATTTAAATTTTTTAATTTCACTCTTTGGATGCTCCCCTGCCATGGATGCCCGGAGCCGGCGCCCCGTTCGCCTCCCCTCTGCACGCCACTGAGGTGACACCATGCTTTTTGCAACTAACGGTAGTTCGTGCGTGTAGTTCAAAAAACGGTTTTTAGTGAAAATCACAAGGTTTGTAGAATGTAGAAGACCTGCGTGCAGCGAAGTTTTTCAACGTCCAATGTACTCTTTTTTGAAAAGAAATCATGAAAACAAGGAATTTGCAAAAAGCGATTACTCGAAATCGTTTGCTACATTTCCAATCTTCTGCTTCAGAATGAGACATAATTGGTTGGAAACTTAAATTTGTGTAAAGATGATTTGTGTAAAATACATTGATCCGACACTGTTAAGGTTTGGAAAAATAAAAAAAATAGCAAGGTTTTATAGAGTTGTGTGCGGTACATGGTAAGTTTTTGTTATCCTGAGTCAAACCCAGCCAAGACCCTGCACTCCTGCAATTCGTTCCTGTATTTCTGTAAAAAATGAAGAAATTGAGAAAGATGTATGTAAATATCTGACAATAAATGCATTCTCTTTTCTACGCTTGTTCAGATTTTGTAGGCTTAATAAACAAAGTACAACTCTGCCAGAAAAAAGTAGCATTGCACACAATGTTTTGACCAAAAATTTCAACGAGAATGGCGAAGTTTAGAAGGTGTAATTAAGTTGGATCATTATGCTTTCAAAGGATTTTGGACGCACAAAACATTTACGTTTGAACAGAACTACTGCAACGAGGCACTAAACATAATGGAAGCGCGTGTATTGTTTGGTAAATAGTGGCAAACCCAAGCTACTGCCGCAGATTCAAAGGTTCTGTATACCACTTTCTGCTAGCGGGAAAGGATCTGAATTCGTACGTCAAGTCCTTTGCTGCGCTCATCCTTAACTAGTTTTATCACTTAATACAGCGCACAGATTAGTGAAGTCAAAATGAAGCTCATATTTGTTAGGTTCCTTTTAGTTTGTCTTTTTACCCTGGCTCAATCTGAGGATTTCCGGTGCAAAAAGCACAACTGGAGAAACTATTCGCTGGAAAAAAATATAAGAGATTCTTTCCACAACGAAACGGTGAAATGCAGCGGCGTCAAGGTAGGAGTTTTGTCGCATTGCTTAAAAATATTTTCTTTTAACTTGCTTGATCATCATTCAGCGTAAATGCCTTCAAAAAATGCAACAATGTACCTGGAAGGGTTTAATAGCAAAAGTTATTCTTACCTTAAGAAAGTAGCGTCATTTCTGTCTAACTTAAACTGTCTGGCGTACTGAGCACAGCTTTATCACCTACACATAGAGCTATAGCGATAAATGTTAGAAGAAAGAGAACAGTGCAAGCCGATTAACTCAAGGTATGTCTCAGGACAGACGCGCAACCAGGGGGGGCATTTTCCCCCCCGAAATTTTCAAAACATTGCATAGCAATTTTGACATTTTTGCAGAAACTTTCAAAGAATAAAGATGAAATATTATTTTCTAATCATTTTAAAGAAATGTCCCGTTCAGGCGCGTAGCCTGGGGGGGTAATGCTCCCCTCAATTCCGAACGTTGCACCAAAAATTTTTAGGGTAATCAAGTTTTTGATGCGTAAGCCAAAGAAATACTTCAGTGCGAATCAACGACACTGCTTACGGAACCTATTACATCAGCCTTTCGCTGAACCTGATCAAAGCACTGTTTTACCAATTGTCCATGATTAATCAAATGTTGTCTACATGAGGATCGGAAAATGTTATCCAGGGCGGGCAATAGTAGTTTTTCAAGTGAAGCGAAGGATTTTTCTCGGGGAGGCCAAAAATGATGAAATTTTTTTTCCACTCGAAACTAAGAAAACAACCTTTT
>JGI24021J15306_10000996_pt1 | contig 25704 bp, 18 predicted proteins | sample Ectturendosymbi1_FD_15306 | JGI IMG/M metagenome (IMG submission 15306) | reverse complement strand
TTTTGCTGTGCCACCAGGTGACGCGAGGTGCGTTTGTTACGAAAAACACACAATATCACCAGAAGTGCGAATTCACACTTTGCGATACTAATAGATCAAGACTGCGATATACCCATTGAGGGTTAACATCGTGTTCTCGCAAAGAGCTCTATCACCTCGTAGTTGTTCCCAGACATGACATTCGGCCAGCAAGACTCAAGAGCAAATCTGGGTATTAGGCGCGAAATGACCAATGAAAGGATGGTCCAACCGCTATTCGACCCTAGTGAACAAACTGCGTTATTTTTTTTGCAATTTATTCTCGCTGTATTTGGTTCACACACAAATTAGTCGCGGGCAGTTGTTTAAGATGTATGTGCGTTTTCAAGCTGCGTGATTTTCATCAACTGCGCTGCGCACGACACATCCTCCGATCGCAACATGGCATGAACGCACTCGCTGAGATTGCCATCATCTTCTGTGATGTCAACTGCGAAATGTTAGGCGCTGAAGTAGAAGCGCAAAGTTTTATCGATCACACCGCTGGGCCGGGCGCGAAACGCAGACATTGTAGAGTAAATGTTCGCAACGGCCAGTCGTACAGTCCTTAATTACAAGAAGTCCATTTGACGTTTCACAAGCGCAGTGTGAGATAAATGTTGGTCATAGACGAGATCGCCTTGGTACATCATTGTTGTGGTTACTTTGAATTCTCGCCTTCAACCAATGCCAACTTCTTCGTAGTGGAATATTCACTTTGATAACTGGGTCCAGCCATTGTGCGCTGTGCTTCACAATGAATACCAACTTTTCATTGCAAAAACTCCGTGAAGCATGCAGGCCGCGTACAATGACACAACTGAGACTTCCGTTGTTCCTGTGCAAACGAGCGTAAATCCAAGTTGATGGAGTGTGTTTGAGGAATAGCTGGGCAATTTAAGGAGGTAAGCGTCTAGTGGGCGCTGCTGAGTCGTCATTTCGAAACTGCCTTCAGTGGCTGAGCTGCAGGTTGGAGTGTGGTAATTTAACTGTCTTCGTACTTAGTTTTTGGCTGAAGGATAAGACCACTGACTGGTAATAACGTAAATCAAGTGCTGCAATAAGCCATTTGAAGGTATTGATCTAACTTTATTAGCTCTGGGATGTTGACGGTTGGAAAGTTGATTAGGTACAGATCGACCAAACATCTTTGCCAACTAACTGTTCAACAAAATCAATCCATGCGTGAAGGTAAAATTGAAGAAAAAAGGTAAAATCTCAAGGACGTAGTAATTTTTCCGGAGTTTGAGAAGACTTTTACGCCAAAACTAAAAGCTGGTTGGATTGTTGTAACCGACAAGTTCTAGCCAGGCTGATGAGACATCGCGGTAATGAAGTCTTTTTAACATGGCTAGTTCAAGCGTACTGACAACGCCCACACAGTCACACGTGATGTGGCCATGGCCGTGCGCAGAAATTTTTTCAGGGGGGCAACATCGACATTTTGCTATTCCTTTTGAGGTTTCAATGCAAATGGACGTTCACAAAATGCTTTTAAAGTTCTTAGACCCAATTTCCAGGGGGAAAACCCGTCTTGCCCCCACCCTGCAGACGCCCATGGATGTGACCTTGATGCATTTGATAAATCTCTTATCTTCGCCACTAGCTTTTCACTTTTTTGAACAAGCCAGATCCACCGTAACTTGCAGGCGACCAAAATGCGTTCGATAGTGCAGTCTCAAAAACGAAGGAAGAATGTCGTTGCAGGGAATGGGACCGTTGACTTATTGGAGATGAGTGTGACAATTAACAATTTGACTGAGGTGCCATAGACATTCCTGTCTGGTGTTGTATTTGCTTGTATAGCAAATACATGTCTTTCCAGTTGTTCTTAATGTGTGACTGGTTGCATCGGATTTCCGATGTTGTGCCTGCAGCATCGGACATCGGATTGATGCCAACGGCAGTAAGTGGATAGGGGCAGGTGTGTGACAAGTCATGTTCATCGCGTTACGCTTCGCAAGCCAGCAAGGCTGCACAGCCAGGCTAAACTCACAATCCGGAGCAAAATATCACGTTTCCGATTGAAATGTGCTGAAACACTCATGCAGTGTNTTTCAAGTGCTGTGGGGGATCAAACGTGGTTGCCGTGACTCTGGTATAGGTTAAAACTGCACGTGNGCGTGGATATGCTTGGATGGGGCGTCTAGTGCAGCTCAAAACAATAATGAACTCTATGAGTGTTTGTTCATACAGGCCAGACGCGAAGCGTAATCACGCTGTGTTACTTTTATTCGCTACGAATGCGGGTCAAGGTACAAGCCTTCGGCACACGACTAACAGTGGTTTTGTATCTCAGGCTAAACCATTAATGCTAAGCAGCTGGAAATGCAACGCAAGTTGTAATATAACAATGGTGGGCAAACAGCGGCTCTCCGACATGTTTTGTGTGGCTCTTATAGCTGAATAGCAATATCTCAAATTGATAGCGAGTTGCTGCCTCATATTTAATGTTTATTTCATTTATCAATGTGTTTACACGAGTTCGTAAGGTTAGTTACCAGGCGATTTGATAACAAAATCAGTGAACCTAAAGCTGAAGTTCTACTTAAGTTTCCAGAACAAAATAGAATATTTTCAAAGAGACATACGAGTATTGTCAGAAAGATTCTGTCATTTTCCCAATGTCAGAATGATGATGAATGCTTTTCGCGAAGAGGCAATTACAGACCACAAAGTGGAAGAATACAAAAATACATTGCAGGGTACTAGGAGTTCCAAACTAGATTTGACCATTCACAGGAATAAAACGCATGCTTTGCGTTCCTTGTAAATCCATTCAAGGTTAATATAGTCGGTGATGAGTGTCCAGTTCGCCAACTGTTTGTCACAAACTTGTCTGCTGTAGAAATGAAACTGACCAAAATGCAAGAAGATCTGGCTCTAAAAAATTTCAGTCAATGCCACTCTACAGTTGAGTTCTGACGACAGGTTCCAGAAGTTAATTACCCAGAACTTAAAAGATCGATACGCTACTCATTTCTGTATTTAGCACGACATATTGCTGTGAATTTTTATTCTTTGGAATGAAGTTCGAAAAATCAAAACATCGTGCAAGCCTAAGAAATGGACACTTAGGAGAATTAATTCGCACAGCTTTAACAACGTATTGCCCAGATTTTGGAGACTAGCTAATCAAACAAAAACATAGCATTGATAAATAATGGCTTTGTTGTATTTCAGTTATTGTAAGTCAACTACTTCAGTATAAAACTTGATTTGTTTACCTATTTGTATTAACGCTGCAAACTGATTTTGCGGCTCGCTGGTGTTTTTGTTTTTCTGCAAAGTTTGCCCACCCCTGCAATATAAGTTGAATGAGGCAGTCCTGCAGCAATGTCTCTTCGGGCAGGTGTTGCTCTGACCCGCTTTTTGGAAGCAGTGTAAGGTGTAAAGGTTTTTATGTTTCAGACCTTAGTCCGATGTTTTCTCTCGTTGATCGACACATTTCGATATTAATCCATGAGCGATGTATCACGTAACGGCTGTAACAGCCCATTGCTTCAGAATGTCGCTTGCCAAATTTGTTAAGCTTGCTGTAGGTCGCAGTATGGATCTGAGCTGAAGTTGAATTTCTTTGGCATGCCTTCCTCGTTCGAAATGTACCCTATTTGCTGAGGCACCGTTTTCTTTTGTTGATATCATTCTCCCGAGTTGGCGATGAAACTATGTTGCTCGTAGCATTCGTGTCTGGTCACAAGCTGTCAACACGATGAAACGAACCTTTTGTTGTTTAGTCATACTACAATAGTAATATTCGAGCTGTATACTCGATACGGCATTGTTATCTTGCTCATCTAAAGCGGACTTGCGTGGCGAGCAATGAACACAGCGTATATTATATTGGCTTGGTTGCAGGTGAACAAGTTATTTCCGGGACTGACATTATGCCTACGCATTTTTATCGACAACCTTTGGTTTCAGCTTGGACGTCCAGTTTACATGAAATGGTCTGCCTATGCAGTTTTGTGCTGCATATTACTCGTGACGTACTGGCCTTCGTGGATTGAAAATGATTTTTTTGCAGTTTGGCATGCATAATTCCATCCAAAAAAAACTCCATCGTGCTTTTCACGAAACGCTGAGCATTGAACATTAAGCAATCAATTAAGCAGCTTGAAACAGTAGAATTGCCAGTGCACACCACCCGGTGTGCTATGTCTGCTGTTAAAATTTTTTTTGCGGAAAGTCACGTTACGTGTCTGGTCACAATGTTTCACTCAGTTAATGATTGACTTTATTCTCACCAAACCTTTGCGACGCGCCCGTTTCCAGCTACGATTTCTTGCCGGGAGACTCGCTTTTTATTCATACCCGGCGCTTATGATTTACGAGGTCGTGCTTACTTGAAGCTTAACCATTTATCAACAGATTATATCGCTTTGACCGAGTCTGCCACCGGTTACAGGTGTTTCTTGTTGGAAATTGTTGGTGTAGCAAAGAAACACGTTATGTGTGCGATACCTAGCTGTTTGCTTACTTTCAGAAAAGGGTTTGCGGTTTGAAACGAGTCGCAGCAAAGATCTACGGTGTAATTATTAGCCAGACCAGAAACTGCCACAAGGGAAAGCTTCACATACTGTGCTTTCTTACAAGGCGGTCACATTATCGGAGTTATAGATCGCGTAGTGGACGTACGCTCCGAAACTGGGTTGTATTTCAAAGTTTACAGTTAATGCAACGAATTGTTTAAAACTGTGACGGAGTGTAATAGAGTACGCAGCATTGTTCAACGTTGTCACGTCACACACATCTATTAAGTCCGCGTAAGTGCCGGCAAGTTCTAGACGAGTGGGTTCTTGACGCTGTAGAAGTGTAGAACAATGAATTTGGCTAAGTCCGAGCTTGCTTTAGGAGAGCTCGTCATCTGTTCAGACCGAGCAGGTTTAACAGTTCATACTGAATGCCAGTTGGAGTTTTTATTTATCGATGGGGCAGCAAAAGGAATGCCGCGTGCAAGGTTAAACTAGATATAAATTGCACCAGAAACACGTGTTTTCGACGGGTTCCCAAATGCGGAATGGAGTTTTATTGCAGTGATGCTTGTCTGAGAGACGTTTTTATTTAGCCTTATCAACAACCGATGTTTGGTCGCATTTCGCTGTGAAACAATTTCATGTTTCTACATACTAATATTAGGCATTCACAAGCTGTTATTTACCCTCTGTACGCTGAGTCAAGTTTGACTCGAGAATTTATAGCAACTTGGGATCGCAGCGTATAAGCATTTTTGGTTGCAGTTTTTTTAGTATGCTTTTTGGCTTTTTAGAAATGTGGATGAATGCAAAAGTCACAGACTTTGTTGGTGGCTTAGCTATTTTTGATCTACATGCTGCACCAAACAGCTGCAATACTTAGCCCTAAACCGAAATAAAATCAGTGAGGAGCTAGCAGCTCCACAAGCGAAAGAAGTTAAATCAATCAGGCAAAGTTAGCTAAATTGCCATTGTTTTAATTTTTTCAAAAGTACTGTGCATGAAGCCAAACTGCAACCGGTGATGGGGTGCAGTTCGAGAGTTCTGGCAATTTTTAGCAACTAGAATACCTTTTCTCCATTATTCCCGGGACAGTAATGCCTGAGAGCACACAATCTATGGATCAAATACCACTAGTCTCATTCAAGGGTAGGTTGAGCTCTTTGGCCATGCAAGGCAATCAATTTAGGTATGGGCAACTGATAGGCAGTGTAAATATTTCTCCTCTCTGGCAACACCTGAAACTGAACCTGCACCCAACGTATTGGCCACCCATTCTCCCGGGACTCTGCAGGTTGCGAAGTGCGATCTAGTGATGATTGAGCAAGTCAGTAACTAATCCACGCCTAGGCTCGTTAGAATTTTCGCATGAAGCGATCATCGTATCTTGTAAATCTTTGCCACACATGTTCACGTACAGCTTTTCAAAGTGCAAACTTACGGAGGGGGGCGTTCGGGGCCAGTGCATCCCCCCATATTTTTGCTACCCCCCTAAGTTTTGTTGTATTCAGAAAATTTTTATTCGACATATAATAAAAACAAAAATATTGCCCCCCTTACAACATCTTCCTCAAACCTTAAAACCTGGCTGTGGGCCTGCTGACTGCCAAAGGTATGCGCAACTTGAATGTACACGTCCGTTTATGTGTTACCCACCAAACGAGCACTGAACGTTTCTCTTACGAAAAATTCGCAAGTAGGCTTGACAGGTCTCGCAACCGACCCTCGGTGCACCAAATACGCAAATACGGTCGTCCGCACCTTTCTCCGCGTTGGTCTCGCTTGATCTACGCTTGTTGCCGTCGCAGCTTTTAATCTCGACAAGTAGTGGTAGAGCCCAAATAGTTGGTGCATCCAAAGGACCAGCGCCGCCGGCCAACCAACGTTGCATCAGCAGGAATTTGCCCGGAGATGTGCTTCTCTGACTTCGTCGGTGCCATTCAACTTTCGAACGTTTGTTTCAGTTTCACCAATTTGGCCAGCGAACATTCAGCTAATGGCTATGTCATTGCAATGTGCAAGGTACGACCATCTTACAACAGGCAAATACGATTGATACTATTTACTTCCACAAACGATTGTTAGTCTGCATAATGCGCTAAAATGTTATAACAAGAATGATAACAATGAATTGTGCAGCAATAGGAAGTTTTAGGTTACAGCACCCCTTGATCAACCTGTATTTACAGAGCTTGACTGGGCGTATCACTTTTCCGTGAAAGTTGAATAATGCTGTGTCGCGATTCCAGTGGACCTCACTATTTTGTTCGAAAAACAGTTTGCGTCTGTTGAAATAGTTCAATGGGAACATTCGCAATACGTCATACAGCATAAATTAACAATTACGACCCAAACCTTATCGCGGGAACGTAATTGGACCCTTGATGTTTCGGTTATCGATCGGTTGTATTGTTCTGCGTCCGGATCGTGTCGATGTTCGGTGTAACCTTTTCTGTTTCAATTAGATACACAAGCCTGCTGGGCTGCACGAGGATCTTTCGTTTCAGAAGTTTTTCAAACTGGCGTTTTGTTCGTTACAGTACTGCTTTGACGCAGAACCGTTACAATTTGTGTTAGGCACGTTTGATACCTGCATTAAGAGAAAATAATTTCTCGGTTGCTGTTGGGTGACTATGTAGCTTGCAGTTATCACTGAGGTCAACTTTTACGCATTTGATTGTGCATTAGGCAGCTGGCCACGCGCTCTTGGTGAGAATGTTGTGGATCGATGACTTGTCAAAATTGGTCACTGTGTTGTTGACCGCAATGCGACCTTCGGAACGAACCGTTGATGGGGGTATCACCTCGTGATGAAACATCGTTCACTGTATAGAATTTATCACCGGGCGTTTACAAAGGTTAAAATACTCAACGCATTTTTGTAATAAAACAGTATTATCCTTATCATTGCTGTTGTCGCTTATCATTTTGTATATATGGTCATATTACATCAGCAAGCACACTGCTTAACACATTCGTACGTACCCTGAACGATTGACCAACTATGCGATTATAACGTTGCTGTAAGATAAAAATGTCTTTATTTCTCTAACGCAAATACTTGTGTAGTCCATCTGCCCAAACGAGTTTTTTCACAGTCCCCAATAGTCAAACTACATAGTTTCTTTAGAGCAGGAATGGACAAACATTTTCTACTAAGGGCCATATTGAAAACTTATTGCTTCCTGGGGCCGCGTATGTCACATTTGTCTACTTCAGTTACAGTTTACGTTTCAAAATATGAATTAATGATAATATTATTATAACCTTGCATTGTTTTATTTCACACTGACACTGTAGCACACATACACGGAATGAAATCTCGAGAATTCTAATCTAATCGATATATGTACTATCTATGTGCGTGTGGCTGCCTTGCGGGCCTCACAAAATGCCCTCGCGTGCCGCATGCGGGGCCACGGACCGTAGTTTGATCACCCCTGCTTTAGAGGACTTCATCACAAAGACGTACAACATTCATTACTGTACTGCTTTTTGGTTTGGTAACGCCGCGTATGTCTTACATCCTTGTTTGGTAAAAGATGTCAGTCTGATGCCTTCATGAAACTCCTTTACTTTTAATCATACTTGCAACTACCGGGAAAGCTTCCCTGAACGTTTGCATATGCAAGACGTGGAGAAAACTTCGCAAACAATGAGTTTTGGATGATATTATTGCATCGCACAGCACCGGAGTGTTTCACACAACAGCGAACCTCACGCGCAACATTGTCTGTCGTGTGACTGATGATGTATGTATGTATGTATGTGCGCTGCTAGTTGCGTTGTGTAAAGTGGACGTAGATTGGCTTCATGTGTTGCTGGGTCCACCACGTAAGTGCATAATTTATTTTAGGTGTAGCTCCGTCGCTGTTTTTTTTAGCGTGTTTCGTAGAGCTCTGAATGATAGTTGTAAAGAAATAGAAACCCTTCAACGGTACGTGAATTCAGCTCTTTTGTCCAAAGTTTGATGTATCCCTTTTCCCGGACTCTCAGTCTAACACGCTTGAGATTACCAGAGATGTAATGACGTACAATTTACCACTTTGTCTAAAACTCGTTTCAGCTTTTACTTCAGCTAAGGTTATCATGCAAGCGGTTGCATATCAACCGTCTAAGCCAGTAGGGGGTGAATCTGTTGAAGCAACTTCTCCGTATTCTAAGACTGGTAGTTCACATTCATCCAGAGGCGCGAACTTTGACGATCCGGAACTTTCATACAGTTTTAATTTGAACCACTCAGCAGCCGATGGCCGCATTCGACAACTCCAAGGTAAAAGCCTTATAAATTATTCTCAAGTTTTTTTGCAGTGGCCTGATCCCACCTGGAAATAAGTAATAAAGTCACACCCCATAAACACGCAATGTTTCTTGCGATGCTGGTTAATGTTGGAGACTTCCCACTGTGTGTGAGTTCGCTGTTTATCGGTGTAGTGTAGACTTTTGTAGCATTTTTTAAAAAAAGTGTATTGAAAATGAGAAAAATTACATTTCTTTACTCTATGACATCGAATGCTGAATCGCACTAGCTGAATTGCAAACTTTCATCGTGGTAGCTCCGTGATCGGCGGCTCTGCTATCTGCCCTGAAGAGGTTTGCTTGAAGGTGTTTTTATCGTTGTGGTGCAATTTTTCGAATAAGTTTTGCTCCCTAATGCTGCTCCTTATGTTTAAAGTGGTTGATATGATGTTACTGCATGTGCGCTGGGTGGAGGCAGAAAGTGGATGAAAAGTGGTTGGGTTTAGCTAGGATGTGATTGGCTAGCTTGATTTTACTGCTGTTTACCAGTATTTAGCCTGCTTCGAACCTAGCGATGCTGGCGGCAATCACCACTTGCTTGAATCAACTACTTCACTACCGGTTTCGTTTTGAATATATGTTTATTATTGGTACGTGCGGTGAAAGAACCCTGTTCTGTGTTATCAGTCGGGTTTGTGGCAGAGCTGTGGAGTCGATACCAAAAGCCTTTGAAACCAACTCCGACTCCTCTTATTTTATGTTCCTACTCCGGCTCTGTTATATGTAATAATCACTCTAAGTTCTTTACCATCCCAACAACAATAGAACTATATTCTATNCTTCGCAGATTTTAATGTNATTACAAAAGCTTTAACAAGCATTGTGTACTGTAGGCAGAGTAACACATTACACTAACACNAGTAATTAACCACAATAATTTGTGTCTTTTACATATTCTAAAATCAGTATTTGCATCTGCATGATGATTTTGACATAATAAACCTACGGTTTTATGTAGGTAATAACCAATAACCACGTTATATGATTTTGTAAGGAAACAGATAGGATCATACCTCTTTTATACCAAAATCCTTTGAATCCCACTGAATACAAAAAGTGTACAAAAGTTTCTTAACTTCACTTATTTTCTTTTCTCCAATTATGAAGTATGTATTTGTTTTGAACAGTCTAAAAGAAAGTCGCATGTAAGTCTTACTGCAAAAAAAACCCCAAAAAACACAAATATCGTATGAATTTGGAATCACTATAGTTCGCTACATGTTTTGTGATTTTATTGCTTAAAATTGCTTAGCAAAGGAACTATTCAACTTTAATGCGATGAATTCTGCATGCAAGTCATTTGAAGTGTAAATATGTGTATTAACATGTATAAGTACTATATGGAGATGTCAGATAGCGTTCACCATTGAGCCATTGACACCAGTTAACACTTTGTTGCCAAGCGTGTTGCAAAGCAATGTCCAATCAAGTAGAGCCTGGGTCAGGGCAATTTCATAGACTGTTGACTGCATTGACTCAAAATTCCTTCGACTGTGCAGCTCTGGTTTGTGGCAAAAAAAAGCACCGCGCTGAAAAACGTATGCTTCTTTCAACTTGTTATTCCTGGTTTGAAATAGGAACTCTTCCGTATGGCATTTGAAGCAGTTCAGTCAATTCTCGTGTTTTGTGCATTGCTGTTTGAATCGCGTGTTTTTCCACGGACATTCTGAAAACATTGCAAACTTTCAAATGACTCTGCGTGATGTAAGGTGTATCAGTAGCTGCCTACGCAATAAGTCTTTGCATAAATAAATTGTTACTATTTATTCGCCATTGGTGGGATTGTTTCGTTGTTTCTGGTGGTTCTCTCGGCATCGCGCGGTAATCGTAGATTACAGCCTGCCATTCAGGTAACAGCATTAATCGCTGCTTCGTTTTTGCAGATGAGCGCGAAGCAGTACAGAAAAAAACATTTACAAAATGGGTGAACTCTCATTTGGTTCGAGTCTCATGTCGTATTCAAGACCTGTACATGGATTTACGCGATGGAAGAATGCTGATAAAGCTTCTTGAGATATTATCTGGAGAATCTTTGGTGAGTTCAAACAAGTATTGCCAATCGTCGGCTGTTTTACGTGATTGGCTGCTTACTTACATTTGTGAAACTAATATGTGCTTCTTGATTTTCATTTTTATCCCACTGGTATTTTTGAAAAACAAACTGACGGGTTGATCTGATGGACGTATTTGTAATTTTAACAGGCGTTTAACTGTAAATTATGTGCATTATAAAAGTTAAGTTGGTAATTCTAATGTTTGTTCAAAACTTGGATTCGAAGCTATAGAAATGTTTGGTTTATGAATGTTTTGGTTGCTTGCGCTACATAAAAACCGGATTGTCAAGTAAAGGCACCCCTGGTTGTAGCTCCAGTCTGCTTTGGTGCTGATGGTAATTTTAAGGATGTAACTCCTCGCAGTGCACACCGCTTGGTTTTAGGGACCTTAGCTATTAAAATGATCACGCTGTCCGGACATCGACTTTGACATTTGTTTTTAGTAATTTCGGGCATTTCCTGTGCTTACCCACTTCGATTATATTTTCTCATTTATTAGCCACTCTCCAACCCGACGTACTACATCGACGAAACAGTAATGAAAGCAGTAATGTCTCTGGCCTATTGTAGCGCCAGTAAATATCATAACTGCAAAGTCCGCGAAGTATGTGTACTCGTGACCGTGGCCTATGGTGGGCAGGGATTTATTTATGCATGTGCGCTGCAAAAGATGTTCTTCCGCGCTTGAGAAAGCTCTGTTGCGATTGTCAAGCTCGTGTTTGTTTTTTACGTTGATGAATTCCCAGAGTCGGATTGGTCATGAGTATTTTAAAGCATGCACCGAACACTGGTTTGTTCATTCCTTAGTTAGAAGCGCTCTGTGGCTGCTCGCTTTGTTGAAGTGACCATGTTGTGTACAATAATTCTGACTGTCGTGTATTTGAGGGCACAGGTCACAAAAGTCATTCTAACCTTTTCCTCTTAACTGGCTGATTGATTAATGTCTGAGTTAAGATTATTGGCGCAATTGATTAATGTCTGAGTTGAGTTTATTAGACAATTGCCGAAGTGCTGGGACACCGAAATAAAGCTGTTAAGCAGGTTGTCCCGTCGGGCACCCCTCGACATTTTCATAAATTTTCTATCGTGGTTTAAAGTTGTTGGCCGAATTATTGGGAATTTTTCAGGGTTACCGTATGTTTTTGAAGAGGTTGCAGTCTGCTGGATGTTCAACACAGTTGCGCGGAAGTGCTGGGTCGCAACTAGTATCTATCGTGGTTTGCCCAGTTCCGCAATGCGCTGAGCATTGGCAGAGAAAGTGTAAACTCAGCTAAAATAAAACTCTGCCCTGGTTTCCATAACCCTTGCGCATCCAAGTAGACTATTGTTTGCTCTGCAGCAGCTACTGTGTCTGATGCTACTGTGTTTCTGATAAGCAGGGCAAGTTTTTGTTGCACTAAAAAAGTGAGAAAGTTGCATTTATTTTCAACGAAACTTGCATTTTTGCGCAGGAAGTTGCATTTATGCGCACATTTGACTGCGAAAGACTTGACACAACCTATTTTCGTTTGCGCGGACTTGGCCAAAAGCCAAGATATTCCGCACTTCCACCTCTAATTGAATTCGGGCACTGTCGTACTTGGCTGGGGTTGTAAAACTTCTAACTTACAATCCAACTATTTCGTCACAGATAACATTGAGACGTAGCGCAGCCGTCATATACCGTAGCCTTTTTTCATGCAATCAAAGAGAATAGAACTAAACTGAAATAGTTTTGTGGTTTTGTTTTAATTACACTTTTACATTTTGCACAATACTTGATAAAAATTGCAATAAAAAGTTGCACGCAAAAATCGAAAAAGTTGCAATATAAAATTCCTGGAAGCAGCTCAAAACATTGAACGACGTATATTTTGAGTATTTGGGAAGCTCTTGGAAGCTGTAAAAAAAAAGTTGCAAAAGTTGCAAAAACTTGCCCTACTGATAACTAAACCTGTAATAGACCTATCGAAGATACTGCATGTTCTTACATTGCTTAATTTTTTTTTCAAACTTCGTTGGTATACAGCAACGGTATCTGCTGTTTTTAAGCATTTTACATAAACAAGCAAAAGATACGTGTATGGATTAAGGTGGACAATTTACCGTGTCGTTACGATAGTTGAGTGAATTAACGATCCGGCAATGTGATGCACTTCCAATAGCATTCTTCACGCAGATATTACGCGTTTTTATTACCACTGCGTGTTCCCTTTATGTTGTGGCGTGAGTTATGCGATGTCAGAAATAGACTTGATGCTGAATTTTGAATGCTTTGTAGCCTCGACCAACGAAGGGGAAAATGAGGATTCACTGCTTGGAAAATGTTGAAAAAGCGCTTGTATTCCTTAAAAGTAAAAAGGTTCATCTTGAGAACATGGGATCACACGACATCGTAGATGGCAACCACCGACTGATTCTTGGTCTTATTTGGACCATAATTTTGCGATTTCAGGTTTGTGCAGAAATCAGGTCAACCAGGAGCAGAAGGCGTTATTATCGTTTTTGCATTTGCTTGTAAATTTAGTTGTGTACTGTGTTCATGTCGCGAGTAAATTATAGTTTGTCTGTCACTCCTGAAAGTGTGTTGATTCTCTTACGCTTGGATTGGTCATCATGGCGGTTTCGATTATCGTGTGTTGGCGACTGATCATTTCTTATCAGAAAATATGCCTCGCAGATTCAAGACATAAGTGTCGAGACTGAAGATAACCGCGAAACGCGCTCAGCTAAAGATGCTTTGCTGCTTTGGTGTCAAATGAAGACCGCAGGTTACCCGAACGTCAACGTCCACAACTTCCACACCAGCTGGAGAGACGGCCTTGCTTTCAACGCAATAATTCACAAACACAGGTTTAACCGGATTACTGGAAGTTTTTCTTCGTGAAACCGTCTGTGTTATTCCTTGAAATCTGTGGTGATGGATTCGCGGTGGTTCTTCTGATTAGTTGAACTGTATGCATGTGTGTGGCGGATGTGTTGTAGTGTGTGGCGCTTGTTTTATCTGCGAATTTCCAAAGTTCTATAAACTTGCTGGTGGATTCAAACCCTTCGCCTTTGCGGGTACTAGTTTCTAAATCGATGTTGGAAAGAGCGAAATGCAGCATTTTGCATTGAAACTTACTAAACCATTAATCCTTTCTCGTTTGCTACAGACCTGATTTAATCGATTACGACTCTCTGAAGAAATCAAACGCCTTGCACAACCTCAGGAACGCGTTCACAGTCGCTGAACAACATCTTGGCTTGACCAGGCTACTCGATCCCGAAGGTGGTTTAGTCGACTTGTTTGTCTTCTTTAATGTTGTTTCAAAACTTTTTACGTGCAAGGCCTGGTATCTGTCTGCTACTTTGTTGCTGCTGAAAACTTAAGAAAAACATTGTTTCTCGTGGATTTCATCTTATTTTTGCTCTTTGTTTTATTCGGAAACACTGACAAGCTGTCATTTTTTATTCGGAAACACTGACAAGCTGTCATTCTGCTCGTTCTCCAGACATTGTCGTCGAGCGACCCGATGAGAAGTCCATCATCACCTACATCGTCACCTACTACCATTATTTTTCAAAAATGAAGGCGATTGCAGTGGAGGGGAAAAGAATCGGGAAGGTTTGTCAGTCGCAGTGTTTGCCAATGATTTTCTAAGCGCTGAGACGGACATCCACCAATGTTTAAATGCGATTTCCCGGTTTCTTGAAGCGTTTATCATTTCAAGGTGTTGGACAACGTGCTGGAGAGCGATAAGATGGTGGACAAATACGAGACTCTTGTTTCTGATCTACTTTCCTGGATCGAGGAAACGATTATTATCCTGAACGATCGCACGTTTGCTAATTCTCTAGCAGGTGAACGGCTTGTTGATGTCGCTGGTTCTGATGACAAACGATGTTCGCAGTTTTTGATTCACAAGTTTCCAATTATCGAGTGCTTAGTACATCAGATTTTTTGAAACTTTTATCTGAATTTTTTACAATTAACAAACTTTTGCAAATCTGATTTTTTTACGTTTTAGTAAAATCTTTTCTTTAGTGCGTTTTGAATGCGTCCAACAAATTCTTAACATCCCGGCAAATGCATTGGCTGTTGAAGAATGAATCAACCTAATATCTTTGTTAAAGTGACTGAAGAACTAAATCCCTGGCCTTGTATTATTAAAATAGAGTACGTTTTGCATGATGACCTTCGAAAACAGGCTCTTATTGCCATGAAAAAGAAATCTAGAAGCAGGCTTCGATGTGGAAGATGACTTTATTTGTGCATTGCCATGTATGGAGCCTTGAATATCTTTGCTTTCTAACAACAAACAGGCTTAGCCTTCCCACAGATTGCAGTGCATGTTGCATTATTAAATGTTGTTCATCTTTTTATTCCTGCTTGATGCATGTGCAACAGTTGTCGCATTGGAAAAGTTGTATGGTCGGTGGGCCATGGACCCTCTNTTTGTTTATTAATTGGGCCACATGCCTGTAAAGGTTNAGAACCCCTGCTATAGAACATTAGTCAAGCAACGTATATCGCTTTGTATTTTTAGGTGTTAGCGCACAGTTNATGGCTTTCAGCAACTACAGAACTGTCGAAAAGCCTGGAAAGTTTCAAGAAAAAGGAAACTTAGAAGTTCTTCTTTTTACAATCCAAAGTAAAATGAGAGCGAACAACCAAAAACCTTACACACCAAAGGAAGGGAAACTCGTCTCGGATATAAACAAGGTTACTGCGTGCTTGCTCACTACGCGTTCATGTTCACTATAATTAAAACACTTGCATTTAGCAGTTCAGCGTATGCGAATGCTTTATCTCTGCTTGGCTACTACACCACAGCGTTTAGTCTTCATCCTGGTAAGCGCGCTCTGAGCGACAGGGATGGTTACTGTTTGTCGGACAGGCTGGGAGGCCCGCAAGGCGATGTGTGAGGTCCACCCCAGAGATGCTGGCACTGCTGCACAGTACGGTTGAAAGAGTCGAGCAGCAAATGCTTCTGTGTGTGTCCAGCAGCATCACGAGGTCGTGGTTGTGAACCTTCAACCTCTCGTCCTTTCAAATGTCTTGTCAGGATGCTTGACCGGCCCTGACCTTTGATGACATCCATACAACGACTTGATTAAAAGTTATTTGCACAATTTGTACATGAGGTCATGCCGGCTTTTCTCTGCGTCATAATGCCTTGTATGTGTCTGTTAGGCGTGGGAAAATTTGGAGAAAGCCGAGCATGGCCGAGAGCTCGCGATACGCAACGAACTCATTCGACTGGAACGACTTGAGCATCTCGCGAAAAAGTTTGATCAGAAAGCAGCGATGCGTGAAACCTGGCTGGGCGAAAATCTGAAGCTCGTGTCACAGGTCAGTCCCTTTCAAATCTTGTGCATTTTCTCTGCCACGTCTGGATTGTGGATGTCGGCGCTTTGATGGACAGAATGGATCCACCAGACCAGTTTTTAGTCATTTAAATTACGAGTCGAGCAGTTTCTTGCTCTGTCCCATGTTTTGTAATAGGATTTGGGTTTAACTTACAATCACTAGCAATATTATTATCATGGTAGACTGAATCTTGCTCGTATAAGATTGAAAAACAAACCATGCCCTTATCTTCACAATAAAAGCCTGAAACCTTATTAAACTTTTCGAGCCTCGCTCCTGTACCTCGACTTATTTTGGCTTGCACATCCTTCGAGTATTGATTTTATGAAGTCATTGGTTATACTGGCAAATAAAAGCTCTAGATTTTCTGTAGGCCTTCGAGGAATCAGCCGACTGGCTTTCAACTTTCTGTAGGCTTTCGACTTAATTGTCGCAGTTGGTGATGTGTGATTTGTCATTGCAGTCTTGAGGTTGTTTACTTTCTCTGACCTTGTTTTTAACCTTTTAACGTTTCACCTGTTAGCATTGCTTGCAGATGATAGGACTGACGATGCGTAGTGTTACGTGAATTCGATTTCCTATTAGAATTTGTGATTGATTCCTTGCTTCTTTCACCTGTGGAGTGATGTTACTTGGCCGTACTGGGTTTATATTTTGTGTGCAGTTTAAATAAACGTCTCCTAATGACCGTTTTCCCATCTTTAACATCGACTGTTCAATGCCTCCACTCGCATATCCGTAACTACTACGTGTGTCACTTGGTGGAACGGTTTATATCTTAATTCATCTCTGTGCCAATGGAAGCGCATGTATCTCTACTTTCACATACACTTATACAGTTACTATTTCTGGATTACGCTGTTGATCCTACACGACATGGTCAGTTAAGTTTCGGTCTTTTGAACGTCGGAAAAATCCCTGGTGTGAGGAGGTGAAGCCTTCTATTAATCGCTTGTCGGGGAGGGGGGGTCCTGGCCGCCGCAGATACCAGGCGCGATCGCAGCAATTGTCACTTAGCGATGAATCGATATCACGCCCAGGACAACTTCGGTTCCGACCTCGCTGCCGTCGAAGCCGCATTGAAACGTCACGAAGGTGTGGAGACCGACGTGAAAGCGTGCGAGAAGAGGATAGAGGCTGTCGTTTCTGTCGCCGACGAGCTGCAGCGCGAAGACTACCACGATATTAAGCGGATCAGTGACAGGTGACGTGGATTGTTTACAATTGCAAGCTCTTTGATCCACAGTGTGTTGCGTCACAATATGAATCTCCGTAATCCTTCATGCATAATGAAGTTTTTTGTTGCGTAATGTGTTTCGGCTTGTTTTTGACCTTGCATGCCACTAGCTGTACCTCCCCTCTCAGCGTTACTGGTTCGATTTATTGTTTCCATTGCACCGCTTGCGGCATTTTCTGTTCCTGCCTTCGTAATGCAGCGTTGTTCCACGCATTCATTACTGCAGCATTACTGAAAAATATACGTTCTGATCACTGCTTCGGATTTTCTTATTTGAAAACGTTCGTTCTTGAGCGGTCTTGAACAAACAAGACAACAGGACAATCAAATCAAAAGAAAACTTAAGAATGTCGCATTCAAACACGCGTTTCGCCCCCCCCCGCCCTTGTGTCACCAACGTCGGCGATATCATGTGGACCTTGGGAGAGTTTGTTACTATCGAAGAGTGGGGATTGGATCTATAAAATTTGGGTTGGTGGGAACTGGGCACACTGTTTATGCCCGGAAGATGAAACTCCATGCGTTTATGACCTTATCGCTTTCACAACGATTGACTCAATGAAATGCTGCTGAGATTTATCACCTGCTCTTTATTCGCGACTAGTCAGTATGGAATCGAGATAGCTAGGTCAGATGTAAAAATTAAACTTATTTTTTATCTGGTTTGATAACTGTCAAAGGAAAGTTTGCGTAGTTTAATCAGCTGCGTGTTCACCATCAATGGTATACCTATTTCTCTGCAGTTGTTGCGCAATACTTACTTAGCAACAATTGCTGCGCCATACTTCGCAACAATGTTCCCATTGATTCTTGGTGCTTTTTGCCGGTGCTGTGATATTTCATTAAAGTAAAACCAGAAATGTCCATTTTAAGCTTTTTGCAATACTGCTGACGATTTTTGATTGTCTTTGACACTTTTTAGTCGTTGTCTCATAGAAGACAGATAAAACGATGGTGTTCGACTGGTATGAGTTGCTCACCAGCTGCTGTTATTTTTGCAGTGGGTGATTTTCATTCTGACCACTCACGCAGTTTGATTCATTGCGATGCTTTACTGCTAAGTTCCAAACCGAAATTGTTTGCATCACTCACAGAAAAGACAATGTGCTCGAACTATGGGATTACCTTCTGCAGCTGCTGGCGAAGCGTCGCACACGGCTCGAGCTCAATCACAACCTGCAGCTCATGTTTCAAGAAATGATTTCACTGCTGGATTGGCAGGATGACGTTCAGGTGGGTGGAAAGCTTTCGGTCATACAATTACACACTCGGGAGAAATAAATACTAAAGACCGTTATGCTCTCGAAAACATTGAATTAGAATAGACTCACACGTAGCAGGCAGCGTGTGTTGCGGAGGGTCTATAACTCGGTATGATTCTGCCCCTGTTCGAAGTGTGAGATCAGTCTTTTGCGTTCTTGACTTTTTTATATAGATTTGTATCGATTTAGGGGATTCCTAGCGCAATGATGCATGTCCTCTCGAGCATCGTGAGCGCAGCATTGCTTGACGCAGATACGAGCAACCAGCTGCATGGCAGTAATTGTCCTCCGTGTCCACTCGGATGAAACACAGGAAATGACCATCGGCGAGGCCGGTAGAGTTTCTGGACCCTTGTGATGATTCTTCTGGGGTGGCAAACCCCCCTATATCAGGGGTGGCCAACCTGTTAGAGAGCAAGAGCCACGTTTCTTATCGTATTACCGCAAAGAGCCCCACCATACACACGGACACACATGAATGTCACGCCATCTCTTCCTCACTCGCACACAGGCCCGCAACCAAGGGCTGGGCAATTCCCCCCTCCCGAAAATATCAGCTGCTAGCGGTCCTGCTCACACACATGCCTTTGCTCAGCTAGATTTATTGTAAATATCACACACCGACATCAATTACAAGCCATTTATTGTAATGCATGTTACTTAGTGGAACTTATGGCATTCCTTGTCTTGAACTATCCTCTTCGAACCTGGCTTATTCTTTCACATGGGCGCCAATCAGAACAGTTCAATGCTTTGATCTCACGTGTTTTACGTGAGAGCCACGTGAAACCAGGCAAAGAGTCGCATGCGTATCAGTCTGAGTCTGGTTACTGGCGATCTGGTTCCATGATAGAATGGTTTGAGCGTTTTTCACTGCTTGTTCTGGCCAGCCGTGGAGTTAACCCTGTTCTGTAAAAAAAACGTTGCTTCTCTCGTTAGGGGGGCGACCCAGGTCGTGGTTCCCAACCCCAGCGATCGATTCCTGCTCGTTATTTCACCCTGAAAAACCTTCGTCATATCTTTAAAATAAGACCCATGCGTTTCTTGTTAGGCTGAGGGTTATCAGCCTCTGTAACAATTACTTGGTTAAGTATTTCCTCGCTGTGGTGTTTACAGTCAAACCTTAGGCAGCAAAGACAAGGGTGCAGAGGAATGGTTAGGTTCAGCACAAAAGTGAAGTGAAATATTTAATGATTTCCAGTTGAGGTAGAACTAGCTGTTTGCTGTGGCGTCGAGTGTTCCATTGGATTGATTTGTTCAACCAGACCTGCTCGTTTTGTCAGCCTGTTAAACGCTGCTTGGCGCGAATCGATCTCTTTGCTTACATGTCGACTCGTCTGCGCTTTTGTTAAAAATCAAGTCTGAACATTCGGTCAACACGATTTTCCATCTATTGTTATGCGCGGCCACGCCTGCGCCAGTCGCTTTCCTAAGTTTGGAGTTTTATGTAAATAGACCGTTTAATGCTGCAGTGAAGGTGTTTTTTCAACTCCCGAATCAATTCGAGAAACATGAGCGACTGTGGGAGACAGCAAAGTAGAATTAACAGGGTGCATTTCGTAAGCAGCGACTGCTGGAAGCTCTAGGTGTGCTGCAGGCTTTTGGGGAATCAGCCGACTGGGCTCAACTTTCCTGACTGAGGATGCATGAGTCACGTGAAATCGATTTCCTGCAAAAAATTTGCTGATTGATTCGATTTCGTCGCCATGGCGAAGGCTAGTTACTAGGCAAGCAGAAAAGCGCCCAATTAGAATTCGAAAACAAGCGAGGGTAGACGAATGCTGAGCAAGCATTTGCCGGACCTCAATCTAATGCCAGCATTAACGGTGATCTTGCTGTGGATTGCCAGCAACACCACTCTACTCACGTTGGAGTTTAACCGAGTACATACGTTATGAAGTAATGTCAAATCTTGTGGGAATGGACGCAAATCAGGCAATAAGGAGATGAGAACAACTTCCTAACAATTTCCTGAGCATCGGAGTGACTGAACGCGGCAACGTGCTTCAGCGCGCTCTTGACGGTTTTAAATGAGCAAGCATTTTTTTATTTGGAACACTGTTGCCTGTGATTTTGTAGCCCCTATATCGTGCTGCGTATTCGCTTATTGACTTCTGGAATACAACACTTATGTGTGCGGCGCACACCTATGGTTTAAATGTAGAGGGACCTGCCTTGTGGTGCGAAAGAGTAAAAGCAACAGGCCCTTTTCAGACCTTTCCCTTATTTTTTAGATGGGGCAGTGATCAGTATGAAAAATGGCGCGTTATTTTGCTGCTTTTATCAAAACCTATTAACTCTGCGTAATACCGCTGCGATTGTTTCGATTTGAATAAAAAACGGTTCTGGCCGGTTTGATCTTGTCAACCTGTGTGACGTCGGGCCGTGATTCCCGTTTTAGAACCAACTGGCGAAGGAAGATCACGCTCAACATTTGATCGGAATCGAAGACTTGTTGCAGAAGCACGCGTTGCTTGAGCAGGATATATCCGTGCACGAAGATAGAGTCAAGTCCGTTGAAACTCAGAGCAAAGAGTTTCTTCAGCCAATCGACGACAGTGAGTTATAACGTGTTGGCGCGTGTCAATCATTACTGCCACTGTAGTACGTTTACCGTATATACTTGTGTATAAGTCGATGTGTATTTTAAGAACAAAAATTGCGTTATTTTAAGTATTACCTGTGTATAAGCCGACTGTGCAGTGCAGCACTGCCTCTCATGCGTGTGAACATCCGCGCTCCAATCTCGCACGCGTTTCAGCAATTTTTCCACTCTCTCTCATTTCTTTCATTCATTGATCTGGCCGTCGTCGTGAAGGGTGAAGAATCATAATTTGAGCGTTTGTTAAGGCCGGCATATACCTACCGTGTATAACATGCACAATAATGGAGTTTTCTTTTCACGTTCACATTGTATGCGACCCTTCAGCAACATCTCCATAAACATTACCGGTGTATAAGTCGACCCCAAAAATATTACCTTAAAATCGTCTCCCAAAAACTCGACTTATACACAAGTCTATACGGTATATCTGCGGGTTGTTGACATGTTTGATGCGCTATGACATCACAATCTGCTGCAACTTATTGTCGCAATTTGTTGAACACAGCGGAGTTGTTTATAGTGATTTAAATGCAACGTGTTGTCACGTGTTTCTAGCAACAAGCGCTTGTGCTTTATAAAGTTGCCCAACGGGGTGGACTCGAGTTCTTAGACAAATTCACCCGGGCCCATGGGCGTCAGAAGTAGGGTGCAGGGAAGGGCCAATGTCCCCTTGGATTTTGAAATTTGATATTTTCATACCAACTTTTTAGCAGAAAAATATTTTTCTCTCAGTTTCGAGTTGATAAAATGAAATTTAACCATTGTTCCCCTCCTGGAAAAATGCCGTTACAAATGACGAGTCCCTTATCGCGTGATTTCCTTCGACCGCAGTTTACCGTGTTGCACTCAAAAGCTTGTCATTGGTAGCGGCGCGATAAAGCAACTCCATTAAAGTTGTTTGGTGCAGCTATCGAAATGTTGTGTTGTGTTCAACGAGTCCTAATCGAAAAAAAGCGATGGCAAGATACGGCGTAGGAGCTGACCATGCCGCAGGTTGTACAGCAAGCGGCCCTGACAGTTGATGACCGAATTGACTCAGATTATTTCGCCTGCGACCCGCCCGTCATCCAGGACCGAGTAGATCGAGTAAGGAACGCGTACAATGCCCTGTGCGACACCGCCGCGCGACGCCGCGAGAAGCTGGAGGAGTCGCGGAGAATGCATCTCTTCTTTGCGACAATGTCCGAGGAGCTGGCCTGGATCAGAGAGAGGATGCAGCTGATGACCTCTGAGGACACGGGCCGGGATCTGACCAGCATCCACTCACTGTTGACGAAACAAAAGGTAGTTTGCTTGATTTTGAGAAGTAAGCTCATCAGTTTTTGTCAATGATTCTTGGAATATTCCTTTTTTACCTGTCATGTTATTGGGCCCATCTAACCTGAACAAACTCATGTTTGTACCAATCATCCATAAACAACTTCGCCTCAGGGGGGTCTCCAACTGTCCCAGGACAATGCTGGACCGTAGTTCTTCTCCTTTCCTTGTTACAAACCGAATCATAAACAGACGTCAACGTCTTTCTCAGGCACTGGACGATGAGATGAAAGTTCGCGAGGTTGTTTTGAAGTCCGCTGTCAACGTCGGTGAACAGTTGGTTGAGGAGAAGCACTTCGCCTCCTCCGATATAAAGGAGAGGATCGCCGAGATCCATTCAGAGTGGAAGGGCTTGGAGGAAGCGAAGCGGAACAGATGGAATAAATTGCAGAACGCAAAGAGTTTATACCAGGTGGGTCACGGAGACCTGTTTGAACGGCTATTGGTAGTAGAAACGAATTTGGTGAAATTCTTCCAACTAATAAACAAGGATAATGTGTGCGATTGACGTGATTTTTACCCCGGTTTTTGGTGAACGTGTCATCGCAAAAATTGTCGATAATAAAAAATCAAAAAATTTTGGAATACACTATGGATTTTATATTGAATTGATTTCCCCCCCGAATTTCTTGGACCCCGCTACGTTGTTGTGAAGTTGATCCGTTCCCGGTGCGACATATGCAGGGCCGGCCCTTCCACCAGGCCAACTGGGGACCGCCTTAAACGCCGCCTTCAGGGGGCGCAGAACACGAGAAATATTACTACAACTTCTAGTGCAAAAAGTTTAGTTTGATGGTCGCGTAAATATTGAAGCTTGTCTCAGGCGCAGAACTGTCTCAGGCCGACCCTGAACGTATGTTATTCGAAAACGGCGTATACAATAGATCTGCTTTCTCAACAATGAGCTTCGCCATACTGCATTCATGACGCACTTCTGCTCTGACGCAGTTTTTCGCTGACGCCGATGACGTCGACACCTGGTTGGTCGACATGTTCCGTATCGTGTCCAATGAGGACTGTGGGAGGGACGAGCCCTCTGTGCTGTCGTTGCTCAAGAAACACAAACAGGTGATGGTTGCCAGTGGGTGAGATGGTTGCAACGCGCTGCTTCTTGCTGTTGTCAATGTTTCTAATATTTAATATATGTCAGACCTACGACCTATTTACGTAAGCTGCTGATAGATGCGTTGAGGCTACTTTGGTTTATGGGGGGCAGACAGATTTAATGAAAACGCACTTTTCTTTAATTGGTTTGTGATTGTTTGTGAAAGGGAGTCCCTGATGCTACTGTGGTTTGGGTTCAGGCAAGCTGTTGTGTTCTGCTATAACCCCTCAGACATTTGTCTGCGTTGTAACAAGAGTTTTTGCTTGTGTCGGTGGTTTACAGGTTGAAGATGAATTGCAAGATTATGAAAACAACATCAAAGCTCTGCAAGCACAGGTGATGACGCGAACTACTTTTGACAGATTCGCTTAAGCAAAACTTTGAACGTAAACAGTTCCACAACTCACAGGCTGCTGCTTTGCCCGAGACTGACCGCGAATCTGTCGAAGTTGAGGAAAGATTGCGAACTATCAAGAGCCGATACAAGGAGTTGCTGGACTTTGCGAAAGATAGAAGACAAAAGCTTCTCAACGCAAGGTGTGGCCTCGCAAGCGTGTGACGTTGCTGTGCCCCTTTTTCGAGTGATTCCTGGTCGTTTTATGTTGATGTTGAACAAGCTTGTCTGGAGGTCACAGTCAGATGCGTCGAGTTCACTTTCGACATTTCGTGGCTTCGACCCCAAGATCAGTTTTTATCGTCGCTATGGTGATATCGCTATGGTGATACGGATGCAATAGCTTTTTTTCAAAAGAACCTGGTTTATCATTCGCGACCTCTTTTTCGCATCTTTTCCGTTTGTGTTGTTGCGTAGAAATCGCTTTCATCTCTGATCTTTGTTCATGTGTTTGTTACCGAACAATGTTCTATTATCATGCATGCAATCACACAGATCCTTGCACAAGTTCTTCAGCGAAGCTGACTCAGTGCTAGCGTGGATTGACGAGAAAGGGCAACTGCTGACCACCATGTCTGTGCCAGATACTGTAGAAGACATGGAGCTTTTGCAACACAGATTCGAAGGTTGGTGGACTTGATTCTACACGAACAAGGGCGCTGCCTGTATATTGAACGAGCCAATACTGCGAAGGCCTGCTTTGATGAACATCATTAGTTGAGTTAGTTGCTAGGATACAGGGTACCATTCACGCTGATAATTGCATAGTAGAACATTGTTGGTGTCACAGTAAAGCATTGTTGATGTCGGGTCCGATGAAGGTTTGCCTACCTACTTCTGTTGTGCTTGAAATACAAGCGAGGCGCCAAAAGTAGAAAATGCAGCAAAGTTCAAAATTCGACGATTTCAAGCGCATTGTTTCAGGTTACGAGAATGAGATCAACAAGCATGCGCCGCTGGTGGCGGTGGTGAATCAAATCGCACGACAACTGACTGGGGAGGAGCATCCAAACACCGACGACATTGTTGCCAAGCAGAATCACGTCAACGCGAGGTACGTGCCTGATTGGTCAAAAGTGTCACGCTGTGTGAACAAGCTTGGCGCAAAAGGTTTCTTCCAGCTTAAATGACCAATAACTAAATCGTACAGATTTGAAATATTTTGTGTTAAATGCAAACGTAATCAACTTTTTGTGCGGGCTCATCTGTGAACTTGTTGTCACTCACATGATGGAAAGTTAGACACCAGTCGTGTGCTGGTGCAGCATCAGCACCCATCGACGCCCACTGTGCTAGGGCTGATTAATTATTCATATGTCTTCCATAGCTGCCCGTGGCGGTTGTATACAGAAACCTGTTGAAGGAAAATAATCCTTGTTGTCGCCCGTCGATTGCTATGGGAACCGTGAGTGAAAAGTCCGGCATGGATTTGATAAATACCTGATTTACAACAAAAATCTTATCAATACCGCGCGGTGTTAATATCAATTTCTGCAACAAAGAAATTGTTTTTTTGTGCGGTTTCAACGACAGTGGCTCTGATTGTTACGACATGACAAACAGCACGCGATCTTATTTAAAGCAAAGTTCGTCGCATGCTATGAAC
>JGI24021J15306_10000995_pt1 | contig 25716 bp, 16 predicted proteins | sample Ectturendosymbi1_FD_15306 | JGI IMG/M metagenome (IMG submission 15306) | reverse complement strand
CNGCATTTCGACAGATGGATTTGACTCGTCCAGACAAAGTCTGACCACTAAGTTAACAAGCTTACTCGGTGCACGAGACCTCACCCCTTTATAGCACTACAAAAAGGAAGAGTTTTAACCGAGCCCCTGCCGGTTCTTCGCATGACTTGACGCGCACTACTCGAAAACGCTGACGTTTCGCAGATTTTTTTGGCTTAATCGTTATCTGAGCCATTCCTGGTCAGATCCGCAGTTGTTTTCCTTACTATGTGAGAGTGCGATCAATGGAACATAGTTAGGAAATTGCCACCCTGAGCGTCGGTCAACGGCACAGCTAACATCCTTCCCGTGTTCAGTCGCTTTTATAGAACCTGCACGCACAGGAAGGGTTCTCAACACAAATGAAACACTTCCGCTGATTTTGTGAATCACAACTTTCGAAACGTGTTCGACGCCTGTTGATCATTTTGTCTATTTTTGATTTGCGGAAAAATGTTTATAAAACACTGCGCAGCGTTAATTGACAACAGTCTTTTGTGCTCGCCTTGCTTAAAAAGTAGTTCGAAAAATTTTGTGTTTTATGGTTTTTGTTTAGAAATCATCGGTGCTGCTCTAAAACTGATTTAATATAATATGGGAAAAGGTTTGTCGTTAATAAGCAGGCGATATTTAAATGTTTGAAAAACTGGTTGTATTGTAAACGTTTTTTTTTTATACCTGACAAGCACTCTTTCTTCTGAGCAATTCCAGATGCGTATCCACACAGTGACTGAAGCTGAGGGAAAGATATATAAAAATGCCTTTATAAAACTTAGAAATCAGTCAATCACGCGACATGTAAAAGGTATTTTTAGAGTGACGGTCCAAATTAGCCTGGATGTACAAAATGACCCTAACATAGACCATTGCAAAGACATCATTGGATTTTTGTCTCTTGCGAAATCACGACAAAAAATGTAGGCTACTCTTTCGGAGTCAACTGAACACGAGGTTTGTTACGTCAGGAATCAACAGCAGAGCGCAATTTTCGCATCATTTCATCTTTCTTTTGCATCCCAGTCCAACACACTTAGCTGCATCCCTATTTCGATTACTTCTTTTCTTCCCAAATGCATAGCTTGGTAAGGCAAGCAAAAGTAAGGTGCTTTGCAAAAAGCTAGCCCTGGTACTAACTGCTGGTGAAACCCTTACGATATCATCGCTCAGGTTCAACACACAAACCATTCATATTTCTTGAAGCAATGCGAATTATATCGGATTGATAAATGGCAGAGTAATGCAAGCCAAAGACGTACCGTATCACAGCTTTTGCGAAGTCCTTACATAGGCATTGGTTCCCCATTTTCTGTGAACTTGTAGCGTAAACAATGATTTGTGACGTGTTTCTTTCAAGACGTGGTTGCAAATGCCAACATACGGCTTCCATATAAGCATCCAGTTCGGTCTTTAATGTTTCAGCTCTCGGGAAGATGAAAGAGAATTCCCCGAAAGTTACGCAATGGACTGGATGTTTTGTCAAACGTTAAGTGCCGCTGTTGTGTGAGGTCTTAACGAACGAAAATAGCCTATACGATTAGCACGATACTGTTGGTTCCATTTCACTCACTCTCACAGACCATTACAAAAACTGACGTCACGATGACGAAAGGCAACGATAAGGGCTGACACTGTTGCCACGAAAAGTTCCGTTTAAGTAAAACAGACAAAACCTTCCGCTGCTTGTATGAAAGCATTCCTTGCGTTGCATGAGTCAGGAATCACAGCAGACCACCTGCCGGGTGCGCCCGGCATAACAACTACTCCGATCACGCTTCTTTTTCCGACGCCCAATTTTCTCAGAATACTTTGACCGAACACAACGTCCGGTCAATACAATGAAACGAACAGACACCAAACGTTTTTTAAGTTGCTGTCAAAGACCGAAACGGTCTTTCAAATTTTTCCAACGGTCTCTCAAAATACAGCAGAACCTCAATGCATAGCCACCAAAATACACTAAAACCACGCTTTATGACTATCTCGGTATTCAGATGAAGTAGTTGCAGTTCCTCAAAATGTCTTACGGGTCACCAACGCCCCACCTTAAAAAAACTGCAGAAGGACCACTGCGGCTCAGCATTTTGCGGCAGCCACTCGTCCATGAGGAAAAGGTTCAAGTTGTTTTAATCGTTGTGCGTTCTTAGAGTGATCACGGAAAAAAGATATGTTCTGCCACCGGCTGATGAATACATCATCATACGCATTCAATTTTCTGTAAACTCATCTATGCAATGGGAAGATCCTGTTTGGCAATTTTACATTTTTTCTGATAACTTCACATTTCAATAATTTGAATTTTTGTTGCTTAGGCACATCGTAATGGTTTTGTTGTGGAGGTAAACATTACAAGAATTAGCCATATTTCACAATTCTGCAGCAATGTACATGAGCAAACATTTAAGCCACTGAAATGAGTGGAGACACCAATTAAAACCCTAGAAACGAAACTACGTCTCATGGCCGACGACGCTCCTTCGTTAATTTACAACTGTCAGCATTCTTAACCTTAAATGAGGTAAAAAGAAACTTTTTTCTCTAAGGCAAAATTGCGGCCGTATAAAAAAACTAGCGGTGGTCCGTAGGTGTGGCTTAACATAAATGATCTGGAAGCTTCATTCAACGATACAGACGTTTCACTTGAAACACCCCAGCGAGTGTTGTGAATAACAACTTGCAACATTTTTCTGTGAACTCATCCTTTTTTATAAACATCATGCATGGAACCAGTTCTAACAATCGACCACTCCACTAGACTAAAGATAAAAACAACATTGGTGTCTGACTGATGTACGCCGTACAGCAGTGGCCATTAAAGTTTTAACGCTTCAATAAACCTAAGTCAAATTTTCTTCAGTCTGGATAACCCTTGTCAAAAAATTTTAATAACAAAACAATTGCAAGAAATGAAACAGAATTGGTAAAGAAATATTCACTGGAGTAGTGGGGAAAAAGGTCAATGCAAAAGCTGCATCACATTTATCAGCACTAATCTTCTTCATGTGGGTACAATGTTGCTAGATTTCTAGAACAAATGTAACAACGGAGTGGTATTAGTAAAAACTTCAATGGATCAACACTGTATATTATACTGTACAATCTGCATGGAAGAAAGCAAGCCGTTCTTAGAATGAGAACTTGAGTCCGGATTTGGACTTTACTTCCCAACACTGTTGAATACCAAATGGGCGTTCACAAAACGCTTTACTGTTTCTACACTACAAAGAAAATTCTTCACGAAAGCACGCGCTCCATTCGCATCTATTTTGAAATCTTTTTCAAGTGGAGCTTATAGGCTGTACGACTTTGCCACAAAGGTGTACTTTCTGTCATCTGTTACAACTTATGCTGAATTGGCGTATAAATGTTGTTATCATTGTGAACTCCACACAAATGAGTCTGAAATGGTCTTGAACTATCAACAACTGTGTTTGCGGCTCTCTCATTTGTCTATGCTGGTTGAACAGAACTCAATTCCGAAATCTTTTGTCCGAATTGTTTTCTACACTTCGGTTATCAGAAATGCTTTTGCTTCTAACAAACCGCCTAATACCCATTTTTGCGAGCACTTTCTGCAAATAAGTCATAATTTAAAGAACAATCAATGCTCGGCTCAGATCAACATTAGCGGTGAAAAACCAAGAAAGTTAGACACTCTCGCAAAAGTGTTTCACTGTATCTTAACACGACTATCGGACAACGTAAGAATTTACTGAAATTAGAATACCACGCAGGCGTAAAAACCGAGCAGATGAATTATGAAAACTCGCCACGGTGAATATAGCTTTGGCCTTAGTACTCTCTCGCAAGTCAGAACTAAGCCTTAAGGATTAAGACGTATTCTCACAAGCCTTTTACAGAGGTATTTCTAACAAGCCACGTAGTTTTATACTGTATGAAAAGAACCTGCATAAGCGTAGCTTGGTCAAGCTATTCACTCAGGCACATTGTTCACACTCACAATCTCACACTACAATGGATTTTTAGCTTGTGGAAGTGGAAGTGTTGCTACAGATTCACCCCTGNTTCTTTTCACAAAGTATGAAACAACGCGTCTGACCGTTATCAACAGTCACTGTCTCGCTGCATCACCTGCCAAAGATGTCCGAGGCCAACAGTCACATGCGGAAAAACACCTAAGTAATTATCATAACTTGAAATGAACTATTGAAGATTCGTTGCCATGTTAGTGTTACGCAACTTAGAGAAACAGCAGAACAATGCGCTCGCAAGTTTCGCAACGTTTTAAGTCTGCAGGCGAAGGAGCGGACATGAGTGAACTGCAAGCTCATCAATGCATCACACCAGAACAGTGAAGCTGGATTTTGTGGAGTGTGAGTACCATACCGGTAAATAAAGTGTTATTGCAAGAATTAAATCGATTAATCGGAATCGAGATGCTGACTTCAGATTTTTTAACAATTTTTGGTTCTTAGTCCCGATATCCGAGGAGGGAATAAAAACGTTTTTCCCCCTCTGCGGACACCCATGAAAGCAGTCCACCGTATCTCCTGAAAAACAAAAAATGCCCTCGAAAGAAATTCAAGTGATCTGGCAACCCTAGCTAGCATGTAGTGATTAGATTCAAACTTTGGCTGCATGTCTAGGTTTTCTTAACCTGCCGGGTTTGAGTTATAATTACCTGCAATCAATTATTGTGATGTGAGACTGCTCAGATCATAGAGAGATGGTGAACGTGGATTTGTTGTTGCGGTGTGTCGAAGATTTTCGTTGTACACTCCAGTGTTTTAGATAGAGTGTTGCTGATTAATTTGAGAGAGTTAGAAAAATTTATTAGCTTAGCATTAGCTTGTTGGAATGGCATTGCCTTCGAGGTGAATAGATGAAAGATTTTAATTACAAGCACATTTTATTAAGTCTAACGATTAACTTTGCGTTGTGAACTATTTTTTATTTTTAATAATGAGTAAACGGTAGCCAAAATATACGTACGTAACTTTGCCAACACACACTTTCAGAGAAAGTTTCGTTTGCATGGCTTGCGCCATTCAACTTGCTACTTTGCATTAAATTTTTGTTTTTATGCAATATTCTATTTGAATAAGAGCTGATGATCCCTACCTAGCAGGCGACATATATGCTGTCTTAAGATCTTACTGTCTGATTCTTAGCTGTGGAAGGAGTCCTTTCGATAGTAATTCATCATGGCGTTTACCTTTTTTGTAATATATTTTGGGGAGAAATTAAAGTGTCAGAGTTGCAAGGCAGGGAGGAATGCGGAAAAATTAATGAGATCAACTGGGTTGGTCTAATGCTACTGGCGCAGCCAAGCATGCGTTAGGCTAACTTGGTAGAAGAAATAGAACATAACCTTTCAGCTTGTTTAGGGTTAGCGTGCGTTCTCTATTTGAATGGCAGGAAAGCAAACGCTAAAAAAAGGCTACGCCAACCACTCCTTCCTTTAAGCACTCAATTAAACCCTGCGCATGACCACAGAACCACACAATGCCTGCTGAAACCCCGGTTGTTGTGATCAGATATTTTTGCATTCGTTAAATTTAGCAGCAACACCAACCACATAAAATTGAATTTTTTAATAACTCACTTGTACCATCTGCAACGTGAACAAAGCACCTCAAGAAATACTTGGGCCTGAATCAGCATTTCTTAAATTCAAGTATATGGCCTTTCTATGACGTAAAACAGCGTGGTCCAACTACAGGCCCGTGGGCCACATGTGACCTGGACTACAGTCTCCGACTTGCTAACACTAACATATTGGTATTGTTAAAGGAACGATAGTGTCAGAGAAGCCTCAACCACAGGCATCGCACTGATAGAGATTTGAGATGAATTGTTTATTGCTATTATGTAATAACTCAATGAAACACTCACTTGACTCGCCCATTTTCCCTTTTCAATTTCAAATATTGTGAGTCTGTTGTTTTATACATCATTTTGTTGGACGTGACCCGCAAGTCGTCGCGTTTTTGTAAAATGGCCTGTTTTTGTAAAAACCACGCTGACGTAAAATGCACACCTATCGCTGAAAGTACAATGCAGACAACGTATATATCAGCTATTGTCCCTTTTGCAAAGAAAATTCAGTCTGACCGCGTTTGCCATTTTAATCAAAATTGTGATTAAGAATTTTCCACACATCTTTCATCAACTTTCATTTCCATGTTTTGTAGAAGTCAAGGGTTAAAATGTCGCGGTAAGTTTGCCGCAAAGTTAACTATCTGCAATTTCAACACAATTCAATTTAATGGGATAACAGGACAAAAAAGGTTGTTTAACAAGAAATGCAAAAGGCACAAATGAGAAGATTCGACGATTGACGAGTGAGCAGACAACAAAACTGAAAGGGCAGTAACATGTGTTCGCACAGTTTCGTATCAACAGAATGAACGTGCTCAGCGAAGCCTTCTCTCTTTATACTGGGAAGCACAAACGGTGTTAGCAAATGATTACGCACGTCACCGAGCATTCGAAATTATTCTTTTAAAGCGCCCTCTGAACTTTCAACGCAATCCGAGAGTGAATATACTGTCAAATTGCTAGTTCTAACCCTTTCGTCAGGAATAAACGCGTGATCTAGCAGTGTTTTTCAGAACCTCTGAACTTCAAAACACGCTGTTTGAAATGCCTATCCGGCTTTCTGAAAAGTGGAAGTCGATGTAACATGAAATGAAAGCTCTGCGCAGATCTATTGGTATTTTTTCTTTCAAATGCAAAATCGGTTTAGTTTATATAGGAACCGTTTAACCATCCCCAAAGCACGCACAATCATCGTCATTTAAATCTGTTTCGTGAGAGGAAAATACTGTTTCCAGATGGAACATCAATTTGCCAAGACATTATTATCTTGGCACAAAGATGAGCCCGGGCGGGAAGGTAAACTGTTCTTGAAGTAAGCTTCCGCAGTCGGGGGCGTCAGAACCACAAGATGTTTTGACAGTTATATTTCGTAATCAGTATGGGTGATATTGGCAGCTTTGCAATGGAGATCGGCTGAGGTTAAACAAATCTTTTACTTCCTACAGAGCCGCAAAATTTGCGTTACAAGCGTGTGCTGTTCGGGAGCGATCCGGAGACACGAATGATCGCGGAAGCAGTGAATTCTTGAGAAAAGTTATAACAAAGCATGAATTCGGGCGGAAACTATTCTTTTACCAAGGCAATTAATGAAACATTTCATTAATCAGATTAGTTGCATGTACTTAGTGTTTATCAAAGTGTCTAATAGCATTGCATTTGTGTATTTCAGGAACCCTGTTTGATGAAATGGGTAGTGATAAACAAGGCCAAGTAAATTGGCCACTCTCATATGAAAATAGCTAGATTTTGTGTATTGGATACAGATACGGAGCATCACTAACTTGAAGCAAAAGATAACTGATGCAATTGCGACCATTGATGGGGCGGTTCTACAGCTGACCGAGCAAGACGTCGATCACTCTCTTGATTTGCCTCATGCAACGAATGGTGCCCATGCACGCCCGTAACCAGCTTAGGACACCAGGTGCGGCGAGGAGTTTTCTGAGAGGGGCTCAAATTTTTTGAACAATGTCCAATAGTTTTAAAGTATGTCTAACACACTTTTCCAGGGGGGCGAAGCCACGCCCTGGTTACGGGCTTGTGCCCATGTAGTGGGTTTACTGATTAAGGCAAAAACAAACAATACTTTCTCGCTAAGTGCCCTCTAGTGGGATAGAGCGCGTGCCACTGAAACTCTGGGTTGGAATTCCAGTCGGGTCCATTCCAAAGACTTGAAAAACGGCACTTGCGGCTCCTCCAATCCACTCAATCTGGTGCGCGGTATCGGTGGATGAGTGCCAACGGAAAGCTTCACGCACGGTGCTATCACTTACCAATACAAAATTCACTGCGAAACTAGCTGAGTGGCTTTCGATGCGGAGTAAGTGGTTTACAAAGCAAATGCACCGAACACTTCCTTGCTTTCTGAAAAACGATACTTCATCCTCATTTTTTAATAATTTACACACATATGTCTATCTATTTTTTGTATCATGTTTTCGTAACAAACTTTTTAAACTGGCGAGAGTTTATGGCCGTCATGTGTTACGCAGCAGTGATCCATTGTGTTTGGTAGCCGACTGTAAAGATGGGAAGAAACTTTCTCTTTGAGGAATTAGAAACCCCAACCAGATGTGTACGTATGCTAGCTTTTGCAAAAAGCGAAAGAACCAATGTAACCAACTCAGCTGTGCAGGCGATTTACAGGTTGGGCAGGGAGTAGAAACATGCCTTGACGAAAATATGAACTCAACCCAAGCTCGCTTATAGGTTCACCTTTAAGCTCTCATACAGACGCATAGGAGATTTCATCAGCATTAGAATTGTCACGCATTTCGATCAAAACATAAGCTCACAGAAAAGAGCTTTCTTGCTACAATTTTAAAAAAGTCAAGAACCACAAAGAAACGATGTTATATATAGCTTGTTTGAGGCAATTTAAGCCGCTGTACTTCTTAACAGTAATCCGCGTTTCTTTATGGTGAACATTATCCCAAGATGCATTCAAACAAATGACGGAAAAAGACTGTTTGGGTCATAAGCGTGATGATGGGCAGACTCCACGATCACACAACATTGGTTGCAAAATTCCATGGCTTTTGCAACGTCGTTACAAAAAGTGTGTTCGACTACACCCTCTAATTAAAGTGATTTGGAGCAAGAGGTTTAACTATCTGGGGCATGACATGATATACGTATTCATTAGTTTTCTCGACCGTTCTTCAAACAATCGTTTCTGTTTATTTCAACATTTCCTTAATGGTAAGCGTCAGTAAAACAGCGCTGCTGCTTGGAGCTGCTTCGAAGTAATATTTAATTCTATTCGATGGGTTCAGAATCCTACGCGTTTCTGTAGAGCTGGTTGAGGTAAGCAGAGGAAGTCTTATGTCCTGCAAGTTACCACGTTGACTCCTCCGTGGATGATTTAACATGTCGGTGCGACACCGGCAGGTTTCTTTTTTTAGGCAGACTGCTTTTATTGATAGCAGCCGTGTGGATCTAGTGGGCGCAGAAAAACGAAACTCCGTTCGTGGGCGTTGGCAATTTTAGAACGCCCTGCATCCGCGAAGCGACATCAAAGACTAACATGCTGGTTTTCATTTAGATGCAATGCGGTCTGTGTTAAGCTTGCGCGGCGGGGGGTGCGAAGGAGGCACAGCATCAGAGACCGTTGCCGAAGACCGACGACAACACCACACCTGGCGTTGGAAGTCCAGCGTTCCGTCTTGATGAGCAAGAGTGATGCATCTGTAGCTCACCTGACTAACTCCGATGAACAAGTTGTGAGCAGGCAATCGCCAAGAGTACAGCCACAGTTTCCTGATGAAAGCTGCGCAACTGATTGAAACGATTGGACAAAGCTTTGAGGGTCGAGGCTAAGACTAAATTTGCAAACTCGCTTTTCCTCTTGGGTCTACATACGGCGTATCAACACTGCGATACCCCATACCAAGGTGCCGATGCAAAAGTTAAACAGACGCCAATACCTTTCCGGTTATACCCACACAGTTCGCTGGTTCTCATTGTCTGTACGCATATTTGAAACGCATGACTCGTGCACCGACACCCGGTAACAAGCCCAACTGAATAAACTATCCACCTTACAGTTTCTCCAAATATGCGGATTCCTATATCCACTGCCACCGCCAGAACGTGTAAACGTGCTCACGGCTTTGCGTTTACCAGCGGCGAATGCTCACCGGCGTTTGCGTATCTGTCTTCTTTCAGTTTCTTCGAAGGCCCTCTCATTTAGGAAGATAAATTATTCGCAGTGATGCAAATAGCACTTTTCAAGACAGCCGAGCGCATTGCTCAACTCTAATGTTAACAACATCTGAAGCTCTATTACGTGTGGCCACGGCGATTAGAACACGCAGGACATATAAAAATGGATTTGGAAAAATGCCACATACTGATTAATTACATAGTAAATATTTTGTGCGAAATGTATATCTTTAATTATAGTTTCAAAATACCCGCTATTTTATATATTGACGATGTGCTTTTTTCTGCAAGCCTGAATTGAGGCTTGTGAAGAAATTACTTGATTTTATGCATTGGTGCTGCCTAAAAATGGTACTGTATAAGCAAACGTGATGCATCAAAAGCAACAGAAAATCGAAAATCATGTTGGAGAACAGACCTGACAAAGATTTGACACACCGCGCAAAAGATTTTTGCAAAAAATGAGCACTTTATAAAATGACTGTTTCGTGATTTTATCTACCAGTCAAATGATACAGTGGTGCAGCATGCCTCTCTCACGTGGGAGAGTGGATCTGACACCATTTGGGTCATACTAGAGAGTAAGGGACTTTTAAAAAGAGTTTTCCGGTGATACACAGATTTGTCGAATTGGAAGAATATACTACTCAGCTGAATCTGCTTTTTGTAAGGTCAGACATTTGGGTGNACAGAGACTGGACGCCAAACAATGACCATCAGTTTTCACCCACTCCCGACAGTGAAGCTGTTCAACGGTAGTGGGTTTCCCTCTGAACCTGTGTCCACCTCAAGTCTACATGTTATCAGCAGTGACGGAGAGCTGTTGTCTGCTGACGTTTTAGAACGTCTGCATCACGCACTCAATTTCTAACCGGGCACATGTTAAGCACCACGCGCAAAAGCTATATTGGTTGGGTCCACTCAACCTGGCCCCGATAAGTCGTCAGGGAGAAATGGCCACGTGCATCCTGCAGGTTCTGTAAGTCCTGGTGCTTTATGGAACGCTCGAAAAGATCGTTGTGGTTTTGTGTGACCGACCGGACTTCGTCACAAGCGTTTAATTTTTTCCCACTTCGCCAGAAGCGACGGTCAACGTTGAATTTCGCATTAACAAAGAGCTGTTCGTTGCTTTTTTCAGCCTACCTTTCGTTACAAATTCGTTGAAAAGACGTCAGCGGGCTACAGGAGTCGATCCTCCGAAGTGGCACCCGTTTTTTGTCGTGAAAACAAAACCGTTTTGGCGATAATCACGTACGTTCAGACGTTGAGGGTTGCCAGCGTATATAATGTCCACGTTAATTGAGCAAAACATGGTTCAGCCGGAAGTTAAACGAGTTTTTTTCCTGACAACACAATTATTTTAGTCGATGACACCACATCATATCATTCCAGTATTGCGTTCAGAGGCGTTTCTTTTCGCCTCAACCAATCTGCCAAACGTTTTAAAAAGAATTGTTATTATTTCTACAAGACGTGGAAGACCTGCAACATGTAAACCAAGAGCATGTTGGAAAAGCGTTCCAAGACGCGCACATGTTTCGGAATCTATTTTTAAGAACATTCGCAAGAGACGAATGCGAGGGCAAAGTTTGTTTAAAATAGTGCCAGCAGGCTTCCGCGTACTGGCAGGGAAGGCTTGTATTTCGAAAGCGAGAGGAGTATTGCCTGCTAGTCAGCACGCGAATGGCCAGGCTGTAACCTTCCTTCGCGTGACCTGCAATTGCAGAAATTGCCTGATTGTTTTATTTGCTCTGTCACAGTAAACTCTGACTGCACTGCAATGATTGGCTCGTTTAGGAAATTGAGGAAACGCGAGTGAGAAGTGATTTCATGTATTACAGGAAATAGTTTGATTCAAAAAACATCTCGCAAAAATGTTGAAAAAAGGACGTACAACAAACGCTTCGGGAGAAATGGATTTTTCACTCTTGGCCAATCGGCAAATAAAGAGCAATTCCGCGTGAGTCAAGAAGACGAAATTAACAGCGTGGATAATCTTTCGTGGAAGTGAGCCAACGTAACATCTGACTCTTTTGAAAAATCATGTTTTCATTTGCGCAAAAATATTTCGGATGTATTAAAATTATTCCACATCTGGTGTTTTTAACGTAATCTGTTTCAAAAACCCAAACAGCTACTGCGTAGCAGCAAAACTCCACCATATTTCGTTTTCAAAAACTTGTCAACAGCTTTCTTGCCAATGACTAATGTTGCGGATTCCAAAATATCGCCAAACAGGTCTTCTAACTTAGATCCTCACAAATATAGCTTTATTGACATTGTGAATCCCGCATAAATCCAAGAAAGACGTTTCACTTCAGAATTAGGAATGACGTAAATATATGTTTCGTATCGAGTGAAAAAAATCTGCTAGTTTCGTAACGTCGGTTGCCCAAAAATATACAAACTTTCTTTTCTTTTACGTTTTTACTCTATCCATACTGTGTACAGGGCAAAATCTAAAGCAGAAAGTGATCATTATGTCGAAGTTTTTCATTCAATCTTTTTCGCCTCAGCGCAAATTCGCTTTCAAATCTCAAAACACGTCACGGCGCAAGTGAAGCGTAAAATGCCTTGAAATATGGTGCGATCCAGCGTCGATTACCGCTTTTAGCAGTTCAACTCTGTCATTGCTCTGGCCGCATTTTACGAACAAATTATGATGGATCTCAGATTAAATTTAGCAACCAACTGTGGACCGAGGTATTTGAGCCAAAAGTAAAAAGCTTTTGTTCCACTGAGCCTCGCAACGTGGGGCTGCAGGGCGTCAATACCAGGCACTTATTCAAGCAAAGTAGGACCAATACGACAACCAACACTCTTGCTTTTCTTCGTGAGGCGACGTTGTTCTGAGTGTCAATATAGTTGAGTCTCTCGTATTCACTGTTTAAATTTAAGCAAATTACATCAATCTACAAACCAGGCATGAACCAAACGACTATGTGTCTGATATCGCATCACAATACGCCTTGCAATGCTGCCTGCTAGACAGGTTTGTGACTCGTGAACAGTTCACCAATGCTTTTTACATTAGTCTGACGAAAATCCTTAGCACCGGTTCAAAAAGTTGCGGCAGGTTTTGACGAAAGAATATGTCAGCAAATGTCGAGTCTTAGATCCACAAAAACCTGTGTTGTTCTGAACAGTGTTAACGGTGATATTCAACTAGAGCGTTCATCAGGCAGAGCGCGAAAGCACCCGCAAGATTTGCCACGTTCTGCTTCGTGTTTTCTAACCGGAAGGAAACAAACGATGGATCCATCGATGAAACGTCGATTTTCTCTCAACAAGTCGCCCGACGCATATCACAACTGCATTTTGTTTATCTCACTGAAGTTCGGCTCCGCTTCTTTGATATAAAATGAAATCAGGACTGCGCTTTTGCTACTCCCTGCGGATACTGATCAAAAGAAACATTTCATTTAGAAGTTGCGTCGCCTGACAATACATATGAATATTAAGAAGTTGCCAGGCAGGACAAAGTTGCTAACAGATATCCCGAAAACGTTTTCGTTACTTTCGTCATTGTTATCCACAACGATGCAGGATGGTGCTCATTTTGTCGCAAACACCAAGCAAGGACACCCTTTCCAGTACTTTTTGTACTGGACTTTTAAAAACATATTATACTGGCTTAAGTTTCAAATGTCCACACTGAAACGTTACTGAACAGTTCTAACATTTTCATAACATGTCAACTGCGCAACCTAGCGGCAAAACGTTCCTCCCAATTGAGAGCTTCGTGACTGCGTTTCTATGTCACGTACGTAGCGAAGGCGCGCGTACGTCAGTGTCGTCAAGAGCCAAGTGAGTCATGGCAGGTCTGGATTGTTTGCTGTTTTGCCTCGTCCGTACTTTATGCCGAGTACTAAAAATGATATATCATAACCTTAACAGAAGCCATTTCGGTTTTCAAAAACCGCACTCTTTGTTTTCTGTGGATAATCGGATAAATTAGGCTAAAACTGCTAAACATAGAGAACTGTCAGAGCTGAAAGGTCACCTTGTACGACTTTTAATGTAAAACTGGCCGTTGCTAAAATATAATAACGCATGCGTTACTTCTGCAATTTCCTCCAGAGTCGTTAAAATTATCCTGGTTATTGTAAGTTTCTTATGTCGTTCCTTCTGGGCTTATTTGTTGGGTTAATCCAGTTATTTTCATGACTGACGGCGTTGCCACTGACATTCCTCTGATGTGATTGGCAAGTCTTTCGCAACATAAACGGTCACTCGCAAGGGTAACGCGATCAGGGGGGGGCGGTCAGTAGCACATTGCGCCTATCGTTATCGCAGATGAAAAGAAACCTTATTAAGACATTAATACTGTGTTTACATTCGTTTCGTTTTGTGTAGACACGTGACGTTTGGTTGGTTAAAGCCAAGAAAAATTGGTCAACGCTGTAATGCGTTGACGACACAGTTTTTTTTGGCATGTTCAGAGTTCAAAAGTTCAACGCAAGATTTGGACGCGGTTAATTGACCTGTTTTTAGCAAAGGCTGCTGCGTGTGTAGCAAACGACCTGGATATTTTCGAAAAACACACAGTCGGTTATTTTCATCGTTGTCACATGCTTGCATATTATAGTGAGGTATCTTCGTCCACGCGCCACATGTGTAGTAATGTTTAGTTTTCATTTTGAGACACACATGATCACGTGTCATGCATGGTCACGTGTCACACACAGTCACGTGTACAAATCTTTTCACGCCCTCATCACAATCCCAATCACCATTTGTTCGAAGTCACAACAGAATAATTTGTTTTGTCATAACAGTATAATTTGTTTTGCTGCAAACGGCGGCTGGCAGTTAATAAATTGCGTTCCTGTGTAATCGCGTGCGAGGCGCAATTCAAAGTTATGCAAAATTTCTTGAGTTTGACTGAACTTGCTCAGCTGTTTTTAATGGAAACCAAATGGTGAACGGCAATCAATNATTTCCCTANAAGTTTATGAACTTGAAAAGAAAAGAAAAATGTGTTCGGCTTTCAGGCTCTTTACGATCGATTAATATATAATTTTAAATAAGTGGGTTATGAAAACTTCAAGGATGAAAATCCACTGGCAGTTCTTGAAACGATTAACCTTTGTGGCTATTGTTTCAACATTTTCTTTGAGAGGAAGTGTTTTTCCTTTTCGGTTCCACAGCCAACATCCCTGAAAAAGGTCCTGCAATGTCACAAAAGTATGAAAGCACGATTTAAATATATTTTGCATCAAACTTGGTGCAAAAACGGTAGTAATTGTCCGAGATAATATTTACAACTGCGCAGATCCACCATATTGGAGCCAACAACTCTTCTTTCCACTTAAACCATTTCAAAAGTAAATTTCCCATTCTTAGTTGCAGCTTGTATTTGGACAAGCGTGCGCTCTGATCTTTCTTACACATTGGTCCTTTAACCAGAGAATGACTCTTGCGTTGATAGCGTCACTTAAGCGTGGATCGTTACATTGCGGTCAATACTTTTGGGCTCCAACCTCACTAGACGTAAAAGGCGTGGCCCGCGCGAACGAGCTTTGCAATTATGTTCTAGCCGTGCATCATCACTTTCATTTTATTATAGATTCAGATCAACACAAGTGATCGCACGTGAGCTAATCTACTTGAAAATAAATTTGCCCGGGGATGAACACGCGCTATTGAAGCTAGTAGGCTGGGTTCGATTCCCGGTCGGATCATAGCAAAGATTTGAAAAACAGTGCTTGCGGCCTGTCCGGTCTCGTGCTCGGTACAATGAGTGGGTGCAAGGCAACGGTTCACGCGCGGTGCTGGCGTTTGATTGCCACAAATGTAGCATTACCTGCGAAAGTAGCCGCGAGGCCCATACGGTTCAAGTAAGCGGAGATGGGCACTGACCACTTGTGACATTTTAAAGTGAACACTAAAGCGAGTATAATGAAATCGCATTGAACTGAAAGCAAGTCAGTGTTACTTTTAGCTAATTGTCAGGGTCGGAACACTTTCTGAATTTTAGATTAGCAAAAATTTCATCTATACGATCAAGTTCATAATAGCGGATGTGGGAGAATTTGTGACTTGGGTTATGCGCCAGGTCAATAAACAAAACTGTCCGTTTCAGGGCGAAACTCGGTCGTACATCAGTTGCAGTCCTGCGCCCAAAGCCAAGTCGTGCACATCATAAGCGTACGGCATGGGGATGCAGGGGATGCGGTCGCATCCCCAACGCTGAAAAATTGGCCATTATTCGGGCAAAAATTTTCAAAATTTGGCCAAAGTATACAGCTACATTCACATGTAAGTGAGGTAGTGTCTATTTTCCAAACTAAGGCAAAATAATAAACAAATCAACGGCAAAATGATGGCCAAAACGGCGAAACAGTCTGACACTATTTTGCCATTCTTATTTGCCCCTAATGGCAAAATAAACACTGCCCTTGAGTGAACTGGAATCATGTGGTAATTCCAGCAGCCTTCATCAAACTTGGGCCAACTAAAAAAGTTTAATAACGGTTTGGGTAAAATTAGAAACAATTTAGTAAAATAGGAGCATTTGGGTAAGGTCCAACAGCTTCAATTAAATCTGGGCAAATGAGAAAAGCTTCAATCAAACTTGGGTGAAATCAAAAACATTTAGATTAATTGGAAACACTTGGGTGAAGTCCAACAGTCAAATCAAATTTCGCCAATTTGCAACAGCTTCATTCAATTGTGGACAACTTCAAACAATCTTGTTCAAAGATGGGCTATATAGAAAAGCCCCGTTAAAATTTTAGTACGTTCAGAAATGTGTGGGTGAATTATAAAAGTTTTATTCAAATTTGGATAAAATCAAAATCATTTGGGTATATTTTACCAACCTTAATGAAATTCGAGCAAATTGGGACTACTTCATTTAAATTTGGATGAAGTTAAAAATGTTTCCGCAAATTGGAAAAATTTGGTTAAATTCCAACAGACCAAATTAACTCTGGCCAAACAACAATAGCTCCATTCATATTCGGGCGAAGTGGAACATCTTTATTCGATTTTGGGTAACTTCAAACAGCTTTATTTATTTTTGGGGAACTTCAAACAGCTTTTTCAATTTTAGGGAACTTCAAACAGCTTCACTCCAATTTGAATAATATGCAACCACTTCATTTGAATTTACATACATTTAGAAATATTTGGGCAAATTCCAACAGCCCTAATCATATTTGGGTAATTGAAACAGCTTCATTCAAACTTGGGTACAATTAGAAACAACTGGGCAAATTGGAAGAGCGTCATTCAGATTTGCATATATTATAAATATTTCAGCAAACTACAACAGCCCAAATCAAAATTGGGCCAACTGAAACAACTTCATTCAAATTTGGGTAGAGTTAGAAACATATTAAAATTGGGAACATGTAGCGCAACGGTGCGCAACCTGCGGTCGTACGGCCGCATGCGGGCTTCGATAATGAAGTTTGCGGCCGTCCACATGCAATTTAAAATATAAGATTTGACGGCCATCACTTTTATTGTAATTAGCTAACATTTTTTCAACACAATAAATATTACCATTGTTCACATGCAGCTATGCAGAATATTGATTGCTAGTTGAGGGCGTACGGCTTTGAACCCCGGTAGTTGGTAGACGTAAGCCTAACTAGGCATGCAGAAACCTTGATTAGTTTACAATGGAACGTTTTAGTCTTAACATTATGACTTGCTGTTCATACGTTATTTGGGAAAGCAAGATCAAATTTGGGCAAATATTTTTTGCATCCCCAAAAATATGCACTCCCGTACACTTATGGTGCACATGATCATTATCCATGCGTTGTAAGAAAATCAACGGCTGCTGAATAGCGACGATTTTGGCAAAGATCCGCAATCTCGAAGAACCACTGCCATTTAGAACAATCTTTTTTTAAATTTTGTTAGCTTCACATAATGCCTGCGTTAGAGAAGACATTTGCGTAAAGTATGTCTCCCTTTTCGACGATAAATAGTTCAAACGTCCTACCGGGGAAGAAACAGATATATCAGCGTGAATAATACCGTGCGCTTAGCGAGCAACTTCCTATGAAACACAGGACGAGCTATTTTAAGGGCCTTTGTTGACGTCCACACTGAATGGACGTAAGTGCGTATGCCTACGTGCTGTCTGTTGCAACCGACTGACGACAACTATTGCGCTTTCGAAATCACTGCAATGGGTTTCCGCCTTTACAACAAAACAGGATGCTCTATATGAGTGCGAGCGCGTGGTTGCCAAAAACGACAGGTGCACGCACTGTACGTTCGCTTGACGCAAGCAGGCGCGTTCTTTGCTACGCGGGCAAACAAGCGCTAGCACAATGTTTGCTCGCCTGCACGCAGGTTCGGCCCCTTGACAGTAGTGACAAGAGCGACGCTGCCTTTTTGCGTCAAGCATTCATCATGCCGCAAAGGATATGGCAGGTTAAGCTTGTCACTTGCCATAAAAATCAGCTGGCGTTTCATCTGCTGTTGTTTGATCGTATTGATTGAACACCGCAACGTGCTCTGGTTGCAAACAACAGCGACCATCTCTCTCATAAACAGGCGTTTTATCAAGGCCTTCCAGAGGAAACATTTTCTCCAGAAGGCCTTGTTTTTATCAGCTCACTCTCACCCCCATACAACAATTCAGGCTGCCTGCTTCCGCGCCGAGCAAACGAAACTGTGAAGTTACATAAAACGCGCGTACCGGTAAACCTTAACCCCATAGCATTTAATTTGAAGACTAGAACTTTGTACAGATACGAGCGCTACACATACATTTTAGCAGAGCGGGTAACTGCGCAAAGAAGGTACAGCGTAAGTTTTTGAAATATTTTTGCGTGCAAAAGAAACCTTCAAGCCCACATCGTTGTTCTCTGTTGGCTACCCTACAATGAGAATCACTCGTACGTGAAGATCTAGTGCAACGCCTTAAACCGCATTTGCAAAATCTTAGTTTGCTAATTGGACCAGTCTCTGCGAATGGAGATCAGCTTCCTTTGTTTACACGTAATTCCGTGTGCTCGTACCCGTCTTTAGCTGTTGTGTTGTGAAAGGCTTGTAACATTCACAGGCATGCTCACATCGAAGCCAATCTCATGAAATATTGTTCAGGGATTACTTAAAACAAGATTCGCTATGACCTGGCACAACTGTACCCACGTGTATCACGTGCATCTTTTTCAGATAGAACTGAAAATTTACCGTATATATTAAACAGAACCGTTGCTTAGCGAAGGCCAGCCACTGCGATAAAGAGTAAATCTTTCACCTACAAAGTGCTCTGCCGAGATCGTATCTACACAGAATCTTAGAAGATTTCTTCGATTTTATTTTATGCGCTGTTCGCAGGTGGGTGAACCGTGTGGTTGCAAAAGATTAGCTGTGGCAAGTAGAACAGGGAGTCATTTGCAAAGGAAAACAGCTACGTTGATACTGGAAAATAAAAAAGCGAAGACGCGTTCGCCAACCGCGCCATCTTCACGAGTAAAATAGTCACGTTTCATCTCAATCGTACCGAAAATAACCAGTTGGTGAGAACATCCGAAAGGTCTACTCCACAGTTAAAGTAAAAAATCTCTCGCTTAGCGTGTAACTTACAAATGCTTTTCACTGGGAGGTCCACGGGCCTCAGCGTCTCTGTGTTAGCTAAAGCGTCAAATCGTGCGTGAGTTCTGGGCGTGACTAATGCCACGCAAACTAATGGCAGGTGTTCAGTACGAAAGTTCATGACACGCCTCCGCTACGCAAGTTGTGCTCTAATTAATGAGTTGGTTTTTATACTTGATCGTTGTGTTCGGTGTGTGATAATTTTTAGCGCAAAAGTAGAATCGTGGCGAAAGCTGATCAGCGCAACAACCTATACGGTAAGCAAAGTGCGATTGCGAACGGCTTTATCGCTAGCACACAATCTGCGACATCACAACATGTTTCACAAGCTTGTACTTAGTTTTGCAAAACGTACGTGGCAATAAGACTTTTCTTCTCAAGACAATGAATTTTCTCTCTCTTCAACAGCTAAAGCAGTTCATGTGAAATTCTGATCAAGACTTCAGAGTGGAGCTCTTCCTACCAGGGTGGGCGAGCCGGAGCGGCTTTGCAGCGCCCTCTATTGTGTGGTGTTCTCAGCTGCATGCTTTGCAGCTGCAGTTGCACCCTACTGGCAAACGACAGTGACGTGTTAGAGGCAAAAGACTCATCCACCTCAATTTTAGGCGCTGATTACAAAATGCTTTGGTCTCTGGTCAAACATCTCTGTTCATAGGTATACTGCACTGTAATCCAACATCAAAGAAATGCCGTGCGATTCCACCTTAGCTTGACAGCGCCCTCAACACTGAGTTTTTACAAAGCGATTGTTTTTGACGTAGTTTTAATAAAACCTGAACAAATTGCCTCCAAACCTCGATAATAAACGAGCAATAAAAACGCAACTGCTGCGGTGCGTTCATGTGACTACATGCATCGTCGATAATAAGCCACATGATCAATCCTAATCGCATTTTGATTACTTGAGTTGGACTTGGAACGATTCAACACAGGTCGTTCAGGATTTACGACAGCCAGCACGTGAAAGTTCGTCTTATTTTAAGAAACTTTGCGTTTTATTTGTTCGAATACTGGTCCTTGTGAAGAAAGCTGGCAGCAGCTTTATGCAAACTGCACGCAGCGTCTCTTGAGTGCGCGTTTAGATTCAATGCGTCGTGCTAGCCTCACGCGGTGTCAGTTTGCGTCAGACACAAAGGTGTCCGCTTGCACAGCATGAAATTGAATGGAAGAACACACCGCGTGCCGGAAGAAGTGCACCTTCCGCTTTGTTTGTTTAGACTAGTGTTTCCCAACCTTTCAAAGACACGGACATTTTTCGGACCAGTATAGATCTTCGCGGACTCAAGATAGATTAAGACTACGAGAATAATATAAACATTATTTTTAGCAATTTGCTTTTATCGCACATACACAAATTTCGATGAGAATCATGTCTCTGAGTTTGTTTCACAAGTTTTTTGAAAATAAAGGCCTGTTGTAGACAACCTACACCTGATGTTATCTTTTCGTTGAAGTGGGTTTCGGTGCTTAAAATAGTTATAGTGTTGAAAAAAAGCTTCACAACGGTATGTAGTTGGAAAAAGCAAGAGTTTTTGTTGCCTGCCGACACAGACCAGAGATATTTGGTTCCATTGACTGGACATTAATTCAGAATTGAGTCAGAGACTCCACATCTGTCGACTTTGCAGTTCAATCAGCTGTTCAGCAATGCAATCCACTTCACAGTGAAGCCGTAGCTGTTGAACCTCAAAACCAGTTAAATGTTTAATGTAACTGTGAAAAGGGATGTATCTATCCAACTCGGAGAAATGTAGTAAGTCGCTCAAGAAGATTTGACGAATGCAGCACAAATCAATTTCTACTCCTTCTGCAAAGGAATGCGTTTAATGCCAGAAAAGCAGCTATTTTTCCAAGTCCAATTCAATGGATCCACAACTGTATTTTACCTTTAGACGCGACGATGTCTTGGACACATCTAAAATTATTTTACCTTGTCCTTGCATGGAGATGCTTCGCTGGTTCAAACGTATAAAAAATCACCTAAGAATAGCTATTTGGCGATCCTCTTGCTGTCTTTGAATCGTTCAGCAAAATTATGCTTCTGTTCTTTTAATAAAGCACAGGTGTCATTGCGTGGGCCACTCTCCAGCTTCTTTCCTCATGATAGCCAGCGGATATGCAAATGGAACAAATGCCCACTTTGTTCTGCCCCCACTCGTCACACAAAGCACCAAATTAACGAATGCGTAAGAGACGGGATTTAATGTGATTGGCAGCAGATTAAACATATTTTAAAAGTAATGTCAGATCTTCTTAAATTTATTTCGCTGTCAACTTTATTCTTGGTAAAAAAAGGACAATGGCTACCTAAACATTTTTGTTTTCACTTTTCATAAACTCATAAAATCTTTTTGGTTCTCGTCATGGCGGAAGCACAAAATCAATCAATCGGCACAAACAGACAGGCAGTGAGTCCGCGAAAGCTGATGTTCCTTAGTGAAGGAATCTACTTTCTTGAACATTTCCTTTCAGGTTTAACAGTTTCCTTTTTGATGTCCCAGCGATTCAACTTTATCAACTTTAATTTCCTTGCAGTTGTCTAATGTTTGCGCCAATAAACTCAACTTTCCAGTGGTATTTTTGGCAAGTGGACGGCAAAACAAATTGTTCCACGTAGTCCTTTGTCGCGCGGTATCGCAAGAACACGGTGAACTGTGCATCGTTCTCTAAATCTGTAGTTTCGCCCAACTCTAAAATAAGACTTCCACTTCGCTTCGCAGCAGCAATAGTTTGTTTCAGAATATCGACTGGGAGTTCTTGGATGCGCCACTTGATCGATGGTGTTGTTTGACAAAATAAGTAAACAACCACAGCTAACGTATTTGCTACGGCGTCACTGCACATTATCCTGGTAATTTGCACGGCTACTGGTTTGACCAAGCTCCCTCCCGCCATACGAGGCGCGCTTGCTCTTGTGTTTTTCCAAGCATCAGTAAAAGCACGCACGGCTTTACTATGGGAGCAAGCTTCTACTCCTGAAGTAGATGGACGATAAGTGGGCTTACGACTTCACGTTACCTGGTGTTTTTTCTCTTCAAAAGCTCAAGGTTTTCGTCAACGTATTTTGTATATTTTTACTTGAGATGCCGAAGTATTTTATCTTCTTTGAGATAGCCGCGAGCAAGGACTTCTAAGCATAACGCGCACAGTGACCGGGTTTCACCGTTTACTTTAACTGAAGTAAATCCAAGTTTCAAGTAGTTGTTGGTATATGCACACGCCTGCTATTGTTAGCAACGATAAACTAAGACGGTGAAAGCGCTAACCGGGGTTTAGATAACAACTTTACACTAAAGCTACCGACCAGACTACCTAAAAAGTATACTGTAAATGTCATGTGGAACAGTCGAATTTTTGATTTTTCACGCTGGTTGGGTGCATTTGATCGCTGTACGAACAAAAAGGTCGATTGTATGAAGTTGATAAAATTATTATTGTTTGAGGGCATTAAAGAAAACTTCTTTGCCTCTAGTACTTGCGGACTCATTTGAGTCCGCGGACTCGGGTTGGGAAACACTGGTTTAGATCATGGGTTCCCAAACCGGGGTACTTGTAGCACCATTGGTGCATTTTGACATTTCAAGGGGTAGCCTACTTTAGATCTGAGTGAATATTCTTACCTAACTCTGTTTTTGTGAGTGTAATAAACTAAAATTGAATGTGGAACACTTCCACATATTCTGAACAGTTTCAATATTTTACCTGAACTGCAATATTAAAATTGTGCTGATCTGCTGTGAATAAGGCACTTCGCATTGATTATTTCTTCATGATGGATTCATCTTTTTCAAACCAGCAGCAAATTAATGGAAGACAACACCCAGCAATTGGTGTCGCACTAATCGCCACTGGAGTGCGCTAATAAACCACTGATCAGGCATATTGCCACATCGCAACGTTTGAAGACAATGCGTGTTAGTGAAGGGGAAGATCGTTCTGGTAAGCTATAGATAGAACTTTACTTAAACCGTATTTTCTTAAAAATAGCCAGCTGTTAACTACCTGCTGGTTAATTAACAGCTGAAAGCTTAGATACGAAACACAATTTATACTCTTATGTATTCCAGATGCGCTGACAGGTGGAGAGGTTTCGCTCGTCAATGGGCACACGTCGCAACCGCAGTTACGCTGCTGCCTGATTGATAGGCTGAAACAGTATTGCCTCGAATTTTTAGCTGCTACCTGATGTTGCAATCTGCTTTCAGATTCAGACTGCCTATTCAACACTGGCTTAGAGAAAAGACGGGTAGGCTAACCAAATGTAGAAAAATACGCCTGTTGTTTTACCTAAAAACTTTAAATCTTTTGAAAAAAGTATACATTGAGCACTGTAGCAAAAAAGGAAGTAGCCTATTCAGAGACTTTATTACGGTTCGGGTTTACATTAACAGTAAACAATGGTTCGGACATTCCAGTGTGTGTGCTTTGTCAGAAAACACTGGGAAATCATTCGATGAAACCAAGTTCTCTCACTCGACGTCTAAATAACACTCATTCTGAATTAAAAGACTAAGATCTTGGTATGTTTTAGCGAATAGAAGCAGTGTCGAAAAAAGAAACCTTGGACACAAGCTGTATACTTTTCCAACAAACTAATGCATCAGTTAAAGCATCTTATGAAGTTTGCTTCATGGTTGCCAAGCAAAAGAAAGCTCACACCAACCGGAAACGCCTTGTTCCTTCAGCAGCAGAAGTAATAGTACGTTGCATCTTTATGGATATATGTAAAAAGCCGAACTCTTCCGCCCTGCTTCACCTTCGGCGCCGGTGTACGAAATGTTCGTATTTCGAAATCACGCATTCAGCACGTTTTTGCGCTATTTTCCACCACTTTGCAAGTCCATAACTCGCCAAGCGATTGTGTTAGAGAGCTGTTCAAACGCTCAAAAGATGCGGCACGTCTTCTAGGCTGCAATGAAAAAAACATTCGAAAGTTTTGGATTTCGTTTTTTTGTGGGTGACGTCACAAGTGGGGAAGGTTTTAGTTTATTTTATCTCAGGTTACCCGGCCCTGCGCCTCACAGCGTTTCTGGTTCAAAAGTTACGGTGCATAAAAACAGGGCTGCGGAGCCAGAATCGGAGCTGGGCATTTTGCCTGGAGCCGAAGCGTAAATTAAAAATCAGGAGCCGGAGCTTTGTTCAAAATAGACCAGAGCTGGAGCTAAAGCCATTTGAGAGGAAGTTACGAGTTACGACACCAGACTGCAACAATGGATCGGCAAGTATTTGATGTTTCCTTGGTTCAATCATCGCTAAGGCTGTAGTATTGTAGCTAGCAGGGTTGGTATTATTTGTAGAACAATAGTTCTCAAACACTCTTCTAAGAGCCGCATGCAGCTCCCAAGCATCATTTGTGCAACTCTTAGCAGTCTTTCAGCCAGGGCCAGCCTTAGCAAGTGCGGGGCCCGATTGGAAGCATTTTTGCGGGGCCCTATTTAGTGGCCTGTGTGGAAATTTTTGAGGAGGATCATCAAATCATAATGGTAGAAATTATTAGTGTCGTGAAAGAGCGAGGCCCGAAGGGGTAGTGCCAATCTAGGAGTGTCTGGAGGCATTTCCCCAGTTTTACCTCTCCAGCAGAGACGTTCCATGTCCATTCCATAGACATCTCCGTAACACCCAATAAATCCACGAGTTAGGCTACTACACTAAATACCACCTCTCCGGTCAGGTGGGCTACCTACCGCGGGTACGGCAGGCCAATTGGCCATGTTTTACATGAAATTAACAACATGCTTGATGTGATCAGGCAGCAAAGACAGGTTAGCTACAAAATATCGACAAATGAAAAAGCGTGGCAAGCATTTTTCTTGATATTTTCTTATTAACTTTTTAGTAGAAAAATGTTCGTCTCTTAGTTTCCAGTTGGTAAAATGAATTTCACCACTATTACCCAACCCTGGAAAAAAAACTTTCCTACAACCATGCTCCTTNCTGTGTAGATTAGGGCTTCTCAAACTTTTTTGCACATGTCCCACTATCCATCAAACGCATCATTTCGCAACACCTTATCCATGCTGGTCTAATAATACAGATAAGACAATATTTTTCAGTTTTCAATTGCCCAAACCATTTTGTATCAGTAGCCAAAAGTTTTTTGGATGTTGGAGCCGGACTGGAGCCAAAAAGTTTAGATGTCCGGAGCCAGAGCCCGAACCTGAAATTTGGGTTACCGCTCAACAGCCCTGCTTTAGGCTGTTGCAGCCTACGATACGGAAAATGCGTTTGCTAAAAAACTTTTTTTGTGTGTTTTAACATTAGCAAAGTTGCTCAGAATTTTGTCCAAGTTTAAGCCTCTGCAAATTTTGGATTCATCGGCCATAATCGCCAAACTATTTAGGTGCTCTTGTTGGATTGATGATCTCATATATGTTCTAATTACCTTTAGCTTTGAAAAACTCCTTTTTC
>JGI24021J15306_10000994_pt1 | contig 25717 bp, 22 predicted proteins | sample Ectturendosymbi1_FD_15306 | JGI IMG/M metagenome (IMG submission 15306) | reverse complement strand
CCACATGAGTAGCTTGCCGTAAGACTAAGATTTGCACAAAAAGTCTACCAAAACTAAACTAGTGTGGACATGATTGAGGAACATGGAGTTTGGCTTACTCTGTAATCGCCACCCATAAGTGATGCATAGGCGGCCTGCTGCGTTGTGGCACGGGTTCCACATCGACCCACCACTGGTGTGAAGCAAGATTTTCACTTACACGTTTCTCCCTTATGGTCTTTCAGTGTAGCACAGAGTGTGGCCTGCGCTAGGGTCAGCACTATTATGAATAGTCATTAAGTGATTTGCCATTTAGGTTGGAACGTTTCCTCTGTTAGTAGAGAGTTTAACAATCTTAAGCTTAATTGACTCAGAGCGTTCCAACCAATATTTCTAAGTAACTGTGCCTATCTTGCGTCATGTACAGCAATGATCTCATATATGTGTATGAATACATTACGCATCAACACGTTAATTTTTTATCGGGCATATAAAGAAAAGCCCGATGATAACGTGCAATAGCGTGTCTTTCTTCTGTTAGCAATGACTACCAAGAAGATGTGTTGCATAATATTCGTGGTGACTATATCCTGAGCATACGGTATCAGATATTTTATGTTTTGATACTTAAACTTCCTCATGTTATTTATTTGAATGTAGCCAACTTGAAGAAATGGTTTCTGAGATTTTACTTCTAACTGGGTCTTTTTCGTGGGTTCGAAAAATGTACCAAGAAGTTCTTAGCTTGACCACCACCTCAGAACTCCTGAGAAGAGGCCGGGGATACTATCAACTATTTGACATTCCTGGGGTTTTGAACAAGCTGTTGTTCTTCTGGAGTGAACAGTTTCATAAATCGGATGTAAGTTTTTGCCGATAACGGCTTGAGGAAGTAGATTTGAATTAGTTTTCTTAACTTCGACTAATTTTTACTAAATTAAACCAAGTAAAAATTCCATGGCATTTTGCTTGAAACGTTGTCTGCAAAGAAACGTTATAGCAGCAATATGAAATCTGTAGGTTAAATTATGGAATCTGCAAATTAAATTTTGTTTTTCTGCATTATTCTTTAACAACATGTGTTACAGTGTGCATTCAGAAGGTTCTCATGATAAAATGTACAATACATACTTGTGACCAAGAGCATAGATAAGAGGAGTGAATTCCAACATTGCCGTTAGAGTTTCAAATCAGTTTTTAAATCACTGTGCATTATGGATAATGGTAAATAACGGCATGGCCCCGGAATTTTATGGTTTTATTGTCTATTAATTTGTTGGTTGATACCATGATCTGTTTCCGATTTGTCGGCTACAAAGATCCAATTGCACACAGCACGCTTTTATTCCACCCTATTGTTAAAAATAGTCGCTGATTACAGCACAACTTTATTCCGTTCTCAGAAATTTTTAACAGTACTCTGGCGTGTAATTTATAAACTCTGGGAATACTTTTGTTTTTGTACATCATTTTGATTATGTTTACTGTATTCATAAATTTTTTAAAATTTTGGAACACTTTTAAGTTCCATATAGTCTATCTGACTCTTTACGACGTGGTTCCTGATTTGCTTGAATTCACTTTACGAATGCGATGCAAGCGTCATCATGTACCAGATATTGTAGCAATGCTACTTCGTAAGCCTGACTTTGGAAGTGAGTGTTTTTTGGGGATAGACCGCTTATGCTTCAAAATTTATGTACAACGTACGGCAATAATTTGAAAACATGAAGCTTTTCTTTCTAATTTTTAGGTTGGCGATGAGCAAATTCTTACAATTTTGTGTTCTTACATATTTGATTCCACCAAGGAAAAAATGGAAGATCTGAGCATTGCTGAAAAGTAAGTGTAGAACTCGTTACAGTGATCTCATTGGTATTGGAATTTGTATAAAGATAATCTTGCGGTTGTAGAAAGATAATCTTATTATAAGCTGATGGTGTGAAGCATGAGATGGAATATAAGCGTGCTTTTATTTCCTACCCTTTCGGGTGGGGGGTCTTGGGCATGACGCTACGCTGCAAGTGATGACAAGGCTACTGTTCAGAAGTTCTGTAATTTTGGGACAACTGGAAATCCTGCAGCCATCAATATTCCAAAGTCCACTCTGGCCCAGAGTGGCGCATCCTATCAGGGATCCAATTGCGGATCGAATAGTCACTTCAGGCGTGCAAGGCTATGAGGTTAGGTATGAGGAACCGATAGGCAGGTGGGTAAACTTCCTCCACACTAGTAGCGCCTGCAGCCGAAACTGTTTAACAAGAAAAGCCAACCACGCTTTGCCTTGGGTTTCTATCGGGCATATAAAAATGCTGGCGACTAGGCAATTGGATGACTGTGATCCTTGCCCAAACTCGGTTTAGAATTTTATCAGAGACCATCCTCTCCCGCAGAGGTTCTGCCTCTAACTGGGCGGGTTACGATTGCTGCTACCAGCCTCTTCAGATTGCAGTTGTGGGTGAAAAAAGTGAGTTTCTCAAGGCGGTACGATTTTCGTAGATTCCATATCTTAATTGTCTTTCTGTTGGTACTGACGTACTCAACCATAGTTGTGGGAGTAGGCAACTTTTAGGCTTGCAAATAACATTTTGCCCAAATTTCCCCGAAAAACTTTTATGCGGCAAACTTTCTCCATACAGATTTTCTGTAGCTGTTGGTACATGGTATTATGCTCTACCATGTTTCCATAGACTTAAAAACAGAAAATTTGGTGCTAAAAATTTGTTTCTTTATTATCTAACTGAGAAAGTATGCTAGGCTCTGCAAGAACATTGTCAGAAGTCAGCTGGCTCAGTACTCTTAAGTATCTGCGTCAAAGTTCTGAGGTTTGGCGTTCTATTCGCATTCCAGCTGTTGCTGTCAGCAAGGAAGCTCACACCTAGCTGATGTAGGCCTGAAACTGCTTCCTTCTTTGAAGACATGCACGTGATACGTGATATATGTGGCTTATTTCATATTATTTATATTATGACCATGCCGTGAGTTCCACAAGATTGTCTATTCAACTGCACATATATGCGGCATGCAACAAACCGTACGGCAAAATATGTTCATCCAAACACTGTAGTTAAAACAAAAGCAATTCTGTAGGTGCCTGGAATGGACTCTACTGATATTGAGGAGGTGCCCAGCAGTATACTAAATTCCCTTTGCGTGCAATTAATAAAGCACATAAATGAAAGGTCTTCTTTTTCCCAAACTTTCAAATGAGTCAGTTGCTCATCAACTCTCACAAACTAAAACACGAAGTTACTGGAAACAGTTTGTTGATTTTATATATACTTAAGTGTTTTCTGTGACATAATAAATTTTTATTCACCCACTCAGTAACAAAGAAGTATAATTTATTATTATAAATAAAAAATGTCGAAGCTTCTTTGCCCACTTTTTGGAGATTTGCCCAAATTTTCGACAAATCAAAACGTGTTCTCCCAGCTCCTAAACCACTGCACTCAACACGTCAAACAGCAAGAATACCTCCAGTGCTTGTCACAGATCAACGAGAACTACCGGAAAAATGCCGTGGAAAATCCAACTAAAATTGAGTATTAGTTTTCCTATGCCACAAAGTTGTGTTGTTTCCATCATTATGTATGCTTGTGTTGACACAGCTTTGATCATGTTGCGGAGGAATGTGAGTCGTTCTTGAAACAATCGCATAAAATTTTGGATAAAATGGCGAAATATGTTGACGGGCACAAGTATGTGTCAGGTGCATACATCGTCTCGTCGCTGTCGGTAATCCAGTCTATCATGCACTTGGTTGAAGCAACACTGAAGGTATTTAAATCTGGCCGTCAGGCATCGCCGATTAAACTCCCTAATTATAAACATGTTTGGGCGCAGTACCGAGGAAAGTGGTAAAGTTGTTTTCTGAAGTTCTGTAGACGGTAAAGATCTCAACCGAAGCCCTTGTTTTTGTACTATGTACAAAAAATCTCAAATTGGGCACATGGGTATCTCCCTTAAATTCTACATCAAAACGTGTTTTGCGTGCATGAAATATTGTTACCAGACATATACCCCTTGACCTTGTTCTGTCTACCATTTGAGACCATTTGAACTTCTGGTCACCGAAATGCAGATCGATGGCCCCTCTTGGTGAAAGCACTTTGAAAATATCGTTGTGACATTTTTGTTTGTCCATATTGAAATAACTCATTAAATCAACTCATAACTTCCAGTTTTATGTAGCCGGTGACAATTGTTTTGCAAACTTAAGTGCTGTACGTGCTATACCTGCAGTTATATTTTTGTACGCCTAATATATGAAACACTACTTAAACATATCCACCACAGGCTGTTTTGGAAAATCCATTGCAGGTCGAAAACAAACGTTGCCTGGAAACTACGCTGAAGTGCACTCAAGAGAAACTTCGGGACTCATTTTTGAAAACAATGTTTATGGCTGGTCAGTTTAAAGACTTGGACAGAAATGAAATCGAGGTTTGGCTGTGAAACTGGTTCTTTTTTCAGAAGTGATAAGATTGTACCTGTTGCGATAAGCCAGTGTCGCGGCCACCAAAAGTTAATTTTCTAGCCCATTTTGGAAAACACCAAATATAAATTGGTGCACTTTATGCACAAATGTGAATGTAATTTTAACGCGGTTTCATTTGAGGGCCATAAGTCGTGATGTAAATATCTCTCAATAATGCACGTTGTTAACATTATTAATCCTGTTTTCTCCCAATGTAATACCAATTTTGTGAATGACCCAGCCCAGTCAACAATTATTTCAAGTGTTCGGTTTTGAAATCAGTGGTATAGAAGCCGTCGATAAGTAACGTACCATTGCTTTCCCAAAAATGTTACCACTTGCCTTTTGTCCCACTTTTCTGTACTACTACGAATATAACACCAAACTTCGTTGACTTCTTCCGTGAGCAATTCTGAGTGCTCTGACTTTAAGTTTATTGTTTAAGTGCTTAACCTTTAACAACCGTGCGTATATTAGGCAAATGCTTTAATTAAGCAAACAGTTATCCGCATCATTTCCAAAAACGGAAATAAACGCCTTTTGTGCAAAACATTTAGTGCCTATATGAGAGAACTGTACTGAGTGCATGAGGTGTGCGACTGAGTGCTGCTTTTTTTCGGAAGTAAAGGTGAACCAATTATTGTTACTAGCATATTTTGTTTGCGATCAGTTTTAGCTTCCCCCTAAGAAAAAATTTTGTAAACATATAAGTACAAATATGCTTTCTCCCTTGTATATTTTAGCTGCTACATCAGCAAGTAGCAATTAATCCGAATCCGCGAAAAGCTGAAACATATTTTTCACTTTGTTTTTGCATATGCAGCAAGCAAAACATCAATAACAGATAAATTCAGCAACAGATCTGATGTTTCCAGCCTGTCAGTTGACGTCATAAGCTGATTATTATTTTGGTAATAATCGATGCGCACGTTTTATTTTGCTGGATTTTCAACAATCGGCAAGTAAAATGTCTATTTAAAAACGAGTTCAAGTAAACCGCGATTTTTTTATTTGAAGTTAAACGCAGCAACAACCAGTCGTTCACGTCTGATGACCCTGAAATCGATATTTCGTTGCGTGTGGCTATTTAAATATTTTGGGCATAGATATCGGCGAGTGTGTGCTTATATCGCTAGTCTGTTTTATCATTCCAGACCATGAGTTCTTGAAAGTTGTTTCTATGCAAAAATGTAACTTAGGTCCAACATCGTTTTGGCAATTACACTAGAACCACATTTTTGGTGGTATATAGGAAAATAAGCCGCGAGCTTACCAAGCAACAGATAAGCAATTATGATTTTCTTAATGGTCTAAGCTATATTTCGAAAGGCAATCTTAACCTCTATTCTGAACGCATTATGATCATTTATCTCCAGCAGTTCACTGTGCGCTCAGTGCATGGTATTTCTAATTTGCGTTTCAATAACACGCATATTCAGGTCTTATTTTCAAAACCAGAGATGTCAATTTTTGCGCATGTAGAATCAGTTGTGTATACTATATTTTTTGTGAAATATTGTGTGAGCTTTATCAACGCTTCTAATTACCTAATATGTGAGGGAAAACTACCGTTGTATGATGTGACGAGAGCAATGCAGTGCTTCACTTCATTTTTTTACAGCTGTGGAATTTCCTCACCAATTTCCAGTGGAAAAGCTCGTTTCAAAAAGATTGGAATGACACTTGTCACAAATATTTGCTGACAGTACTACCCAAAGTAGGTGTTCTGGTTATGCGGAAACAAATTTGCCACAACTTCTCTGCAAGAATGTCTTTTTTCTTTTAGAAATTCCACGACAATGATGAGAGGTTACTAGATTTTTTCACCGAAGAGTTCGATGCCTTACGTCCAAATGAACTTGTAGCGACTTACGTCACTGATTTTATTGCGACGTGCGTTGAAAAAAGGCTGAAGGTAAGAATTGGTGACTTAATGATCAGGATTGCACAACTTTGAAGCAGCAGTGGACCTCGGGTCAATCATTGTGTTTTGAAAAAATAAGAAGTCAGTTTTTCTGCTGGCAAAAGTTATGATAACCACGTTTGGATAAGATTGAACACGGCGAACTTAATGAGTTTTTGCACTGCTAAGTCTCATGTAGCCCAACAACCTTACAGTCAGATGCCGTAGGGTTTGTGCACAATGTTGTTGTAACACCGTAACATAGCCAACGTTATAGGTGATATCAAAACGCTATATATAAAAGCTAATGTTGACCTTTGGTGACTATTCTACGAGGCAGCTTATGGTTTCATATCCTGTGTTGCAATGTAAAAACGACGGAGAAGCAACTGGTTTCAGTGCATTTTTAAAGTCCAACATGACAGTTTAGAAAAAGGGTCTTGTTGTTAATTTGTCAAAAGCATTTAGCACCTGAAGGTGGAATTGTTTACTCGCTCATTCACCTTTCACACCCTCTTTTCTCTGGGGGGAATCGCAGGGGGAGCATCCCTAGGAGGTCCTCAATCACATAAAGGCTTTCATCAACCTCTGATAGTTCCACACCAAGATGGGACTAAGCTATAGCGGAGATAATCACGCCATTTGTTCGACTTACGGTCCCTTTTTCGTTGTGTGTAGCCAGCATGATTCGCCTCGCCAATCTTTCCTGGGGCTTTCTGAATTGTGATCACGTGGCCGAACCAGCGCAGATGGGGTGTCTCTGTTCGTGAAAGAAATTCGACATTCAGCGTTTCGTGAATTCCACAGCTGCGCACTTTGTCGCGAATGTCACGCCGTGAACTTTTTGTGAAAATCCCATCTCTGCCGCTTGTACCTGAGATCGCACTCGTTCAGTCATTACCCAAGGATCATGACCATAGGTGAGGATCGGAGCAAAGACCAATTTAAAAACTGACAGCTGTACAGCGTTTGAAAAGTCCCGTTTTGTAAACACAGAACGATCAAGCTCACGCAGTACCATGTTTACTTTTCCAATCCCTGAAAAATGTTTCTTACTTTGAAAAAGTGTTTACGAACTTGGTAAAATTTGGTCTAAGCGTCTGGGTAGATTCTGGACAAAAATTCCATTCGCAAACACTACACGGATAAAAACCTCATCGCAGAAAACCTTCGGTTCCCTATCCCGCAAACACAAATCCATCAAACAAATAAGCGGCTAAGCATACACATTAAACGAAAAAATGCAACATTGTAACTTGCTGTCTACTGCGGTGTAGCTGCACCCTGGAAGGGTAAATTCTAAACACATTTTAAAAAATGATATGTTGCCTATTGTGTGAAAATTCTAATGCCAACAGTCGCATTGTGCAGATTATGGAATAAGCATCTTTGTTCACTTTTTTGTTGGAAATTTTCCGTAGATAGTTCACACGACATTATGAATGTTTTTACACGCAGTAGTGGAAAAATAATGCTAAAGATGTTTGGCATAAATTTTCATTTGGTTGAATCACCATTTTTTGCTTCAATTTACGTGCAACGACAGCAGGTTGCTGACAAGGCTATAACCAAAAATTCCTAAATTTAGTAACTTTGAGGGAACAAAAACGATAAATATGTTGCATATGACTGGAAAACCGAAAGAGGAAATAGATGGACATACTGTTTTTACACGAGTGCAGATAAGATCATACAAGCGTACTTCTGACAAACTCGGTGATAATTTATTTCTAGCGTGAACACCTCAAAAATAAATTCTAAAGTTTAACTTTAGAAGGGTCACTCATCACATACCATCTAAAATACAGGTTTTTTCTGGCGTTGTATTTTTGTTTTTGCCCAGCAAGCTTACGTTTGGTAAGATTTTGTCCTGTGAAGTTTCCTTTGCTACGAAGGTTTTGGAGGTTATGTTGTTCGCAACTGGAAATATCTACCGCTGAGGTATTAATTTCGAATTTCTCAAATAAGGACGTCTTGCTATTAACTTGCTTATATTTCGCCAGTAAATGCCTATGTATTTTGTTCCAGTTCTTTTAATGGGCATTCTTCATTCCAAAATTTGTGAAAAAAACGTGAAAGTTTTTTTGGCAAAAGGGAGCCCAGCAACGATTGGTTATTTTGCATATATACGCTCCATCATACTGTTATTGAAATGCGGCCCACCAATGATTTTACAATAACTGAACAGGTTTGAATGCCCTCATACTGCCCTTGTTTTTTTTGGTGAATTTTGTTGGAAATGCTTTAAATCTGCTTCAGTTTCATTCCGATGAGCGGTTAATTTTAAAATCATGTAAAGACTTACTGAAGCTAACTTCAGTTCCTGTGCGGTAACGGTTAGATATCGGTAAGCTATGGTAGTTCGACCTATTTATTACGTCTAATTGATGTTCTACCTGGTAAGTTCATTTTTTGTAAACGTAATTTCGCCAAAAAGTTGCTGTAGATATTTCTGTGAGGATTCTGAGGATTTGGAATTTTTTTTTGACTACTGCAAGACTACATTGCTGCATTCCGTAGATTGATACCAGGAGTGCGTTTTTGTGGAGATTTCACCAACCAAAATTGTTGAAAATTTCAATGAAGTTGTTGAAGAAGCAATGGGAAAAGGCAGAAGAGTCCCTGTTGTTAGATCAGAAAAATGATGTGGAGCTTGTCTTTAAACTTTTGTTTGAATTGACACCGTCAGCACCTCTCATCAAAGTTTTAAGTGGGTTTGTTTTGCGTGGTACAATGAACTTGAAATAGATATTGAAAGAACAGCTTGTCCTTCTGTGATTGTTATGTTAGCTTACTGCTGTTTTCTTTGAATTGGTCATGTTCTTTCGTTTCAAACCGAAGATTTCAAAGTAAAGTCATTAGAACACTCCTAAATCCTTTCATGATTGCGTATGGTGCAAACTAGTTCAAAGTTATTGTTACATTGCGTATGTGTCGTACACTTTTGGTACTTTTTTTATGCATAGGTGCCAAAGGAGTCAAAGAACACTTAGACAAAGATTGCTTGAAAGTTATTGAAGCAGTGAAAGGTTCTGTCGAAAATGTTGTATTTTCACTAATCAGTGGGACAATTCTTGAAAAGAATTTGAGAAAAGTGGATCAGAATCGGAAAACTTTTAAGGAAATCTATGATTTTCTTTGCAAGGTGAGACTTTGTAAGAATACAGTAGACACTATTTGTCATGAGAAACAATTTCGGTCCGGCGATCAATACTGCTTTGCTGGTTCTTATAGATCAGGGGCTGCACAACCTTTTAGCTATTGGGGCCGCAATACGTTTATTTTTATGAATTGCGGCCGCAAGTGATTTCAAGATGTTTTTATTTTTTGCGTTGCTTTTGTTCTGCTTTCGCTCACTGAGCCTGACCTGCTTTCACGCGTCTCTTCGACCGTCTTTCTACTGTATCCTCAAACAGCAGATAGAGTTTTTATTAATGCACGACCGCCACAATTTATGTTTCAAAATTATATGTGCACGACCGCATAAGTTCTTATCGAAAGGCGCAGGTTATGCACCCCTGCTCTAGAATTACTGCGATATTTGCACAATAGAAGCGTGTCTTTTTAATAGCTTCGCGGTCAATCAAGCACTTGTTAGAGAGCGAAATGTTAAAATGAACTGCCATGTATAGTTCTGCTTCGTACTCACTTTTTAAGGATAAGTGCGCAGAGCAGGGTGTCCAACCTTTCTCTGACCATGTACCCCTTCAGCAATTTGACAGATAAGCATGTACCCCTAAAACTCCTTATGACAAAAAAGGTGAGGAAAATAACAAAAATCCACTGCACTTTCAATAGAACTTTTAGATTTTTAGGACTATAAAGGTAGACTCCTTTCATGTCGCGAAGTTAATTCGTTGAGGCTGTACAAAAAATTTACCCCTTCAAATAAGCAAATGTACCCCAGGTTGAGAACCCCTGGCGTAGAGCAACATTGGTTCATGCAGATTTTTGCCGGGTTCACTGATATTTTCGAATATGTCTCACCGAGGTAAATTGCAGTGTCTCGGCTGCATTTGCAGTATAACGCCTTATTCATTTTGACGTGACGTGACCCAAAAAGACTCATGAAAAAATACAGAAATAAAACTGTAAACATACTCGCATCGTGCATTAGTAAATGTTTTCCTTCCTCGGACCGTTTTGAGTTTGAAAATTTATACTTTTGCGTCACTGCTTTACGAAGGCTTGAGTGATGTCATTACTTTCAGTGTTTCTCTGAATAGTTTAATTTTGACTAATAGTGGCAAAATCAGCTCAGAAATTCACATGAGATCCACTAAGTTAGATGCACGTGAGTTCTTGTAACTTTACAGGACTAAGACATTGCTTTTCTCTATTGTGCAAATATCAACAAATGGTTGAACTATCTTAATATGTAGTACAAACAACTTCAATACAGAATAGCAAGTTTCCATTGTTGGCAATATGTTGAAAAGTTGATATGCATTTTCATGGTGTCATTCTACCATCCATGTTGATTTCACTGCTTAGTGCAGCACCCAAATGCTGACGTACAATAATCCAAACGGCGTCGATAAATATTGCAATTCAAATGCAATCCTTGTGCTCACGTAAGAAAAAAATGGACGAAGCAACAGATGCCGCAGACACCTTCATAGTGTTCTATGGGATTACCTGTCCCGTAGCTCCCGAGATCTGCTACTCGTCATAATGGTAGTAGGATGATCACGGTCGAGTAAAAAGACATAACTGTATCGAACGCAACTGTTTCTGCCGTCTATCGGCAGCCAAGACACAAATATTTGGTGTTACTGGTATATAATATTTCTTCCACAAATCTGGCTACATAAAGTAATTCTGGAAACTGTTGTTTTTAACAGGGATACTTGCATTTGGCAGGGCCTTTGGCTACGTTTTTAGGGTTCTAAGCAGTGGTGGACTTAGGGTTGGGGGGTCCGAGGCAAGGCTGGAAAGGGGGCTCTCTGATGACGTCATCATTTTCAGCCAACCGTGATAAGACCTTTTGATTAAATCTAGGAAGGGACTATGCGGGACACCCAAGGATACGTTCCTGAGACTACGGTATGACTGACATAACAGAAAATGCAAAAGGGTATTCATGGTGCACGAATTTAGAAACACTGAAAGTTGGGAATACAAAGCTATCAACACATAAACGTTAAGCGATATCAAGTTGGCATCTCTCTAGCTTTGCGCCCCATTTCTCTGCATTCATCATCAATCAACTAGAAAGTCTATAACACATTTCCACCTGGAAAAAAGGTTGGTTTCCTGAATTTGTTCACAGCCATGGAACTCCACAAAACAATAGGCAACAACCAAGCAGATTCAGAACACAAAATTTGTTTTAAATTTCGTCCTTCTATTCAAGAACATAGCATACGTACACAAGCATCCAACTTGAGACTTATTTTGAAAAGCTTTGAGGCTGGATAAGTCAAAGCTGCCCACATCTTGCATTGACACTAGTTGTTTGAAAAAATGTGCAGAAGTAGCGGAGAATTCATCATATTCCATTTTGCAACATTTCTAGAGTACGTTTAACGAAGAGTACTTGCACATTACAGTTGCTGTTGTTGGGGGGCTTCAAAAGCAAAGTACCTACCTGAGGTTGATTGAGTCTCATTGTTTGACTCCGCATCCGCTCTGACTCCAAAACGTTTTTCTTCGCATCCGCACCTCCTCCGCAAACCATGGAAATATTCAAGTCCGACTCCGCCTTGACTCTTCAAAATTGCAAATTCTACAGTAACATATACACAAGTTGCTTGACAGTTCTTCTTAATGTAAGGCAGTGTCTATTTTGCCTCATGAGGCAAAAGCACTGTTACGTTTGTAACTCCTCAGTCCATCATGCATGGATGAGTGTTGTTATGATTTCAGTACTGGCAAGCTGGCAGCGGCTTCTTGTCTGCGTTGCGTGAACTGTAGGCTAAACCCTAAACGGTTGCCTCTGCGTATCGCGCTTATCGTGTGACCACTTCAACCAATCGTGTATGAACTCTTGCAGTCATGCAAGTGCTTGAATGTGCTTGCAAGTTTGATTTAGAAGTAGGAAGAAAGCTGCAGTATTGAGCATAATATAGCAATCAGACCGTAGGCAGAATTTTAGCTAGCTTTCAACCTCATGGATTTTGCTACGTAATCGATAAGTTAAATGACACATTATAGAGGCACAGTGGCACAGTGTGAGATTGCAAGTGAGTATAAATATAAGTGAGAGGTTCGTAGATTTTGTAAGATTTTTCAATAGGTTCATCGCCAATAAAGTTTTTGGCCTACATGCTATCCTACGAAACGTGGTTGAACTATTTTAGTACCGTGACGAGTTTTGATTTAAATATCGATTTGCATTCAGGCACTTCCAGGAAGTGGTTATTGCGTCATTTTGAGGCTTTAGATAGGCTTTAAAAAGAACTTTGATCTACTCGTTAAAAGAACGTTTGAAAGTATGTTTTAGCTTTTGCATCGGTTTATTATGCATCCTGTTGTTAGCCTCAATCAAATATGCTGTCTGCTTTTCAATTTCAATTTTGCCAAGTAGCCGAGCAATCATTTTTGTTCAGGTCGTAACAATGCACTCACGATGCGTTACTGAACCTGTACCGAGTGTACCTACACACATAATTCTCATAAAATTTCCAGGCGATGCTCTGACAAAAATTGGTATGATGTAGAATTATGAATAGTCTATATGAAATTTGTGTGTTGAGTCACAGGACACTTTCAAAGTCGGCGACTTTGTAGACATTGCAAGTTTGCTGAAGGTTTTGACGTGCTGTCGATGTCAGTCACAACGCGGACTCAAAAGCGTATCAAGTGGTCTTCAACATATAATGCCTGCATATTTTCTAAGCGTCGATATCTCTTTATTCAAAAGAAAATTATCTTCAAAATGAGTCAGGAATGTTTTGTAACGGGAGAATAAAGTAAGTTTGAAACCTTTCCGAGGTTTATTTGACTGTATTAAAACAAACTTGGTTTGAAATACAAAAAAGTCTACTGCAAAACTTCGAGCCATTTGCCAAAACTGGGTTTTGAAAAGAAAGAACTGCTTTGCTCCATAGTTTCAAATCGTTGAGTGAATGACAATACGTTCTATGCCACATGAAACCTCAGGCAATGCACTGCCGTAGGTGGGTTGGTTTCAAACAGTATATATTACAGTATTATCGTTTTACGCGCACGTTCGTTGTCAAGGCGTAGTGTCCTTTACTGTCATATTAAAGACTGTAAGCCATAATGTGTGGCAGGATATTGACGATTCTGTTGACTTTCGGGTGCTCTCATCGGAGAAACTGCAGGAAATATTACAGTTTCGAATCGGTCAACTCAAATCGTTTGATGAAATTCGTGATGCTGTTGAGGAGTTTGTGGAATCAGTTGTGCTTTATGCAGGTTTGTCAATATCCCACACTTATGCGTTCCGTGACTGCTGATCTCTGCGAAAACCGTTACCGAACAGTTTTTTAATGCAAATATCCTCGTAATGACGTTTCTTGACATAAATAAGGCATGTTCTTTTGAAGTGTATGCAAGTGCGCAATGAAGTGGCGAAGGAAAAATTATTCACACTTGTTTTACGTATAAATTTTTTCTTAAAAGAAACGAGCATCAAAATCTTGGTCGCAAATTGGAATTTCGCAGGTCAGGGTGGATTCAGCCAATAAGGTTAGGGGGGCGATTTCAGTAAAATTTGATAGACAAATCGCATTGCGGGTTCACTACTTTAAGAGAGATGAAGTATACTTCACAGCATTGCCTGGACGGCGAAATTGCTTTATGTCGCGAATGCTGTTTTCCGAGTTGTACAAAATCGTGGTTAACAAAGTTATTTTCGTAAGTTTCAGGGGGGAGATTGCCCCCCTTGAATTCGCCCCTGTCTCAGGTAAGTCTGGAATTCTGTGCCAACGGCGAATCAAAAATGTGTAAATTCGTTGAATTTCCCTACGTGCTTGCTTTATATGCGAGGTTTGCTATCTACAAAAAATGCACAACAAAAACATTTTTTAAGCAAAAAATTGTATGTATCATTTTGCTCCTTCAACCTGCTTCTGTTTGAAACAAGATTACCAACCAATATACGCAGAAATTATCAGAGTGGACACAACTCAACTGGATGAAAAACTGCAATCTTCTGTATCTGAAAAGAGGCTTTGCGAACTAGTTTTATGTGAAGATATTAATGTTCAGGAGGTCGCATTCAAAGAGCTTCATACCACCGTCCAATTCTTCAGTTTGGATGAAAACGTGACTAAGGAGCTCTTGCTGATGTTCAGATCAAAGGTAAAAATTCTTTCACAGTTTGCACATTTATTTGGTCTAGATCAGGGTGTCAAACACATTTTATTTCAGGGGTCAGATTATAACTCGTCCAATCTCAAACGGGGGCCGGACCAGTAAAATCATGTGGTAAGAACCTATAAGTAAAACCAACGTCATTTTTTCCTTTTGTTTTAATGCAAAAAGTACATAGCGAAAATGTTCATGTTTAAGAAAAGCCTTTGTGCAAGAAAAGTCTTTAAAAAAAGTCCTTCAACATAAAATCGCAGCCACCATCAACAAAAACAAAGAGTAGCGGCAACAACAGGTAAAAGCGACAACAACAGAACGGCCCGCTCAACCCTTGCTGCGAAATACAAACGCCAACTGCCCGAGCTTTTGTGGCAGCAATCAGCGTTCCACGATAAAGAATTTAAGGCGGCATGACAGTAACACACGAGCGTCCACAGTCTTGCAGAAACCAGCCCGTGGCCTAGTGGTAAGTGTATCCGCTTCGGTGCTGGTAGGTGTGGAGTTCGATACGCGGCCGGGTCTTACCAAGACAAGGTCTAACCAAGACCTCGTGAATTGATACTGTAGCCTTCTTAGCAGACGCACGGTATGCAGAAGAGCTGCAGGGAACACAACCAGAACACAAAACAAGCCTGATCAAATGATACCAGACATTGTATAATCTCAGTCGTGGCGCTTAAAGACCACTGTAGTCATAAAGCGCCGCCAAAACACCACATAAAATAAAAAATTCTTTCGCAAAATTGACCGAATGAACTTGGAACTGTTAAAGAAGGCTGAATTATTAGACTGCTTTGTAAATATTTATAGTTTATAAACAGGCAACACTTTTCGGAGACATGGATCTTAAAGTTGCTGCCACATCAACCCTCCTCCACAGACATTGTCATTTAAGTGATTAGTTAAGTGCTAATGTGTGAATCTGGTGCGCGGCATTGTTTTGTTGATCTTCATTACAGAGAAGACTTGCTCACTAAGGTAGACAGTTTGAAACTTGTACAAAACGTATGCAGCAAGGGTTGTCAATTTCAGCAACCTTGTTAAGAGATCCAGTGGCTAAATTGTGCCTTGGCCCACTGAAACAAATTCGGTTTTCAAATCTGAATCACATTCGAAACCACTCATTTCAAGTTGGACGTCGGCAGGTAGATCAAAGGTGTTGATTGTAAATGGCGAGCTAGAAATTCTGAAATTTGTCTCAAGTTAAAAAAACAGCTGTTGTTGCTCAAACTCCCGCAGTAATCCAGTAATCTTGCCGTTGCATCGATTCCCGTCAACGTCAGCTACCTTCGCAATCGCACCTATTAGACAAGAAAAATAAGCAGCGTCACAATCTGGAATACCTATGTCTCCCACAATGCTAATTTAAATCTCAACGCCCGTGGGTTTTGACAATACAACACGACAATATTTTTGCTTCATTGCAGCAGTTGGTTCAGATTGTTCAAGCGCTCTGTAATATCCACCACAATGCTAAATCCTGCAACCATTCTGGTGACTGAAATTCTAGCGGTGGCATGTCCTTTTGTTCCATGGACTGTCCAGTTCTTTTCGCAATAAATGTTTTGATTTTTTGCTTCAACTGACTCTGCATCTATTCCGTCTGCCATAGTGTTTGTCGTCAGTCTGATATATCTAAATTCGTCTTGCTTCCTAGAGTGAATCTCTGCAACCTTTGGCAGGTGTGTTTTCACGATCTCACCCTCACAATACTGTTGTGGTGCAGTTTCTCTAGCAACACAGTAACTAGCTTTCACTGCTGCAACACTGACATCTCGACAATAGGAAAAAAACAAACAGTAGTTTCTGCAGACCATCCAACACTGTCCTTACCGTCTTTTTTCTCACCTGACCATGCAAGCTATTGTTTTCTTCGACATGATGATTCTCATTAGTGGCGCCTAATGTTGTATTCTACGTGCACAAAAACCTGCTACGAACACACCAAGTACGCAGGTTTCCTATTCACCTAATTAAGTGAATAAATACGAAAAGGACCATTGTACTTAAAAATCTCTACACTACTTTCCTCCTTTTCGACAAAGACATTTGCATAGGATGCGACTGACAAAAACGATGACAACAACACAAAAAACGGAAATCATTCAAGCACTTAGACTAGACCGCGATCACAAGTCTCATAGAGTTCTGTTGTGGCATACCCACTGCAACATCATAATAGCAGAGGTAAATAAAGCAAATGACTGGAGGAACTAAAAAAAAACAGATAAGAACGTTGGACAGACAGGAAGAAAAAGGCGTGAATGGAAAATAATAAAGGAAAATTTGAAACAACAATTACTTCTATTGACAAAGTCCCGTGTATGTTTTTAATTTTGTTCGTAATTTTTACACTTTTAAAAATCATCTCGAAGGTCAGAGAAAACGCTGTAGCGGACGGTATATTTGACACCCCCAGTCTAGAATAAGATCCATGAAGTTGGGATGTTTCGAAACAATGCGTACTTTCGTATTATTTTAATTGCGAAGTTTCACTTAGCTGTGGCAGGGAAACATTTTTGACATAAACGCATTTTTGCACTTCATTCAATAACTTTGCATGCAGGTTTGGTCGAGTGAATTTGTTCGACAAAAAATTAAGGCGAAAGTTTGTGAAGTTGCTGCAAACCACAATGAAGAGGAAAACAAGGATTTGATTGTTGTTTCTCTCCTGATGTTTATGAAGGACGTTTGGTACCCTGTTAAGGAAGAGTTGCTGGAGATAGCTACAGATATCGACAATGGTGAGTGTTTCAAACAAAGCACGTGGTACAACAGTTTTTACAGTAACTCAGACGTTGAAGTAGTTGCGCATATGAACGCATCTTTACAAATCTGATGTTGAAAGGTTATTTGAAAACAGTGGGTGGTTAGTTTTACTTTGCTAAAAAAACAGCGGTATATTGACCTCATTTTCTGGCTGCTGCATGGAGGTAAGATATAGTAAACCGAATTGTTATGGTTATTACAACATGCGTTAATCAATGCTTACCCAAATAGCTAAAAAATACCGGTGACTCTCTCTAACCCTTTGCAAGTTAACTGGAGCAAAAGTTTCCACAGTTTCAAATGTTAACCAGGTTTTCAGTGTGAGGTAAATGAACAGTTTGTGTTTATTTGCTCCCTTTTCTCGGAGAAAACTTTTCATTTTTTGGTGAGGTCAGCGGATGATAATACAACGTTTCATCATTTTTCGAGGTATTGACCAACTTACGATGAAATAATCAGACTGTGTAACATCAGCTGAAACTGTCAGTTCCAAAAAGGTTGTTTCACGGAATGGTTGTGTTACCTGAGAAGCACTAAAGTACCCTGACTTTATAACACGCACAGCAAACAACTGCAGGGATATGGCAAGTAGTGTAGACGTTAGTTTCATGTTAGAGGCGCCTGTTGGCAGTTGAGCGTAAAAATTACAGGCTAGAGAGAAATTAAATCCTGACAAAATATATGACAGAATGAAGGAACAAAGTTTCAGAAGGGTGTTGAAGCACAAGAAATGGGTCAAGGAAATTGACGAAACGGCCTCTCCTGTGATAAAAGTCGCTTTTTGTCCAGTGATAATAGAATATAGTCGGATGTCACTACACCAAAAGCTTCACACTAACCCTACAAAACGTCCGCACACGAAATGTTCTGAGGTGACTTTACCTATTGTGGAATTCGTATTCTGCATCCTGTTGAGAACATGATGCGTTTTAACGCAGTACATCGACATTCTGCACAGCAAAATTGTTTCCGAGATGAAAAAGATAATTCCTATTTCCTACAAAAAATACCACATCCCTCAATCTCCTCAAGGGCTGTGGTATTTTTTCAGCAGGATCCTGTCCCGTAATGCATATCAAAATAGGTGCAGAGACCTTTCAAGAAGAATAAAACGAACCATCTAGAGTGGTCGGTTAATTTTCATGTCCTGAACCGGATAGAAAATTTGTGGTCGATTTGGTAACACCGATTTCGCGACGAATACTGCACGTACTGAAAAAAGGCCAGTCAGGTCATTTGCTAAAAAACAAATTGGTACGACGGCATTACACAACTTCTATTGCGAATTGCACGTTTACTGTAATTGCTCGATTTAGTCGCCGGCGTGCGTGTTACAATGATCGTGATAACTTTGCTTCCTGACACTGACCTTTGTCGTTTAGGAAGTATTCCTTTGGCCAGCATTGACAATTTGATGAATTCCCAAGGCAGTGAAAAGGGTGACGACAACGCTACCGTCAAGAAGATCATCACTATGTTCTACAAATTGCGTTCAGAAAACAAAGTACCCAAAAAACGCATTGAGCAAGCTCAAGACTACGTGAAATTGAAAACGACTCGGGAAGTTTGCAACGCAGTTCATGAAATTCGAACTCAATTAAAACTAAAAGGAGAGTTTCTTATGCTTGAAAAAGCGTTGGTAAGTGGGCTTAAGTAACTTAGCAGATGTTTTTCGTTGTTGTCGAAGTGAATAACGCATTTTTGATTACTTGGAATGCACTTTTATGGATTACTTGATACAGCAACAGCTCACTGAATGTTCAGTACACGATAAACGCATCAACAGGTCGTGATTAATACGTACACTTTCAAAGGCTGATTCACGAGCACACTTGCTTGCTGAACTTTCTTTCAAACATAGAAACCAGGATGCATTAAGTTTTAAGTTAATGCTGATGTAACACGATTGTTATCAAGCTGCAAAGCTTCCTACCAGATCGCATATTTCTAGTTTTTGCAGAAATTGGCGTTCCACACAGAACCAAAGCAACACGCGAACTAACTGTGGTCTTTCAACCAGAAAGCTAGTCCACCCAACAACTTTTAGTATGTCTTTAGCACTGGAATAATAGTTCACAGACTCGATACACGCTGCACCAAGATGGTTATAAAAAATAACGATCAACTAAACATATTAAGTGACACCGACAAATCCACTTAATGGACACTGGTTGTTTGTTATCAGCAATATCAATGATAAACAACCCGTATCGTAACCAGCTGAAGTATGGCGACTGAGCAGTAATCTCGAGTCCAGCTTAAAACTCGTCACCATAGACTGGCTAAGTTATCAGGAGCAGTATATGGTCGCTTCTCAAACCGAATGCTAAGGATATAGTCAAAAATATACTCAATACTCAAGCGTAGAAAATCCAACCGTCCGAAAGTCTACGGCTGTATTTAGTGGAGTCAAGGTTACTAGCGCCGTACCTGTGAAGAAAATGATTCCAATTCATAAAACGCAACGTTACTCTAACAACTGGTGTATTGTGTATGTAATCAGTAACACCAAACGTAGATGGCATTGCGTGCGCCAGCAAAAAGCATGAACTCACATTGGTTTCGAGTCATTTAGCTCTAAGGACCTAACTAAAAAGTTCGAAGCTTGTCTCCTCAAGGTAAAATTGGGTGAAAACTAACCTGATCTAGAGCACTTTTCAATGGTCCACCGCAACAAGTTATATATCACTTGATGGCGAAAACCTGGAAAAGTGTCCTGCTATTCATTTGGTCACAAGCAAATAGCGCCAGCTGTTAAAATGGCGCACTTTTCAACTATTATTACCTTATTGCCCAGTGTCCTCAAGCATTTTTCGAAATTCAATTCAAGTGCTTTTGAAGACCAATTGATGTCTTGAAATTCGCCAGTTTTGTAGTGCTGGTGAGAACTGCTTAAATGCAGATTACTGCGACGCATTGCTTTCACCAAACCGCCAAGTTTGTTTTTTTATTTATAAAATCAAAGCGTTACACATGTATTCACCAGTTCAAATGTAGAAATCGTGACATGGAATGTTTGGTCCTTATCATGGGGTTAGATCAGTGATTAGACTGGTTAGATTCAAGTGCTGTTGCGTTTCAGCTTACCCTTACATTTCACGTCACACTTCATAAAATCCGTATATTTAAATATAACATCACAACACCTACCGAGAGCAGTTCCACCAAGTGAAGTAGACGCAAAGTATTAACCTTGGCCGAAATGAATGACCTGAGGATTTACTGCGTGTGATTAACTTTACTCTCATTTCCTTTGCTGAATCGGTGCATCAACATTTCGATAATGGAAAGGTAGTTATCTAATGCTTTCTACACAAATAAAATATTAGAAATTAACACCCACGGAAGCTGTTTTCCGAAATCTTTTTGGTAGTTTTGTTTTACCACTAATTAAGATAAGCCATTGAAGTTGGGTCGTCTGCCTGATTTCTAACACTGCGTAGTTTTATGTGTATCACCGCTCAAAAATGTTTATAATTTTGTGGCAAAGCATTCCAGATGTAATGTGAAAATATCAAAAAAAGCAGAAAAGTTCTGAACAAATCAGCGGTATTTTGCTGACTAACAGAAAATGTAATACTGGTTTAAAACTTAAGCTGTTTTCATCTATTTTACGCACATGTTTTTCAAAAATGTAACTGTAGAACTGCAAATAGAACTGAACTGCTTTGCGATTGAAGGAATTTAAAAACTAATTTTAAATGAATCGTTTTTTACTCCTGGTTTTTAGAGTTTGCAACATGGAAAAAACAACACACTTGCTTCTATAAGAACTGATGCTGCTGAGGCGTGCCAGATTTTCAACGAGATTCCAATTGAAAGTTGCAATATACTTGTAAACTTCATCCGCCATGGCAACCTTCTGGCGTGGTTGAAGAAAAACATGAAAAGTACGTTGCTGTTTTAAGATATTTTTGTAAAATCGATAGTCTGTAAATACTGAGAATTGAAAGCCCTAGGTTTGATGTGAGCTTTCGAGGAATCAACCTGCCGTGCTCTGCTTTCATAACTTTGCGATGATTCGAACTTGCACATGCCACATTTCAGTAACAAGTCTCCACAAGGGCGACGCAGTCAAATCTGATCGCAAAGTATTTTATTAACAAATCGATTTCCCGTAATTAACGCGTCTTCAGTCCAGTAATTTGCAAGCAGAAGCTTACGGGTGAAATGATGAAGAAGCCAAAGCAAGATATAGCAAAAGCATGTGAACTGTATTTTTCAACACACGTTATGACCATAATGATGACCTCACCAAAGCAAAAAAATTTGCAAATGTCTGTAAATGTCCTTACAAAGTTATACATTGTGACTAGAAGTCGCATTACGATATACAGTGAAATCAGTTCGTATTGTTGTCCTTGTGACAATCTTCTACCATTTCTTCTGCGGAAAATGAAACAAACTGTGTTGCTTGTCCCTTACATACCTCACTACGCAAAGGCACCCTCAACGAACAATTATAATTGTTATCTCCACTGGAAATTGCGGCAACAGCTGCTGATACCATCAACCGAAAAGACATGAACGGCAGCTGATTGCACGTCGAATGGGTCTAATCTTGAATTCGTACTTTCAGACATTGGCGAAGTAAAAGTGATGAGCGATCTTGCTCTTATATCGGCTGGTGAAGAACCTATGGCTGTCGATCGCGTGTCATGCTTCCTGAGCGCTGTCATGGGATTTTCGCCGCTGATATTTGACCTTGACGAAACTTCTGACTGGAACAAATTTCACAAAGCGTACGAGCAAGTATGGAGTAACGTCCGCCGCGATTCAAAGTTGCCTGATAAATGGGTACGTTGTACTGCATCTAGAACAAACTACCCGTGTCCATTGGTTTAAACATTTTCAACTCTTTGTTTCAGTTCTGTTGTTAATCAGCATCACTTACCTTGATAAATGCTTTGTTTTACGTTTATTATGGCATCTCCAGCTGAAACACAAAAGGTCGGAGCACGCGACTATGGAGTACAATCTTCATAAAAAATACAATCTACCGAAGACAAATAAATTCTTTCAAATCTGCGGTGTTGAAATCGCGAACTGATTGCACACCTGATATATGATATGGCGATTGCAAGGCTGCAAGCTTTATCAAGATAGTGTTTTCTTTTTCTTCAGAGAGACACAGCACTGCAGCTGGAATGGTTGAAAGCAACCAAAGATTTTCATGGTTCTGTTGAGCATTCGTCTCTTACTAGAGCGAAGTTGATCAATGAAAATGGTGTCTACATTGTTGGCGGCCAGGAATCGTCAACACCATCACTGGAGGAAAGCTTGTCAGTGGAAATGGCAAAAAAAGAATCTGAGAAACAAGGCACGTTTTTCTTTATTTTAGATGTTTATTACGTTCCAGCCTTGCTGTGTAAGAGTTCAGTTGCTTCTCGACAGTTTGGGTAAACTCTGACTTATTCCCACATTCACCTCCAGAACGGATCTCAATGAATTTAACGGAGCTCCGCGACCTCCAGTCGCGACTGATGTTGATCGCTGGTGAAGCTGAGAAAGGAAGACAGGATGTAAACAGGTTTATCGATGTCTTATCTGCCGTGGAGAAGCTCACGAAGACATACATTAAGCTCAAACGATCCGGTTGTTTGCTTTTCACCAATTGGAAAGCCACGATAAGGTAAATCGTTTCCATGTTAAACATATCTTAGGTTGCCTTGTCTCTGTCAGATTTTTTGCTAAATGTTATCATTGCAGTTTGGCAGTACTTTACATGCTTGCAACTATCCTGTCTTAACACTTTCGAAACGTATAATGCTTGTTGAAAAGTCGACACGTAAAAATAATTAGTTCTTTTATTTAACTTACACGTCTGGCAACCACTCGGTATGTGTTCCGTTTAATTAGGATTTAATGATCAAAATAACGCGCAAAAGTTTTTTTTCCCACAAAAAGTGCGTTAGCTTTTCTTATTCTTCGCTGAAATTTGCCGTTCTGTTTACGCTTCATATTTTTTAATAGTTTTTGAGTGCCGTAGCTAATGCAAAAGAATTCTAAAGTAGAAATTTGTTAACTTCACTCTGAAAGCGCCGCTGTAAGTGCGTCGGATGGTGCGATTTTACTGACTGCTGCTTAACTTCATAACGTGCTTGTACTGTGCTCAGTTACTGGTGGAAGATGCGTGCTGTCCTAATGCATGTATTTGCACGTGATTATATTCGAAGGAATAATGACCACTTTTGTCAATGTATGCCCCGCTGCTCTTTACGTCGGTAACTCAGTAATTATCGTTTGAACAGCAGTTCCAGAAAACGATTTTGACAAAATGAATGTTGTGAAACATAGTAACCGACTAGCCTACGAGATATGACAAAGTGCTAAAATCCTAATTCTCTATAAAAAAAAGCAAGCAGTTTTACGGCCACTTCATTTCAGCAATCAGCACGCCGTGACGTGGGAACTGGTGCGTATCGGCGAGTAGGAAAAATGTTTTTTTTTTCTACAACAGTTGATTCAACTTCTGATTGACCATTCCTGTCACGCATTGTCATTTAAAAACAGTTATGGTGCAAACAATGCATCACATTGATCTAAATCGGCCCGTGGTAAACGAAAACTTGCCAAAAACTGTGGTAGGAACATTCCTAAGAAATATAACGTTTCTTTTGCAGAAGCATAGCTTAAAGTGTTGCTTGCAATTTCCCAACCATTTAGTAAAAGCGAACCATATTGCTTTCGTTTGTTGCCTGCTGCTGACAGCGTTTAAAACTAAGTGCGATTTTATCAGGGCTGCAGCAGTAGTTATTGCCTCATGGACCTCACGCGGCCTCATGGAGTTGATTGTGAATCTGTATACCCTCACGAATTCCAGCAGGTCTTAGAAACCAAAATATTTTCTTGTAGCTTTATCACATCTATTTTTTGTCAGTCCTTAAAACTAGAAGAAAGCGTAAATACGTTTCATATTTGTTACAGATGCAAAAACACGGAAGGAAATGTGACGGTCTCTGTTTATTTTGACAAAAGCACACCAGCTATCACTAGCAGTGAAAAAGTCATTGATGAAATGCACAAGTTGACTACCGTTCTTGAAGATGCATTGCAGGAGTACGGATTTTAAATTAGGGTTAATTTGCGATTTGCGCATAATTTGCTGAAAATAGTACTTTTAATCTGCACATGAGTAGCATACGGTTGTGTCTATGTGTGCTTTTTATGTGTTCTTGGATATGTGTAGATATGTGGCTGCAAGTACATGCGTGTTAGCAATGCGTGTACGTGTGTTTTCATGTGTGTTTGTTCGGATAGTGCAGTTGGGTACATGTGTATGCCTGTGTTTGTTTATTTCCGTGTGTTTGGGTGTGTGTGTTTAGTGTACATGTGGTAGCATTCTTTCATGCGTGATTGTGTGCGTGCGCGCTTTCCGCTGTTTTTCGTTCAACTGGTACGCATTCAAACGAAGCATATCCTGTCCTTTTGTTTCAGGTGGAAGGCTTATCTAAACGATAAAAGAGCCAAACACTACCACTTGAATCACTTCAGCATTCATCAGCTTATTTACCTTTGCAAAAACCTGGCGAAAACGGAATACGTCGACGACTTTCCTGATCAAGTTTATTGTTTGCTGAAATTTCTTGTTGATGACCCATCGTACGAAAATGTCGCAGATGCTCTTGACATGGCTACACGAATTGCGGATACAGAAGAACAAGAAGAAATAGAACTAGGTTTAACGAAACGAATGTTTTTTTCTAAACAACTTTAACCAAAGTTCTGAGATAAATGTGTGGAAAGTTAGTTAATGGGCGGAAGCGCACTAAGCATTCAATACTATTAGTGGCTTGTATTGACTGTTTCTTTTCGGGATGCTTGCCGTAATTGCTGGTTTTGTAAAGTTTCCTGTATTGCAGTGGTTGCCAAAGTGGGGATAAGTTACCCCGCGGGGTAATACGCGATTCTTCGTGGGGAAACGCGGAACCAAAACCGCTATGTTGTCTGTATTATGAGCGATGAAAAATTGAGGGTAATAAAACATAAATCGCCACATTGATTTGGGAAACGGCTCCAACAAGTTTGAGAACCACTGTATGGTTTATGTCAGCATAAAACTAGCTTGTCATTTTCACTTTCCGCAATATGTTACGATTTCGCAAATAAAATTATAACATTTACTGCATGCTATTCCTATTCATAACGTTTCCACTGTACCTCTTTTTTCTGATTAGACGTTAGCTCTGAATCCAACTTGGAAAAGAAAAAGAAAATCGTCAGGAGCCTTGTTCAAGGGGAACTTGCTGAAAACGTTGCAAAAGCATCTGTTCAAGCCACGAAAAGTCTGGACCCAGATGATTGTT
>JGI24021J15306_10000993_pt1 | contig 25749 bp, 12 predicted proteins | sample Ectturendosymbi1_FD_15306 | JGI IMG/M metagenome (IMG submission 15306) | reverse complement strand
AAAAAAAAAAAAAAAAAAAAAAAAAACGAATCACGAAGACGTTACAACGCAATCATTTCCTCGCGACGTCGGGTTGCGTGGAGGAAATAGGGCGTATGAAGGCAAAAATGTCAGATAAACTTCTAAACTTTTTGACTGTAGCGTCACTGGCGTCTGAGCGGATATTCCAGGCCCGCTATTGACGTCGCCCTTTCAACTTTCATCAACGGACCATCGGTTGAAAAGTTCAGAGGTAATCGCTGCGTCGAGTCGAGTACCCAGACGCGCGCGAAAAGTTCACGGGACTGGTCTGGTCCGGGCGGTGCGCAGTCAGGTGGAGCGGCAAAACACGAGCTATAGACGAATGAAGTGAATGAAGTCCAAGGGTTCCAGGGATAGAAACGTCAAGGACCACAAACCCAATGTTGGGCCAGTGATTTGTCCAGTCATAACTTGCCGACCGATTGAGCAGGAGAGCTGATCAAACCATCACGCCAAGATGGGAGTTTGGGATTTGAGAAAAACTACCCAATTTTCATAATTGGGCAGATCACAGTGCAGCAGCGGGTCTGGTTGAAGAGTTCTAGGAAGGGTAACTCTTGAATGGCTAAATTAATCTACTCTTGCGAATTGTTCATAGCAACAACACATGGTTTTTCCTGCAATTATTTCAACGTCAACATTGGCTAGTAGTGTTTGTACTGGCTGCACAGAACTGAAGATGTGTTAAAAAACACGAAACTAGTTTTCTTGTGCAAATAAATTGCGATATGATTCGCTTGTGTGCGTCACTGCTGTGGCAAGTATTGCTGGACAAAGTCACTGACACTATAGTGGCTTTGCGGTCCTTTAAAGGGTACACGAGTGATATGCTGGCAAGTACTATTCAATCACACAATAAATCTTACAGGGTCTTGTCGTTTCGTTGCTAAGCGCAGATGCTTATATATGTAGTTTGCGCAAGTGTCATTTTTTGTGATTGGGGTCTTGGCATGGTAACGTACGGTATGGAGAAAAGGTACGCACGGTCATATGCATCGGACAATGGATGTGGCGAGTCAGGCATGATTCCCATGACCGCTCAGCAACTAGCGTGTCGGAATTTGCTCATGTTGCGGGGGAGGTTAACATCTGCAGTAGCTTGAAACCGACCATAACAACATCGCCGCGCAAACGGTGGTGGGCGTGTTAAGCAAACTGTGACCAGCGCAGTCGCACAATGAATTTGCGCGTGCAATGCTATTTATAACCGGCGTATTACTCACCGGAGAACGACCACCTCACTTCCGGCACCAACGGCCGGACAGCTCTACAATAGACACCGCTTGCGTTTGAAAGAAGCATCTACCGCGGCGGCGGCCAGTGCGTTATAAGCGAAGGCGAGCGTGGGTGACGGTGGGTGCAGGTGTATTAAGGGCTGGGCACGTTCTACAAAGATGCGGGGTCAGAGGAGAAAGGCCACGGCGAAGGCTGGGGGGGTTGAGGCGACCGTAGCTTACTCGCAGCAACGAAATATCCGAACTATCATTGTAACAAAGTCAGGACAAACGGCACATTCTGACTCCTGAAAAATATCATCGCGATGTCGTTTAACTTAAGGCCGTTTTCAGGAGTCAGGGTAGAAAACTCTAGTAAGTAATATTTACTCTATTCATATTTGTGTGCATTAACTGTGCAAGAACTGCTCAACATTTGAGTCACGCTCGAAATCGGATACACAGAGATAAAAAATGAAACTTCACTCCTCCACTCCAAGCTTTAGATTTTACATTTCAAAACCCTTTAGTCTTCGACAGGGATAAATACATCGTTTTCGGGAAACTTCGGCGATTAAGCGTCGGAGCGGCACGCCAGGCAAATTGAATTTCACGTGTTAGTTCTGCGAAAAATCGATTACGCGAGTGGATGCGTTATCGGTCTGCTTTGTCAGCAATAAATGTTTGTGAGTTCGGGCTGGTCCACGCGACGCAGTAAAACGGGAACCAAAGATGAAAATAAGCGTGCCTCTCAACATCACTGCGTTTCTGCTGGTGGCCATTTCTTCACCTGGACCTATTTGGCACGGTTTATAAGACGATGGGCGTCTTTCACTGTTTGTTTGATGCAACATTGTTTCAGTTTTGCTTGGTGTGCCTTGCTCGCGCTTTCACACGTCCTCTCTTGCTGGTTTTCGTTTTCTGTGTTGCTATGCGAAGAAAGCGCATTAAAACAGCCTGACCAATTTGTTGGCGAGAAGTGGTCTGCTACAGCAGCATCATTCCTTTTGTGAAAAACAACATCCATGTTAACGTAATTGCGAGGAAGCAAGTCGCACGTCACCCAGTAGTTTGCACTAACCAAACATTCTACTGTTGAATCTCTGTTGGAATGTGAACGGCAACTAAGTTCCCAACACAGGACAACACATTCGGATAACAAAAGAAAATCTGGTCTCGACAACAGCGACACTCAATAGCAACAACCGACATTAATACCATGTGCCGGATTTCGCAATAGGAAGAGTTTTGTGGTCCTTTGGATTGCGGGAAAAACCGATGACAACGGGCTGCACAAAAATATGAAGCACTCTTGTGACGTTTGAAAAACAACAACAAAGTGCATCTGGTTGCGTTTGAAACAATAACAACAACCACGCGTTTTCGAGCGGATTCGTCATGACCTCATCCGGTATTTTTAGGTCGTGGCCAATAAGCAGGGACGGGCAGGCACGCACGGACGGTTCGTGACACTACAGCAGGGGCGCAAAGCAAGTGTCACAGCTAAGAGACGCCGTAGGTTGGTGGGGTGTCTGAATTGCCAATGGGTGGGGGGGGCGGCCTCGGCACACTAACAGTTGGTCAACGTTGAAACAATGAAAGAAGCGACCGCTTCATTCAAGAACGGTGAAGCGTTCGAGGTCGCGGAGGCGGTGACGACACTCAAGTCACATTGCTGCGCAATGAGGTCCGAGGGAAAGCATCGCGTATCCATGACAACCTACCGTCGAACTCGGGGAAGTAGTCGGCCAGGTCGGAGCGCTGGATCTTCTCCTCCAGGAGATCCTTTTTGTTCAGGAAGAGGATGACGGACGAGTTTTGAAACCACGGGTACGTGATGATCGTTCTGAACAAGGCTTTGCTTTCCTCCATTCGGTTCTACGCGACAGCAGTAAATGGTGAAGCTCACTTGTCTGGTTCTGAAAAAAGCTGTCTGTCTCGGCAGAAGAACCGACGCTCATCAGGTTGTGAATTTCACCGAAGCTGAATGTTAACTTTTTTCGTTGCAATAACTATTCGTTTACGTATGAATTCAGCAAACATTAGTACTGTCAAGAGCGAAACCCACACTCCCATATTTTCGTCTTGGCGCAAACTAACAAAAGTTAATTTTTGCGGTCGTCGCGGCCCACACCGGCAAAACGCACGGTATTTAGCGAAGTCAACGCCCGCGCGGCGCCGCTTCCGCATCCGATGTCGCAATAGTTTTGTTCTCCCACCCCCCCGGCAGCGGTGGCGACAGCAGCCTGGGGGCGGAAAGCTCGCTGCATTGCCGCCAATGCGGCAGGACCACGTTCTTGCAACGGCTTAATGCGGCGACATCGCTCCTCCCAACGCTCGGACAAACGCTTTGTCTTTTTTCGACAGACGAGTCACGATTTAAGCCGACATGTTGGAACGAATGAACACGAACGATTTCCGCTGTAGAGACGTGATTGGCATCGACCAAATGCTGTTAACACTCGGTCAATATATTATTTAGCAAGAAGTGAAGTTACGCGTGCGTAGATAAAGCCGGTGCGGAGATTGGAAAGTGTTATACTTGCCAAACATCGATGAAGCGAGACCAGGCTTGACTATTTGAGGGGGTGAAATTAAAAAAAGAGGTCAGATTTTATTTTTGAGAATTGATGCTTACGAGTAAGATCACGATATTTATTCACCAAAAATCGTTTTGGAGTGATTGACAGCACGCGTTCTTCATCTGTAAATGATGATCAAAGACGAAAATATGAATTCTGAGATACGTTTATGCACTTGCCAAATATCGAAAATGTGAGGAAGCGTCCTCAGGCGTGCTAACAGACACTGGCAAATATATGGCTAAACATTGGGCGTTCGCAAAGTCTTGGAAAGATAGAAAAGTTCTGCAAACAGTAACTGAAACGATTCAAAGCAATGAAGGGCCCCGACAAACGCAATTACGAACTCTAACTGGCAGTTTCAATAGAATGAAGGGAATCAGCCCTCGTGGTAGGCAATTAGCGTTTGCCGTACAGGCTGGGTCCACGTTATTTCTCACCTCATTTCCCGCTTCGACCAAAACCTGATCGTACTCGCTCAGCGCCACGAGAAACATTATCGAGGTCACATTTTCGAAGCAATGGATCCACTTCCTTCGTTCTGATCGCTGGCCGCCGACGTCGACCATTCTGCGACGACGAGAAACGCGTTTCAAGATTATTGATTCTGAAAATACACCGCAGAGCGCGCGATGCAAATGCGCGGTTTTGAAACAATCGAAACCTACTCAGCGCTGGACTGACAGGGGACTGGTGAATGGATGGCAGAGCAGTGACTGCTGCTGGGGTTGTCAAACATCAACGACTTCTCACGTCGTAGATCAAGGTCGATTTTTGCTTTTTTTGGCGGCGGCTTTGCGATTGTCGATGCAGGGCGTCCGGTTCGCGCCGTGATCCAAATCGAACATTTCAAGGCAGCAAGTCTTTGGACAATGGACAGTTCTAGTTGGCCAGCGCGCTTTTGCCGTCACCTCAGCTTTGTACAAGGAGGCCACCACGCATGATAAAAGCGAAAGGGGGCCTCGGGCAACTATACAATGCAATCGAAGTATACCATTGCGGGCGAATAAGGTGATAACCAAGCAAAAACATTTACAAGAAAAAAGTTCAAAAACCCCATGCCGCAATAAATGCATTGCCGTATGCACATACATTTCGGAGCAGCTAAAAGTCGTTGGTATTCTGCAATTCCAACTGTTTCTTTTTCATTCAAAAACGACAAATTCCAGTCACACCTAGCACTTTAATCGATTCATGAGGGCTAAGAGCGGTAGCGGCACGCGTTCTCATGACAGGGGCATTTCGAGTCGTGCGCACAAGTTGCGGTAGAGCATAGCGTCCAACTCCATGGCAATAATCGCAGGTAATGTTGTTGTTGCGCGGCGTTTAGAGGGGCAGGTTTTTCAGGACCATTACATTACATGCGCAGAACGGCGAAGTGGCCCGCTGGCGTTACATCGGGAGATGTTCGCTCCAGAAAAACCGCGACCCTCCTGATTCACACACAAATAACGGAAATCAGGTCAATTTCAAAATGCGCAAGTCTCGAGCAGCGCTGATCAGATGCAATTTGTAAATGCACAAGGACTCCGGAAAATGTAAAAAAAACGCAAGATGCAGAAACGCGGAGCCGAACAAATTAACGCTGCACTTCCAGCCACGGCAGCTGTGGTAGCTTCAGGGCAGCTAATTTCTCTAAAATGCACACTGTAAGCGAAATTCCTCCAGCGACACACAGCACAAAGATTAGCTGGTGGTTTCGTGCAGGTCAAAATAATGCGCAATGCCTTATCGTAAAAGGCGGATATACCAAAAGCACCTGTGATATCAATCCCCGTCGAAAATTGTAACTTGAAAAACATTTACCAAGACATGCTTCGATGGGACCAGGCAAAAAGCAACGCTTTTCAACGAACAACAGCAGACCACAGTTTTAAGGCGACGGACAAAATCGTTTCACTAACTTTCTTTCTGCCTTTACAAGGCGCCTGATAAATTCACCAGAAAGTCTATTTGTTGTTGTGCATTGACAAGGGCAAATGTTCAGCCTTAATGCGTAAAAACGCAGAAAAAAAACCCATCAAGTTAAACCACACTGTGCAAATTGACAGCAGCTCCGCATTGAGATTCAAGATGTGCGCTTATACACAAAAATTTAACAAAGTCTGAATTGTAGGAGGGCGCCATCTTTAAAAACTTGGGCATTTGCTAGTGGCCAAGGTTTTAGTTTCAGAAACGAGCGGTTTGATTGTGCGCCGTCTCATGCTTTCTCTTTTACAGAAACTTCTACACCATAACGCAAGCGACGCCGCTTGCTTGCTAACTTTCTCTCATCTCACGTGTGCGGCGTAGAAGTACAAGTTGTTGGTGCAGAGTATGGGGTACACCAGGTTTTTTGTAAGGAAAATGTTAGGTACCTAGTGTGGACCTGTAGTGACCCGATTTTTCTGATTCTAGGGACCAGATTTTCTCTGATTCTAGGAACCCGATGATAATTTTCTCTATTCTAGGGACCCGATTTGAAATTTTAGGGACCCTATTCGGGTCCCTAAAACACCTTGAAAAAACCCTGGGGTACACGTACACCAAAAGAATTGCACAGAGACCTGAAAGGCTTCAATACGGTAAGTCTCATTCGAAAATGAGATCAAGAGCTCGTTACGCGGGCTAAAGCAATTCACTGAGAACCAATACACGTTTCAATCGAAAGCTTTCTTTAACTCTATACTGCCAACTAGGGGTGAGCAATGACGCGCAGCAAAAAAATATTTTTAAACACAACTAGAAAAACAAAGTGCAAACACGCCAATCGTACTCTAACTCAAAGTTAATTTTCGGAGGACAACAGTGAGGCTCAAAACACGCAAACTTTGCGAAAAACGCAGGACTGCAACAACGACATTCTGCCGACTGCTTGAGTACCAATCATGATCTTTACCACTTCCTTCACCGCGTGCGCCCAAACATCAACGCAACTGCTGCGTAACCTCAGCTAACCGCTACTATGATTTACCAGCATTATGATACCGAGCCAAAGTCTGAAAAAGACGTTTTCTCGAATTGTTCTTCGAAGGTGAAAGCTTCACCCCGCTTTACGGGCGGAGAACCCCGGTCGAGAGGGGTTCAAAACGTGGATCACTTACGCAGACAGATCTTTGGGAAACATTATTGTGATAACAATGCAACACAAGATAATGGTACCACGAAAGGGCTCTATTGTTAATATGTCTGTCATTTGCGCTGGCAGAGTTAACTTAAACTGGCAGATGAAAAGAACAGTTTGCGCTTTCGAAAGTATAATGCAAGAATCGACCTGGTGCTAGAAACAGCCTGGTTTGAATAACGAGAAATCAGCTTCTGGCATGCTCTACTGCTGATTTAAGTCGATGCTGGTTTTGCCTGCGCCGCAACGTCCGGGATGTTCAGCTGCACGTGCACCTCGAAGCTTCCAAGACAACGCATATTACTCATGTCACAGTTCGGAAATAACCGATCCTGTTGTGTTGCCGTTCATTATAAATGACAGCATGAAAAGGACAGTACAGAAAGTCATTACGAACAGTCGAACTTCCACAACTTTCAAGTAACTTCACTCCACAGGTGAAACAAGCAAGGAATCAATCGCAAGTTTATAATAAAACATCGATTTCACGTAACACTGCGCATTGGCATCCCTTAGATCTTATTTATATAGAATTCTACTTTCAACCACAAACAATTTTTGCATGTACAGGGAGAAACTAGGATACATGCTATGAACCGAAGTGTTATTTTTATTGATTTCATGACTAGAAGTTGCCCAACAGCACTTCACCAGAAAACGCTAAAAGCAACCGATGACATTTAACGCGAAACACCTTTTCCTCGACACGCGTTTCTGGTTTCATAACTCACGTAAAATTGGTGATGCTGAAAATCGTATCAGCGAGGCAGAGGCAATGTTTCTACTGGGTGCAAGCAAGTAAATAACTTGGTCCAAATGTGAGCTGAGCTTGTGTTGGCAATAGTCAGTAAACGAAATTGCTTAAGTCACACAGTATGCACAGAGACACGATCGAAAACCTCGTGCCCGCAAAAGGCAATTGAAAAATATGTTAACTTGCCTGAATATAATTTGGTCCAGATCAAACGGATACTCAATGATGCCAGTTGTAGGGATTCGCACCCTTAAGATATCTTGTTGGTTCGGAAGGAAGTCAGGTTGTCGTATCCTTTCAAGATCGGTGAGGTAACTGGAGAAAAATCGAAGACGTTCGCCGCGCAAGCCCATGGTGAAAGCAACTCACTGATGTTAAAAAAAGACACGTTTCCAAGCGCCACCTTTTAAGCATTTTTTTCACGAACGTTTAAGACTACTCATCAACAGTGCTGTCAGTGTCATTTGCCGTATTTATCTCTGAAATTCTACAAGCATTGGGCATAGAATGACTGTGGCTATTACCAAAGTGACGACGATTTCCCTGTTTCTGGCTACTAAGGTTTTATACGTCAGTGTCCATGGAAACAAAGAATATCAGACATAAGGACTTTTAAATTTAGATACCAAGAAAAATTTTATCAAACTTGGGTCTAGTATTCTGTTTTATATATCAAGCATTCTCACGTTTTAACGATAGAGAACAAAAACAAGGCAATTTGAAGGTGCACCAGAGTATAATGTTTAAGAAACAATCGTTACATACCGTAAACTGCCCTCGATTTTATAAAACAAAACAATATGTAGAACTATGTATATTGTTTTGAATCTAGGTAAGATGTACGACATGCGATTTTAAGGCATGAGAAACATGTACAGCATACGTAAAAAAATAAGGCAGCATTTCTTGTGTTGATGTTAACAGCCGTGACAGCACTTATGAACAATGCTTAGGCTTCATCAAAGTGTACTTTTTTGCTTACTGATTGATGAGGCATTGCAATCTACTTTTTCAGAAACAATTAGGAAGTTAATCAGCAACCATTCTAACAGCAAACACAGAGCAACACGCTGTGTTTACTCTTTGGTGAGCCATAAATTGTTTAGGTTATTCCAGCAATTTTGAATGCGATATTAGCATTGTCAAACGAGTCACTGCAATAATTTTGCAGCCTGCAACCCACCTAGCAAATGAATTAATGTCATGAAGCATTTTAAGTTGGTCTGGAAGGACCTGTGCAATTCCAACGCAACACGCACCAGTGGGTCAACATGAGTTTGGATAGTTTTCTCATTCATTATTGCTAGCTTTTTGATAAGATGACTGCCACAAGGTTGCTAAAAAGTGTAAGAAACATATGAGGCGCCCAGTTATTGCAACAATGCTTTGTCAAACACTGATGATGTAGTTCTTGGTTGAAGTAAACAGCCACCACCAGGGTAATTTCATGACCTAGGAAGCACTAAAAACCACTGCATTTTGAAATAACGTTTGAATGAACTACCAAAACGTTGTGTTGCGCAAAAGCATATGCAAGCATGACTTTCACACGTGTTGAGGTCCTACCCTCACAACTATAGATTTAAAAATTTATTATTACTGCGCAGACATTGCACATTTTGTTGAATATATACAAACCTGGAGGTTAGATTGTATATATTCAACAAAATGTGCAATGTCTGCAATCTAATCTCCATGACAAAACATGGAGATAATATTGTGATACAAAGCAAGCCAGGCATTTGATATGAAAGGTGGAAGTATGTGTTGGATATTGCATTGGATATGCGCAGCACCTTATATTGGTCCAGTATTGTTTTTCAGTCTTGCAGGGAACAATTACATCAACGTCGATGGTAGGATTACAACAAAACTTCACAACATGAGTTTAACCAAGATTACACTCGATAAACGCAGTTTCTTGTGACACCATCACCTCAGCAGGAGACCTAATGCATGAACAAGCAGTTTTTGCTGACAGCAGAAACCAACTGCAATGTTGAAATAAACCTTCAACAGTAAAATTAACAGACGAATCCTATGGGGTCTTTCATGTGAATCAAATCAATTTGAGCTTTTCAAAGATTTTATGCTGTTTTTTTTTTACGAGTTCTGGTTCATTTGTTTAAACATGATATGCAAAACAATACAGTAACTAACTTAGTGGTGAAACTAAAGTAAAAAAGTTAGAAATGCTTTGATCAAAGAGTTAGGAGCATCTTGCCAGACATTTATTTCTTACATATATCCAACAACTTTAACATTACAATTTCAACCAATGAAAGCAATTTCCACCGATTTTGAAAATGTGCGCATTCTGCTTTTGACATGCTTTCATTAATGTTACTGATGCAAACAACGTGTTCCAACTGCATCTGAGTTTTTCGGAAGCTGGCTGGGTGGCAAAATGGTAAAGCATGTACTTCTTCAGCTTATGTACTGAACTTACATCCCATCAGGTCATACTGAAGACCCAAAAACAGGAGTATATTTAAGATCCTTGTTTTAGATAAACAGATTGTCATAAGTGAAAGTTACATGGGTTTGATATCTTGGCAGTTCAAACCGATGAATTGAAAAAGTTTTTTGAGAATTGAGACCAATGTTATATGAATCGATTGGTATGCGTGAAGAAATTTAATGCACAGTGTTGGGAGTGACTGTTGTCGCTACTGTCACAACATCCACTATGCAAGTGGCTGTGAAGGACTGGCAAGTGACATACTGACAGTAGAGAAAAGTAATGCAGACCATTTGTGATGCATTCCTGGTACAACAGCATGCAAAACCTTTTTTGCTTTGTTTTTTTTTTAACTAAAACTCAGTTGTACAGTAAGATCAAAACGTTTCATGAACTTTCGCAAAACTTTCATCCAAAGTGGCTACTGAACATATAAACAATTCAATCACATAATTAAAGAAAAACGATTGTCACTGGTTAACCCAAGCCAAGCTTGACAAATTCACAAGAAATGATGAAAGTAACTTCAAGTAATCCTTTAGTGATCACTGAATGTTCCAGGCCTACATACCCACATAGGTTCATTTAACTGTTGATCAAGATAACCACTACAAAATTCTGAAAGTGCAGCACATCACAAGTTTCTGTTGCTAATGTAGCTATTAGAAAAGAGAAATTTTAACACGATATTGGAAAGCACCAGAATATTGCATAAAGGTCACATCAGTTGGGTTGATGAGCAATCAGCATTACATTTACCAAAATTCATAACTAAACCAAGTTCAGATAGGAGGGACCACTAAATACTGGTTTGCACCATCCTAACAGTTGTATGTATCATGATCATTTTACAAGTTGTTACCAGTCTAAAATTTTGGAGTGACTGTGAATGTACCTGAACATGCCAGTGAAGACAAAAGAGTGGAATACAATCATCCCCAGTGTAGTGTGAACACAGAACACACCAGTGAGTTGCACCAAAAGCTGGTAAAGTTATGCTCAATCAGCTGCATTCAGCAGCTGAATATGTGATACAAAAATGGTTCAAAACTACACACTTGATCGGCACTTAAGTACACAAAAAAATAGGACAGTATTTTGAATCTATGCTCATACTCACTAATGAGTGGAATCAGATAACTGATATTCTCGTCTTCTATCATAGCAGTTCTGTATCCCTTTGTCTGCCCAAATGCTTTGTATGGCATCAACATATGGAAAAAAATCATTATAATTTTGTATCCCATCAACTTGAACAGCCTGGACCTCTTCTGCTTTGTCCTAACAAACACAATAGGCAATCAGTTAAATTGCTACTACATCAGAACAATTAATAAATTTTAGATGTATATAGCAGCATAATGTGTTTGGAAACAAGATGACCTAGATTGCCATTTTCTAAATTCTGAGAAAACGTGAGTTATTTTTAAATGAACTTCAGTTTTATTACGAACGCAGTTAAAACCCATGTCTTTTGCATGCATGATTTATGTAAGTTAAATCTTGTGCAAGGATATTCTACATCACAATAAAAACACACATGCACTAAGCAAATGAACTAGTGATACAACTGACTAGTCTTGAAAACTAAGACTAACAAAAAACTTAAAAATATTGAATCCAACAAATGCATTGCAGCAATGGTCCATAACCATTGTCTGATGCAGGCTGCACTGCATGTATTTTGTTATACAGGCATGAATGGATGGGGATCCTTACAAACCACCCCAGCATGTGGGCAATTTAGATGTTGTCTGGAAAGTAAAATAAAACAGGCTGACTCCTTCTAGTTCATTCAGGTTGATCCTATATTTAAAGTCCTAGAAATTGTTTTCCAGAATTCCTTAGATAATGTGATTCAGCCAAAACCACTTGAATATTTTCTTACATTTGCAATTGTCTAATGTCTAACCAACTTGATGGGATAAGATATGCCAGTACAGTATATATATGCTGGGCAACCAGGTTAAGACAGTATATGCAGGCTTTTACCACACGGCACTACAGCATACTACTTCTAATTTTGTTGAAGAGCTATTCTTTGCTGTGAAAACTTTAACAGCACTTTCATAAATAAGAAAAACATGTTCATTCATACTTTCCAGTGACCTTTAGTAATGCCAGTAAAGAAAAACAAGTAGAGAAGCACAAATTAATGCTAAAATATTTGAATAACTCTTCATTTTAACAAAAACTTTTTTACAGATTTGTCATTTTATTATAAAATTAAAATGAATCAGAATAACAGGACCTTTTACTGTGATTAGAACATTTGGCCAGAACATGTTCAGTGACACAACTTCTGTTTTGCAGAAATAAAGTAGCTGTTGCAACAGTTTCTTTCAAACTCTGACTTCTATTGACACTAGCCCAAATACATTTATTTGCTTCATTTTTTTCTAATGCTGTGAAATATTCCTTCTGGACAAACAAGGTACATAATCAACATACGCAACTAATCATCATGTGTTGGTAAATTGTATGTAAACCATTTGTTTTACATGAAGCACAATCTTTATGTCACAGAGCAACAGAACCCTAATGCTAAATGGGATTGAACAACATTTGTGCAAAAACATATATTAAAACGTTTAGATCAGGGGTTCCCAACCTTTTTTGCTGCTCGTACCCCTTTGTCAGGTCAGAGCATTCTTAGTACCCCCCAAAAAAATGTGAGATATATATTGCTCTATAAGGGATATATAAGCTGCTCTGTGACCCAAGGATCTTCGTACCCCTTGATGCTCAATCTCGTACCCCTTGGGGGTACGAGTACCCCCAGTTAGGAACCCCTGGTTTAGATCTAAGCAAACAGGTGCAGATCAAATTATCATCGTACTCACATAATTTTCTGGGTTTTCATATTCAATATGAAGAGTTAGCATAGCAGCAGACATGTTTTGTATGGAAGTTACAATATTCTGAAATACAAGCTTGATGAATCCACGTTTGTCCTCATCATTGTATCCATCTCCATGGATAATTCGCATCTGCTTGATAAATGTTGATTTTCCACTTTCACCAGTACCTACTCAAATAACAATGATAGCAGAAGACATTTTAAATAAAAAACTGACATGATATATGACATTACACGACAACAGCTTTCACAAGCAGTAAGTTACATCAAAACGAATCGGTCAACAGTTTTATGCAACTATTCCGTGGCCGCAAATGTTTGCAAATCATTGTATAAAACAAGCATATGGACAAGCTTTTCCCTGGTTCCTTATGAAGGGATGATTACAAGATACCACAGTAATAATGATATGCATTACACAAAAGCTTGCTACACCTAAGATGATGAAACAAAAAAGAAACGGCCAACAACAAAAAAATAGTCCACACCACTACCACTGCACTATTCTGCCAATTAACAGAATGAAAAATAACAAGCAGCAGATCTTGCTTCATTTTTCAAAAAATTATTTGGACAAAGCCAAATACCGTGGCAGGCCCAACCATGACATTTAATTCTTGCTAGGGCAGTTGATGCTAATATTTTTACCCAAAAAGTGCTACATTAATTCATTTAGTGGCCATGGATCAATCACTCGACCAACTAATCAAGGTGAATGCCCTGCAACTTTGCTACTGCTGTCTCGCATTTTATCCTAGCTGGTCTGCAGTGCAGACTTTGCACTTCACACCAATTACATTTAAACATTTTCTGTACTGCTGGTTGGTGAAGAACATGCAAACGCTGACAGTTGAAAAAAAACTGAAAGATTAAACCATATTGTAGTTTAATGGAAATAGTATGGAAGAAAAGCATTACTTTTATTTTCAAAAAACTTATCACACACACTTCACTTCACTTTATAGAATGCACTACCTTGAACTCTATGTAACTTACATAAACAAAAACATGGAAGGCCTGCTTTCGGTAATTCTTATCAGAATACAAAAAAAATTCTGCAGATTTTGTAAGACCCAATCAAACTTGGCTTGTAGCCTAACACAACTAGCTATTTAGAGTAGCACCGATAGAGCTTGACCAATAAGACTTTTTGTGGCCGATTCAGGTGTTTTTCACTGCCAAAAACCGATGCTGAGATTTTTGCATTATGTAAACACCAGTTGAAAGACATTACAGTGCATGTTTTTTGCAGTATGTAGGCCACATAAACGAATGGAATGATGACACAAGTTTCAAATGAAAGAGCCGATTGTGGTAAGTTAGGAACATATTACAAATAAGCAATGAAATATGCAAATGATGAAGATAACACTACATAATGCCCGACTCATTACAAACAGTGATGAAACCATTACTTCACTGTGATGAAGAATCGTACAGCATCAAATTCTGCACAAACCTAGGTCACTAAACAGTCAAACACCACAGGGACAGCAAGTATTCTGATTTTTTGGCAGGCGGTGAACTGCTTACCATGCAAAAACTGTGAGCAATTGTTACATCATACAGGAATTTGTCAGGATGATTGCACAGCGGTCTGTATAGTCACCTCGGCACCAGGCCCCTTATTTTTTTCAGTCATTTTTCGATCATAGACTGAAACGTTTTTAAATGAAAGAAAAAAATTAAGTCATTTCGGTCAGAATGTTTGAAAATATAGGCTAAAAACACTGTTGTGGCAGGTTTTAATACAGCTGTGGGACAAATGACTGAAATGTTTCAGTGAAAAAAGAAACCCAGGTCAAGAAGATGTTGACGAAAATGCTACGGAAGTGGAACCTCAACCAGGGGAAAACCCTCCTTCATTTGAATCTGTGGTGCAGGGATATGAGAACACAGCATATGGCCATGAAGGTTAACAATTCTGCATAATAATATAACTGCATTGCAAAAACTTTTGGTGGCTTTTGGTGCATTTAACATGGTAGTCACAGAAACATCGCATGGAGTATGTTTTTTTATTTTTTCGCTTTCTATGCCAAAACATGGTTTTTGGTGTTATTGCTACTAAGACCTTGAGATGCCTGAGTTTAATTTTTTGCGGATGGAATTTCTTGACAGACATTGTTAGAGATCCATCCGAATATTGGCACAGTTATTCTGTTAGAACATCTGGACGTCAGCAATTGTTACTGACGCTTGTTGAAATGGCATCAACTGTTGCAGATGATGAAAACAACTCAACCGCAATTTCCACATTTGCTTGATATGGACGATAGTTTTGTGGCCAAATAGCCCAGCAGCCTGCAATGAAAACAACGTGTCAAAGAGAAGAAAAAATGATTTCTATGGAATTTTTAACTCCTCGCTCGACATAGAGCCATCTCGTTGCACAAATGTTGATGGGAACCAATTTTTCAGTCTTTTGCAGAAAGTCTTCCCTGTTTTATGACAATGCTTGGGTCGTATGTTTGTGGACCGTGCTTGACTCACTGTATGCTAGTGGCTGGTGGTTCCCCCAAACCACAACTATATAACTGAAGAGATCAACCTTTTTGTTGTCAAGGGACAAGTCCTGTCTTTTCAATATATTTTGCTAACACTTTGCTTTGGTCAAACCAAAGCAAGGCCATTAAATGCCTCGTATCAATTGCAGTCCGTAACTAACTGCGTAGATGTAGACATCCTTTGGGATTTTTTCTTCTGAATGTTTTCTGAAATGCCGTAAACGCACAAAAAGACCAAACTGGTCAAAACGTAGCCAGCCGCTAGTAGCGCACTGATCAAACAGAAATTCAAGCGGTGATCATAAAACATTCCCGCAAGCCAGTGATTCTCAACGTGGTCCGGGTGGACCAGCGGTGGTCTGCAGGGAGTTCCACAAATCCTTGATAAAATGTTCGCTGACCTATGTGCAATACAGTTTCGATTGGTTGTGCATGAGTTGCCAACATAGCAAATAAGCAAAGTGGTCCATCAGATATATTAAAAAAATTATGGTCCATGGACCAAAAAAGGTTGAGAATCACTGCTGTAAACAAACCACCGATCGTGAACAATAAGGTTAATGAGAGTGTGTGGCCGTGAAAATGCAACACAAAAATATAACCTGCGAAGTATAACATTCATGTCTTTGGAAATGTGCAAAACTGAACAGTGTAATTGCGTTCACCAAAGAAGTATGCCCGCCATCGGAGAAAGCAGTCTGGGTATGTTTGCATGAGCTGACACTAAAAAACAACACAATATTTTTGAAAGTTTTGTTGATTGAAAGGTTCTTTCCTGTGTTTCAAATCGAGGTAAGATGTGTTAAGAGTGTGTTGTTTGCTTATTTTTTCAGTCATACACTGAATTTCTTTTGAAATTACCGAAAAAACTGGTCAATTTGGTCATAATATCTGAAAAGGTAGGCTAGTGAATACTGTTACACCAAGTTTTAATATTATGAATCGACAAATAACCGAAATGTCTCAATGAAAAATAAAACCCAAGCAGGCGCTACTTGATGTGTATTGTAGTTGGAGGGCGATGCCATGCAAGGAACATGACAGAGAATGTACATTAATCAATCAGAGATGAAATAGTAACGTGTGTTTCCGAACACTCCACACAGAACCATGGCACAGCCATAGCAGGTTTTATAAGGAAATATCCTCGGTATACATCAGCAGAATTTTGCCAATATCATGCGTTGCTATATCGATGCGTTGGTCGAGCTTTAGGTACCGGTAACATTGTTGAAACACAGGCAAATATTTCCAGGTTATCACAAGTTTGTCAAAGCGCGTTTGTTACATCACAATTAGCTTATTGTTCCTGGGAACATGTGCTGAAAAGATACGTAGCATGTCGCACAATCAGCAAACAGCACCTGCACAGCAACAAAAACATTGTTTATCCAAACATACCCTACACATATAAAATTGATGGAGTGCTCTGTATCAAGATTGAGATTATTAAGAATATACTTGTGAAATCACCGCAGAGAAGAGCAAATGAGTACAATTGCTCTGTTGATTTTGCATTGTGATGTAAAAGCGAATTATGAGAAATTAATTCAATCTGTTCAGGTAATCCCTGCCACTACTGTTTTCCACCAATGTTGATATTTACTGAAAAAACTATGAGACAAGAAAAGAGAGAACTGATGAACTGTCCCACCAACATCAGAGTTGTGTTTGCCACAAGGAATAACTGGAAATTGGCTTCATTGTACGCTGACAATGTATTGTTTGTTTGGACTATTAACTAAAAAACTTTTCAGTAAAACTAATTGTTCTATTCCAGTGAAGTTAACCACTTCAACAAACGTTTTAGATTTCGAAATACGTTGAAACACCCAGCCTTTCTTGATCTTTCATGAAGCGTTACCCTCTGTTTAACCGCATGGTTTGACCCTAGCACTGTCTTCACACATATGCGTTATCTCTAGAGCAAAAGTGCGTTTGTTAGGCTGCTACTTAGCAGTGACTGGTTTATGAGGCTCTAGGGAAATCAGCTTTTCAGCTTCGCTAATTTTAGTACTGTCATTGCAACTAACTGTCTAACTACTGTCAAGTAACTGTTTTGTCTAACTAACTGTCTGTAAGTTGTCTGTTTTGTGTCTGTTTGTCTAAGTGTCTGTTTTGTTAACAAAGTTAGCTAACTAACTGTCAAGCAACTAACATTTCACTTGTAAGTTTTATCTTACAGGTTTACAGGACTGATGATGCATTGCAAAACACCAAACTAGTTTCCCTGTCAATAAACTGTGACCGATTTACTTGTCACCATCTTTGTGGCTTATAACTATGGAAAAATAGATGTGCTTGCAAGTTTTAATCATCACAGAAGAATGAAAGCAAAAAGCAGGCAGATTCCTCAGAAGCGTGCTGCCAGGCTAAAGTTTCCTTGTTGTGTTAAGAGAAATTAGTATATATGAGACGTTTTGCACAGCAAACAATGTTGTCAACTGTTTGTACTAATAGAGTTGTTTATGAAATATCATGCTCGAGTGGTACTTTGTTCAGATAATTGTGAAGACAATTTCTGATGCTAGCCGTCACATCCTTTAATATAAGAAGGTCGTCTTTAAAATAACACAGGTTCAGTGGAACAAACTCACGTCACTTGGCATGACATTGAAGTAGGCCTAAAGCTCTAGCCAACAGCTGATAAAATTTGGGCCTAAACCGCAAAACCAAACAATTTGGGTTGGAGACTGGGTTCTCTTGCCATGAAGCAAAATATTACAAAAATGCTCTGCATGTATCTAGCAGAGTACATGCTTCTGACAGCGTTGCTTGTATTGGAGCTGGCAGAACAAGAGATTCTAAAACACATGCATTCGAACCAATATCAATTTGGACTGTTTCATATAATTCCAGAAGTGTTATTTAGACATAGCAGGGATGTGTTTACTTCATAATAATGCTATGCAGCATTAGAATGGTGTCGTTGCCTGCTCCAAACCACCTGCATTAGAGAACCCCAGTGGCAGCCCTTTTTCCTCTAAGAAAATTTCAAACTGAGCAATGATTTTTTATTGAGCATGCAATTGCAAAACCATTGTAAACTCACAACCAGTGAAACATTTCAGGCATTACTAAGGGATATGATATATAAATGATATTAAATTTGGAATATTGCAAGAGCACAAGAATGAGATTTCACTGTGCAATGCTCTGGTGGTTGAGAATTCTCTGGTGGTATTGCACATTTGGGCATCTTAAAGGGAACACTGGTGGTAGCATTTGATATTTGATCAGTGTTGATGGTGAATACCTATGGTGCAAGGCCTGTCATGACATTCAAACGGATCCCCTAGATGCGCCCCTAGTTTCAGATCATGAGTTTAAAAAGTGAATTCACAGGCCACTTGAAAATTCAGTGATCACATATACAGGTTACCTAGCTACAACCCAAGGATGGCCAACTTGTCTTCGACTGGATTGACTGGAAAATTTATTGGTAATAAAGTCACAAGTAGAATGTCATAAAATGCAATAAAAAGGAACATTGGTTGGAAAATGTTCCTTTTAGGTAACTTGCCGATTCAATGCAATATCAGGTGCAATCAACCAGCTTCTTCTTGCATATGGAGGTTTCCCTCCGAGTTTGATGCTTTGTTTATTGCGAAAGGGCGCGCACAATCACGACACATGAATCACAGCAGATGAAGCATAGTGAAGCAATGGCATACGAGCACAATACAACAGCGTGATAAAGCACGTAATTCCACAAAGTGCAGACGCAATTTTTGGGCCACAGTGAGCAGTAGCAGCATTGGCCCATGAGCTGAGCGCTAGGTTCCTTGCTCAAGGGAACAACCGGTGAGGGGGATCAAACTCCAGCTTCATAATTATGAGGTCAGCTCTTTACTGAAAGAGCTAACTGGCCACCTAACCAGCTGGGACTCAGCGATTGACCATTAACCTATTACTAATCACTTCACTAATGAAGCTATTGCAATGGAGACCATAAAACAAATTTTGAAAGCTGACAACCATGCAAATCTTTTTTTAGCAATGCATTCTATAACATTCAAACAAAACTTGATAAATAATTTTTGTGAGGCTCATCATAATTGTGAGTTTAAACTTAAATCATTGAAGCATTTCAACATTTTGGGTTTGGTTATATAAATAAACTGGTGTTTGCAAACATTCAAAAGGTTAGAAAACTCAACAAACTTGAAACAAGTCTGACAATCTAAACAAGAAATTATATCAGGCATATTGCAAAATATGGAGATAATGGAATTCATCAACACATACCATATTTTTCAGAAAAAGGCGCACATAAAGTCCTTTATTTTTTTCAAAAACCAAAATGTACCTTACAATGTGGTGCACCTAATATGAATGTGGTTGTGCTTTCTCATCTACAACCAATTATATGTGGTACTGGTCAATGGTGCTATTTATTTAATTGCTACTTACAATTGTTTAGTAAACAAACCATCATGTTATGTAATAAACCAACAAAAATTGCAATTAGCAGCATAGGTGGTTGCGAGAGTAGCTCCTGACTACAGTGGCGCGCACTGAATCAAACACGTGCACTACTTTTATTTTATTCTATTCGTGTCTAACAGATTAGGCATGTGTGACAGATTAACTCCTTCATATGTAAGGACAGATTAAACTCCCAGTGGCAACTCCGGTACGCGGGAGTTATTGAAAGAGTAATACAGATTGACTTATGTAAGTCTTGCTTATTTAATGCGCCTTATAATCGGGTGCACCTTATGTATGAAAAAAGAATAGCTAGCATTCAACTTTTGATACTGCGGTTTATATTCTATTCTAGTGTACCCCATGGTCCTAAAAATATGGTAGGATTCAGTAGTGCATCTAGCCTGTAAAAAGGGGCCTGTCACGTAAGAGCAGGTTTTGATATCACTTTTCAACATAAAACCACATTTTCTCTTGAGACTAGAAATCGACAGATGAATTTTGTGATGTTGCCAAGTATCATATCGGCAAAATTCCATCTATATAAAGCATATCGGCAATATTTGCTCATAAAAGCCACTATGCTAGTTTTCTGCACGAAGTGTTCAGAAACTCAAGTTGCTACTTCGTCTCTGATTAACACAAATTCTCTGTCGTGTTGTTTACGGCAAGCAAACCTCCAAATATATCAAGCAGTGTGTAATGTACAGACTGCTGTGCAATTGTCCCAATGAACTTGTCTAAGACGTAACATTTGCTCGCAGGTTTTAATTGGTAAGCAGATGGCTGCCTGCAAACAAATTAGAGTAGACCACGTGCTGCAGTGATTGACTATAGTGACCCAGGTTTACGCAGCATTCGATGTTATATGCTTCATCACACTGAATTTTTGCCTTTCAACTGTAGTTTTGAGTGCTGCAAAATATCAGCAATGAAAAACAAAAGCATCAGTATCAGCCCAAAAAAGCTTTATCGATCGAGCTTTACTTAAACCCCAATCAAACTTGGCTAGTAGCATAGTGCAACTAACTACCGCTATTCAGAACAGATAGTGGTATTGATCTCATTGTCAAAACACACAAGGAAAGATTTCCAAGTTATCATTGCTTTTGGTCACAGCACATTTATTACATCGCGATCACTGTTTGTTCCTACAAACATGGTGCTGAAAAGATACTTAGCTTGTCGATCATTCAGCAAATATCAGCTATTTACACTAAAGCTATGAGAGCTGGTTTATGATATGTACATACACTTAAAAAATCGATGCTGACAATCAGCTGCACAACTGCATCTGTGACGCACTGTCTATCAAGATGACGGTGTTATAAATATACTTGCAAAATCATTGTGGAAAAGAACAATTACAATTGCTCTAATGCTTTTACATCGTACATGTAAAAGTGAATTACTTGAAATCAATATAGGACTTCTTGCATTGCAAACAATATCGTAAACTGCTCAATTCTAAAAAGGCTATCTTCAAAATACAACACCTTATTGGTATTTTATTCGAATAATTCGACCACAATATCTGAGGCAAGCTGTCGCATCTTTCAATATAATAAATTCCTTATAAACATATAGCTTTAGGGGAAACGAACTCGCATCACTTGGCATGACGCTGAGGAAGGTCTACACTTACTTAATTTTGTCATAACCTAGGTGTAAACAGCAGATAGAAATTTAGGCCGAAACTGCAAAACAAAACAATCACGATTGGAGACTGTGTCCTCTTGCCATGAAGCGAAATACCACAAAGCAGCTCTGCATGTGCGTGGCAGTGTACAAACTTATAACAGCTTTGCTCGCATTGGAGCCAGCACTGCAAAAGTAGGTAATTTCAAAACGTGTGTTCAACGCAATATCAATTTAGAGCAAGGGTGGGTAATCAGCAGCCCGCGGGGTCAAATGTGGCCTGTCACATTGTTTTCTGTGGCCTGCGGAAGTATTCAGAAAAGATCTTCAAACCTAAAATTCTAACTTATCCTAATATTTCTTCCATCTTATCACATAAATGTTAGTGCTGAGGCTAACTTGAAACTAGACTTCTTACTATTACCACGCGCTTGCTTCAATTTCCATTGGAAGGTGTGGCCCTAAAAGCAACCTTCTCGAAGTGACCCCGAGACAAATTAATTGCCACCCCTGATTTAGAGTGTTCAAAAACATGGATTGCTTCATGTCATTGTGCAGGCGCTATTTAGACAAGGCAGGGACATTGTTGTTTCATAATAGTACTATGCAACGTTAGAAGGGAATAGCTGTTGCCTGTCCCAAACCACCTGCATTGGAGATCTGCAGTGAGAGCTTTTGACATTTTATCAGCTTTAATGCTAAGTACCTGCTGTACAAAGGGGCCTGTCATGACAGCCAAACAGACCCCCTGTGAGGATTACAACACTGGAAGACAAATTGTTATAAAAAGTTTACAAGAAAGTTGTTTAATGCAAAATAGAAAAGCAAATAATATAACAAATTTTTGCTTTTGCTAGATCAAAAGTAAAAATGTCAGGCTGGCTCTTGCACAAAAATTGCAGAAAAAAACAAGTGACAACCTATTAGCAAAGCAGTATTTAATAATTTTTCACATGTGGAACAAGGCAAGGAGTAGTCATGAATTTAATTCACACACATTCATGTATAGAAAAATCTAAATCAACGAATAGTGAATAGAAATCAATGAATAAAGAGTCAATTGTATTGTGTGCTTTCCAAAACATAGCATCCACAAGAAAACAATTCAAACAATCACAAAGTGATTCAAGCATTCATCAAGTTAGCAAGCAACATACTGTATTGTTTGAGGGATTAGCAACAAATAGAACAACACAAACACAAGTTAACATACCAAGCAAAAGTAATTTAAGTTCCCGTCTGGCTCTTTTTTTCTGACGTCCAATCTCTGCTTCGATTCGTTCATTAATTAATTCTGCCTCCCTCTCTTCCCTACTCTTGCAGCAATTCAACATAATTGCGAACAGGTTTTTACACATTTGATCTTATGTTAGCCTGTTAGTTTAAACTCTAGATAATTTTGCTGCCTAGCTAAGTTCATTAATATGTTTTTGCCAAGATTTAACCCATCCTATACCTCACGCCTGAATAAAATAGAAGTTACTAATTAAACGTAAGTTAGCACCACCTCGAAAACTGTACTACACATCATTCCATTAGGTCAGGTAAAAGTGACATCAAACAATAAAATATTTTTCCTAACTGTGTGTTAAGCTGTTGAAATTGATCTATAATGGAGACTTCTTTTCACAGTGTAAAACACTTTATACCAACCATACACAGACTGCAGAATAAAATATTTGAACAGATTCAGAGTGAGACATAAACAATCCTTACAATTATTAACACCTTCTGTGCCGGGCTGTTTTGGCCTAAAACCTGCAGTTTGCACATGTCTTTGCGCAGGAATATCTCCGGCGCTGAAAGCGCCACAGATCTGTTCAAACCCTCTAAAGACTCAATAAGTCTTCAAGTCTGCAACAAAATTTTTTTTTTGGTTTTGGATTTTTTGTGAATGACATCATAAGTAGAGTAATTTTAGGCCTTTTTGACCCACTTCATCTGGCCCTAGACCAAAGCTGCCCAACCCACAGCTCACATGCAGCCCCCGAGGTTGTTTTAAGTGGCTTGCGATGTAATAAGTTCGGAAGCAGACTTTGTAAAATTTATGTATTTTTTTTATAGGCTCAAGTATATTTGCCATCAAAGCACACCAAAAGTATGCCTGTTGTTTCTGTTATGGGTCTACCACCAAAAACTTGTATAACAATTGCTTTGAAAATATTTTATGTTAATTTTTTAGATTTGGTTTACATCCATACAAGCTGGCAACACTGCTTGCAATTATAGGACTCATAATCACCTCGTGTTATCGCATAAAACTTAACAAAACCAAGGGATTTATTACGTCACTAAATCTTATTGTTACGTCACAAAAATGTTTGTGGCCAGCAATAAATTTCCTCGTGTGAAGGTGGCCCATGACACTAAAAGGGTTGGGCTGGCCTGCCCTCAACCCAAACTGCTCAATGGTAGCATTTTGATCAAGTTTTTATTGGGAACTAGGCTAAAATCCGAGTCTTTTGATACTTTGGATGACTTGCTGGGTTTCAGGTGAAAAAGTTATGCCCTAAAAACAACAAAATTAGTAATTATCTCTTTGGGAGTCGGCGTACGATATATTTGTACTTCGCTTTCGGCCTAAAAAACAGCAGTTTTCGGTTGCCTTACCAACACCATAGCTCCTCTGCCGATTGCGCTAGAGAGCTGTTCAACAGCTCAAACGGATCAGCCAGTCTTCTAGTCTGCACTCCAAAAAAATTTTTTTGGTTGGGGGTGCGGATTTTTTGTGAGTGACGTCATAAGTGAAGTAGTTTTGGGGTCATTTTGGCTCATGTTGCCTGACCTAGGGCCCAACCCCTAGGCCAACGTATTTCGCTGAAATTTTCATTGGAAACTAGACTCGAGTCTGAGTCTTTTTGAGTTTTTGATCGACTTTCTAACGTTTCTGGGTCAAAAGTTATGTCCTAAAATAAACAAATTAATTAATTATCAAATTAGCTAATTAGTCAAATATATTTACTACTTTAGATCATAACTTTTGAACCGAAACCCCAGCAGGTCATCCAAAGTATCAAAAGACTTGGATTGTAGCCTAGTTGCCAGTAAAAACTTGTGCAAAATACTACCACCTAATGGTTGGCGCCCAGGGCCAGGACAAGGGGGCCAAGGTGGTGTAAAAGTCCTCCACTTATGGCGTCATTCACAAAAAAACCGCAACCCCCAAGCAAAAAATCTTTTTTCGATTACAGACTAGAAGACTTGCCGTGTCTTTTGACGCTTCGACCAGGTCTGCAAACCCGTACAGCAGCAGAGAATTTCCTGCGCAAAGCCACGTGCGTTTTGGCATTTTTGTTTTGAAAATCCTCAAAAGCCGGACACGAAAGTGTTAAACCCATAATTAGATAATTATCTTGTTTATGTTAGGCTATTAACTTTTGAACCAGAAACGCTAGAAATTCGATCAAGGGCTCAAAAGACTTGATTTCTAGCCTGGTTTCCAATGAAAACTTGAGCCAAAATCCACGTCTATAGAGCCCTTGATTGACCTGCTAGCATATCAATAGCCAAAATTATGGGTTAAAAACCCAGTTTTTGACAAAATTCAAAAGGTTTCAAAAAAGGCGTATTTTTCCCTTTCAAGGAAAACTTTGGCCAGCTAAAACTCAGCAGCAGATTGAGCTAGAGAGCTGTTCCAACCCTGCAGTGACTAGTGGCATTGTGTAGTTTAGAATAAAAATAACATATTTTATTTGGGTGGGGGGTTTTGGGCCACTGGGATCATGACAGGGGTATGTTTTTTGGTTAATTTTATGACATCATCATCCGATCCAACGCCAATATTTTGGCTCGCAATATTTTGTTTCTAAGTGAGAATATGCGTTTTTAGAGCCCTTGACAGAATTTCTAGCGTTTCTGGTTCAAAAGTTATGCCAAAAATATTCCAAATATGACAGGAAACTCCCAGGGGATTAGTGGGGATTTCCCTAATTATTATTCTAACATTTTTGCCATAACTTATCAACTACAAACGCTAGAATGTTCATCAAACCCTTTAAAAGCTCGTACTACAGCCTAGAATGCATTTAAATCACACGCGGTTTCGCGCAAGTGATTCGGCTTGAATTTTGAACTCCCACGGGACGTTGATGTCATGGTTTGTTTTGACAGATCTGTCAAAACAACCTGTGGTTTTGTAAACATGGCCAGAAAGGCCGAAATCGCATGGTGAAAATTTTTTT
>JGI24021J15306_10000991_pt1 | contig 25776 bp, 12 predicted proteins | sample Ectturendosymbi1_FD_15306 | JGI IMG/M metagenome (IMG submission 15306) | reverse complement strand
TATCAGGGTGTCTATGCATTGATGAAAGGAGGGTAACAAGTTTTTTTGATGACTTGTTTGGGCAACACCGGGTTAGCAGAGTGGTGTTGTCATCAAAAAGANATGCACACTGCCTAGGTTNAAATCTCGTTTTGTCTGTCATTTCTTCAGGAATTTCCTCTTTATTTTTCCGAATAGTNCCAACGTACGTTAATCCNTTTTCCAGCANTTTTTTCACCAGTGGCACTGATGTGAACCAATTATCACCAGTTATGTTTCTTTTGCTACCGAAATAAGGCTTGCACAACTCCACAGTCATGTGATGTCCCAAAGCAACAGCATCTGGTGGTTTTGTCTTCTTTCCCAAGTATGGCATGGCATTCAGCATATAACTGCTTTTAGAATCACATACCATCATTATTTTCAAGCCATACTTTGCCGGTTTGTTTGGTATATACATCCGACAACCACATCGGCAAGTTTATGCATTCTAACATCTAAAAAGTTTCAATCTGGCATGCTTGCCTGAACAGAGCAAACAAGTTGAAGTCTGTCTGGATGCGCACCTGCCTTGTTTTGACAAACCACTGTAAACAGGACTTTGGCTGCGTTTGGTGAATCGTGTCGATTATTTTAGGTGTGAATCAGGCGAAAGATCTTGTGGTTGATCGTGTTTGGTGTTCACCTGATCAAACTTGAAGGTTATACTGCAGATAAGAGAAATGTGCCTATCATAAAAACACAGTTACTTCTTGAGCAATGCAGTCGTTTTGTCAGCGTTTCTATCAAAGCCATTCAGAAATCAAATTGTTATTGAGTACTTGCGCATGTTTGTGCTGCTCCCATGCTACGCAAATCAGAAGATTTTGATGAGCTTAAATAATAATCAGAAGTCACTTTGTCAAATGCCGACCAGAGAACTCCACCCAAGACGACAATGAGTAAGTAAACAGCAAGAAAATGACAGAGTAGCGTTTGGGTCTGATGCCTTAGATTAGTGGTTCTTGGTGTATCCAAAAATGTGGAGCCTTATTTCTTAGTTTGACGGTCATTGACCACTCAGGAGAAAGGTCTTTTTCAAGATTGAAAAGAATTAAAGCTGACTTAAAGAATCACAATTTTCTAGGATATGTTGTCCACACTAAGAATTCGGTGCATTAAAAGTGACAAACTTAGGAAAACAAATTTCAATGAATTACTTGATGATTTCGTTATGAAGAAGGCCAGGACAAAACCTTTAATTGTTTTCTGTGCTCTGTTCAGCTTTACTTGATTCGATGATTGTAGCATTTATTTCCTGACACGTATTTCAATAATGGCACCATAAAAGGGAAGTTCAAACCTCACATCCTTTCGTGCGACAGTTTCGTTGCGTTCGATTCTTCGCAGTCTGAAAAAGTAACAAACACACGAAATATGATCTTAGCCGTTGCAACCATTTGGGTCATTTTACTTGACGTGTTTTGCTCGTGTGTGCGAGATTTTTACACTGTTGTCCTTATGGCTGCCACACATATGTGTAGTGTGTTTGGATTTTAGGAAATTGTATATTTTGGATGCTACTATTGAGCACAGATAAGAAAAAAGAGATGTGAAACTTAAGGTAGGCCATGTGTTTTGTCAAAATTTTAACCCTGGAACCCTAACATCCGGTTTTTGTCACGTTTATACTAACGTCGGGTGTGCACGACCCGGTTTTCAAAAATAAAAAAACATACTTTCTTTCAACTGCAGTCTATCACAAAAACTACACTGAAAATATAAGCCTCACTGAGCAGTTTGAGCACTAACAAAGTTACTTTACTCAAATATCACACGATTTTTGATGAAAAGTAAGTAGGTTAAATGTGGCGAAGGTGTCATATATGTGTATGCCTGAACTGAATTACTCATAAAAAAATTATGGGCGTGAACAATTTCTCCTTTTGAATACTGCTAACAAGACCGCAGAGGCATGAGCTGAGTGAGTTTCAGCCACCTGGCGCTCTAACCCCATTAACCACAACGTGGGTACAGTGTGCCCATTGCCACTTCACACCAACCATAACGTCGGGTCAGTGTGACCCGAACTCGTGACGAACTCGCTCCCTTGCAAAATCTAGAAGAGCGAGGATGACCGCAAGCGCACCTATTTACAAGTCACACAAAAAAATGAAGCTACTGAAGAGCTGAAAGCGCGCCGACGCCCGCTTGCATAGTTTCACATGAGTGAACTCACTTGACCCGGGTCATCCATACACACGTTAGTATTCCAGGGTCTGGGAAGTTTTTGTTTAGTTCGCCTGCCAAATTCATTTTAGTGTTCCCGCCATGCAGGCACACATCGCACAATTCCGTGTCATTGAACGCTTTTGCATCGAAAGTAACAAGCGCAGTGATCGTGGGGCACTCCACCAAGGATTTACAAATTATTTATTGACCGCACTTTCAGAGGGTCAATATCGTCATTTTGTCTTAGAGCTTTTACATTTTCTTTACTGACAATGGGAGATGGGGCCCCACAAGTGTATTAGCCTGGGGGCCTCGAATCAGCTAAATCCGGCCCTTGGTACACTGCAAAGATAACAGATCTATGCTGATTCAAGAAATAAGTCAAAACCATTCTTTGACGAAGTCGGTCCTAATTGGAGAAGCTTATTAGGTGATATTCTTTCTGCTTTTGTTCTTCAATTTCACGTTCCATCTTCTATCTGCATTATTTCTGCTGCATAGCGATCCGCCTGATGTACTGTACTTCGTGCGGCATGAAAGAGGAGGCGAGGGGCAAAGGTGAAACGCCAGGACAATCTACAAGAAGAGAGCAGTTTTAACGATTTGCAAAGTAAGCTATTTCTTGTCTCTTCCCTTGCCCAAGTTGCAAACGAACAATTGACAGTGCTCGACCGGTTTGGCGTTCGTATCTGTATCCCTTTCTGGGTCGAGTTAGATGTGAATAAAGTATACATGTCGCAAGCGACTTTTTTCGTGGCGGTTGCTGCGTACATCCAATTTTGTATTTACAGAACGTGACCCCCTTGTGATTTTGTTCTCCCCTTGCTACGAAATCATGGCGACGGGCCAAGGTAGCGTAATGAAGAAATTGCTCTCAACTGCCAAAAATCGCAGATTTCGATTTCTAAACTAGGTATGCTGTTACTGAAGAACAAAGACAGCCACATCTTCCACTAAAAACACCGTTTGCTACAATCAAAATATAATGAAATGGAAAAACTTTGCGTGTTTTGTGCAGTGAGTCAATAATTTTCACAATACTGCAGTTTCAAATAAGAAACAGATTTCGAGATGTTGATACCATTTTCAGGATATGCTGAAAAAGACAGTAACGATAGTCACATTGTCTGCTAGGTAAGCGATGAATATCCAGCTCTGCAAGTGGTGCAACCATATTTAGCGACAAGAAAGATCTGCATTGACCCAGTTGAAGAGCAGACGGTGGAGACCACTGCTGGATCCTTTAATCTATCATCATCTACACCAACAACAGAAGGAACTTCCAGCGGCTCAACACCATTTCGTCCTTGTTTTATGTTCATTTCATTTGTGGTTATTGTGAAGCAAACCTTAACCTTTCAGAACATCTAAACTTGCAACTACTGTTCTATTGTCGGTCCCTGTTGACGTATGCAAATAACTGATGATTGACATTTTGACCCTTTAAGGACTGAAACCACTGGAGTGTCTTCAAGAAAACCACTGGAGTGTCTTCAAGGCAATTTCGTTGATAACTCGCCAACTGACTGCGCTTCGGAGTCAATGAAAACATCATAAGATGCAGAAAGTTTTGTACGTCCCGCTTAAAACAATAGGTATATTCTGTTTTGACATATTTTGTAGCAGTGTGACGTCACGAGGAGGTTCCTGTGACGTAATTGCAACCTGCGAAAAATTTGTATTTGCAATTTGCCCGTTTTTTGAAAAAGAATGTGAACAAAAATCCACATCTTTCGAGGCCTTGATTGACTCTCTAGGGCGATCGGTCGGCGAGTCATTGCCGAACATCGACTCACAAGCCACTGCAATGGCTTTTGGGTCCTTAAAGCATGTTCTAGCTTGTTTCCTCGCAGAAAATTCTGATGATTATAGAGATGCAAAATGAAGAACTTCGTTGACTTACGAAATATATATTTGCGAAGGTTTTCGATAAAACAAACAGTAAAGAGAACATTTTGGCCCTTTTCAGAAAATCGGACCAACCATAAATTCATTCGAACATTGCAATGTTTTTTCATTAGGGATTGTTAAATTTGCATAACATCGCCTTCCTTCAGCGCATTGGAAATATTTTCTCAAACGCTGACTACTTTTTTTGAGTAATGGCCAAACCGCTGCGACACTAAGAAGACCTCCGTGATGACGTTTTTTTCGTGATTGCCTGAGAGAGCTTTGCTGCGGTTTCAGACTATTGGTTAGTTATAAAAGAATGCTTGCTGTGGCAGGTCAAACCATAAGTGTAGGAGGAGGCAATTTTTTTGGGGTGCGAAGGATTTTTTCCAGAATTTCCCCAAACTTGCCCGAAAAGTGTTTGTGCGCCTTTTGCCGACAAATTTTCTCCCACAAAGAACATGAAGACTTGTTTTTGGTGTGACCTCAAAAAAAGGTCTAGGTTGTGTTTTTCTGCAAACGAATGGCGCCATGTTTAGAAGACGTCAAAAAACTTTGGGCGCCATTTTGCCCGGATTTTCAAGGGTTTTGCCAATATTTTCAGGGTTTTGCCCAGATTTTCATCCCTGGAACCTCCACCTCCTACACCAATGGGTCAAAATGTATTAGTATTTGTTTTGTTGTTTTCTCCTTGGTGTAAATAAAGTTAATTGTGTATTGTGCAAACTTCAACGTCCGTTTGCAGGCCAGAAATGCTAATGTCCCTGCTCAGGAAAAGCTAGCATGGGCGGATGGCGTGGTGATTTGCCACATATAACGGCAACGCAAGGTCTACCTAGCGGAGTGTGGGAACTGTCATGCTGTTACGCCGAGGGTCGTGGGTTTGACTCTCCACTCTGGTGGCGGCCCAGGGCGATGTAGCAGGCGGCTTAAGTACAATTTCAAGTAAATTTTGAAAAGACTTGAAACACATTTATAGACCTGGTTTCTTCATTAGTTGTTTTTTTCGAAGCGTTCTGTCGAGTAGTCCCATCGAAATATGCGTAAAGTTTTTTTTTCGTAAGGCGTGATGGTTACGGCCAGGATGGCCGTTGTTTGCTAAAGGGTGTTAAGTGAAACTGAGCTCAACTCTGAAAAGTTGCAAAAACGGATGAAATAGGCCATAATGTGTTGTAACGCCTTACAGTAATATGGTGGCATTTCACTTAAGACATAATTTAATTTGAGCCTGACCGACAGAGGACATCCTGGGTAAAGATGGAGGAAGAAGGCAGGACGTATCATGGGACCACGTCTTCCACTGCGCCGGACATGATAGCTTTCAGCAGCTTTCTGCGCCACCTGTATCACGCAGGAAGGCAAATTACGAATATCGTGATGTTGGTGTGACATAGCCTACAATATAAAACTTCTGACACAGACAAAGAGGTTGCAATAGGGCCTTGTTTATGGGTCATCATCGTTTTAGAGACGATCAACCACCTACCTATAGCCTAGCCGTTAGTGTTTCCTCTTGGCTGGAGTTAGGTCTGGATTTCGAATCTATGACATTTTGGATAAAAACACAACGATTCACCAGCGAGCTTTTCCATATCAGTGTTACATAGAAGTTCCTTGCTGAAAGATCGCTTCACTCGGCAGTATCCTTAAAACTTTCTGCAAAATGTTGACTTTTCCAATGACAGACTAGTTAGATGGTATGTCCAACGCAATGGTGCTGTTGCAAATTTGCGTGGTTTCAGCTTGTCCTCTTTTTACGTCAATTTTGGCCGTTTTGAACTTCCTGGATGGGGAAAATAGATTTGGCTAGTAGCCCTTGGAGAACCACGGCTTAGGCGGAATTTTGAAAATGAGGGGAGCTTTTGTTCTGTAGCCAAGAGCTCGGAGAGGTCATATTTTTGGTAGCGATTTTAATCGTCCATGCTTCGTGCTTCCACTGACGTGTTACTTGTATTTATCGCCATGTGCTATTTTGTGTTTCCTCAGCGTCTGTGTTAGTCTGTGTGTTGTTTTGAGATAATGTTGCAAATAGGTTTGCCGTATTCACGTCTAATAAAAGAGGCCTTAACCTCATTCCGTATTGGTAGAGCTCGGAGTTAGTCAGTCAGGCAGTTCTGTTTGTTGTACTACTTTTTCGAATAGCCTCTGCGACTGTAGGGTAGTAGGTTGCGGGTTCTCGGTGCCAAACCATTTACCAAAACTTTCCTAACCCCCGTCCTAACTAAGGCCTGTCGCACCGTTTTTTATTACCACAAAATACGTTTCCTTGGAGTTTTTCGGACGTTTGTTGGTACCTAGGCTTTTTCTAGATTCATGCTTTTTTTAAGCCTAAGTTTGTGTGTTGCTCTTCGGTAGGCCATGGTGGATAGTGGTAAAACGTTCCAAAACTTTTATGTTAGTGATGATCCTGATAAGTTGTTAAATAAAAGCAGTAGAGAAACGCATGACAACAATGCATCTGTAAGACAAAGTGAAAGTTCTGAACGTGATGTCCATACCCCAGGGACACTACGCTACACTACTGCCATGTGCGTCGACAATGGGTTCGGGCGTGTGACTTTGCCTCCTGGACTTGAAATTTGATATTTTTCTTTTGGCTTTGAAGTAGAAAAATGTTTTCATCTTAGTTTGGAGTTGATAAAATCAAAATTTTCCTCTGTTGCCGCCCCTTGGAAAATAACTTTCCGACGCTCGTGGTGCAGCATGTTCGAAAGATGGTGATGATTTGCAAGAAAATATGTTAAGAGTAATGGAACAGTAGCAGAAGGCTACAATGGAAAATTGAAAAAGTGCCTTACTAGCGACTTAAGAAAGACCGTGTGGATTCGCAGACATTGCGGTCTTATAATAGGAAAGAAGATGATGGTTTGCAGAGAACAGGGCACTCCCACTCCCAAGTGCCAATGTGTAATGTTGATGCACTGCCTGAGTCTTCTGGTGTACTGAATAAAGCTACGTCAACACAAAGACAAAGCTAATTCGGCAGACGTTCAACAGTATTTTGTCTGGGGGTATTAAGGTATGTCTCACAGTCGTCTATGTCCCCATTGCCTCAGGTAGACATGGAAAAGTTTACTGGTGGCTTATTGGACTACCCTGCTTTTGTATAGCAGTTCAAAGTTTTTACTGAATGTCATTGAGCAACTGTTTTTCAAACACTGTCTTGTAAAATGGTATTTGGATGCAGAGCCTGCAGAGCTGAGCAGACTACATCATATTATGCAAACAAAGCACCTCAGTGTTTGCACTCTCTTTAAATACATCTATCTGTAAGGCAGGGGTGGCCAACACGTCGATCGTGATCGACAGGTCGATCGCCGAGTCTCAGTTGGTCGATCGCGCCTGATGTTACATTGAATTGACAAGATACCCGAATAGAACAGATTTTGATCTATGTTTCAGAAAGTACATAAAATAAAAAACGTTGCATTTTATGATATTTTGCACTTGTGATTTTATCACCCACCGATCGATCGGGAGCTATCAAGCAATTTTCAAGTCTATCCCAGTCAAAGACAAGTTGGCCACCCCTGCTGTAAGGCATTTGGCAGAGTTAACCACTATCAATTGTTTATGAAATCAAGATCAAAATAGCTATGTGTGTATAGTAATCTGTACTTCACAAATTTAATTAGGCGCAACGTACGTATAAGTATATATGGTGAGTTTTGTATAAGAACAAGACCATGTATGAAGCAGACCGTGTTCGGTAAGTGAGGCATTTGTCTGTCAGACGTCTTCACTGTAACCAATAAGGTGAGACAAGATCGTCAGTCCATACGCACTATCTTCCTTGATGGACACTCAGTTCTTTTTGACTTCGTCAAAGATGAGTATACTGACAGAAACATGGTGGCAAACATGGACGTTGGAAAAACTTTTTACAGGAGGAAGAAATAGTAGATAGTTCCAGATTTCGGTCAAAAGTATTTTTCCAGGGGGGGAATAGTGGTGAAATTTCATTTTACCAGCTGGAAACTGAGAAAAATCATTTTTAAGCTAAAACGTTAATAGAGAAATTATCAAATTTCAAAATCCAGGAATGAAGGGAAAAAGTCCCTTCCTTCCGACGCCGATGATCGTGAATAACCAGATATCTATTGAGGATATATTTGTGTTTGGTCTCAGCAGATCTCACCCTCAGTGGTCTTCAACGCCTTTCGATATTTGCTTTGATTATGCTGCTGAACATGAATGTGCTTGATTGTGAAAAGACAGGCGTTTTTATTTTATATTGAAACAGCCCAACAGACCAGTTGTCTGCCCCAGTGGTGTAGCGGTATGCCGATCAACTCAAATAACTTGGTATATTCGTGTATTAGATGATTCTTCACTGTAAGATGCTAATGGCATTCAGAAACAAGTCAAAGCACTTCACTATATTGGGCAATAAGCAAATCAGGAGGCATCTTTTCTCATTACTCTACTACAGTTAAAACCTTTTCGTGCCTGTTGTACCGTTCGTGCCAATTGTATGCCAATCTGTGCTTGCCAACTGTGGTGGAAGTACATACAGTTTGGTATTCAGTTTGAAGCAGTGGGGATGTACTGCTTCAAGAGGTCCCGAACTCGGAAGTCTTTAATTGCGGAAGTGATTGATGTTATCGCGCGAGTCGCTTCGCCCAAAGAGACGTCTCGCTGGTTTTATGCTAGTGGTTGATGCTATACTTCGGGCTAACCATGGTATTGCATTTTTCCTTATTCTTTGCGCCAGCTTAATTTAGCTGTCGCGCTTGCGTGAATGAAGTTCCTCCAAATTTCCTCCAACAACGCCTATCGTATTTTGCATTACAATCCCAGAAATGTAACTATTCGTTCACATCAAGATACCCATTTCGTCAGGACATTCTAGCTTTCTTAACCTCTCACTGCAATTGTCTGCTACTCTTTACAAACCTTTATTTCATTTCTATTTTTTAATACTTCTGTAGAATGTTGCGGTAATGGCTAGTCGAACGTGGATATCATGATAGAATCACCACTGTATCAATGACCAGCGAAAAAAATTCCAAAGCAAGTAATGGTAAACACCAGAACTGAGGTATAGATGGTGGAGTGATCTTAAAGGTTAGTTAGCTGGGGCGTTCACAAAAGTATGCGCATCTGTCACAACGGTGAAGAAGTTTGATTGTTGGATTCCCAACTTCGATCCTTATCTTCAGGATGGTAGTAACCTGCCTGACCCAATGCAGTAATTGCTGTTTGTTTTTTCCAGTGGCTGTTCAACTTCATTATTTTCCGTGTGCATCACGTAATATCTACCTTGCGATGAGTTGGGCCTAAGCATTTTTACAACCACGCTTTCTTTCACTAAACCCTTCAATAACGACCATATTCATTAGCCAAACGAAAAAGTACAAACTAAATATATTTTAGGGACCTATTTCGTTTCGATGTAATTTAATCTTTATAACCATTCAACACAACCCCTAATTTCGTGATAATTTTTAATTTTCACAGCATAATCTCTCATGCACATCAATTAATCAAAGAAAGCGTGAGGTACACGCGAAGGACAAGCTATTTTCAAATGTGTAGAACGTCGAAATCATTGTGTCTAAACAAAAAAATTAAACGCTTTTCTTCAATTTCATGAGCAAACGTTAAATTCATGAACAACATCGATTGAACATACATGCAATGCACTTCGGTATTTTTTGATTGCTTCAAATGCCCAAAACCCAAAAAGAACAAAATATTAGGTTTTTCAAAAATCAGGCATAGATGCGTAGAAGTTCTGGTAAAGCAGTCATAAATCTGTTATACAAGACGATTTTTATAGTCTTCTTAGCAAGAAATTGTTTAAAAAGAAACAAGAGATTTTAAAATGAAATTCAATATTGTAGTCTTGTGTCAAGCACTTCAGACCTGAATTTAAACAAAATCGCCCTGGTCGTACGTATGCTGCAATGTGTTACGTTACAGTTCCAAATTAAGTCGGTTGTATTGCCGGCATTCAAAGCTGAATTCAGAATGAAGGGAAGCGGTGCTGTGAAAACATACAAAAGTTTTGCTCTGAAAGATCTGTAACAGATTAAAAGAAAAAAGGATCCGACAGGAAGAGGTAAACACTTTCTACAGAACAAAATGAACACTTAAAGTTTTGCTTGTTGCGACAACCTTCTGGGAGTGTATATGAGCTTGAGAAATCTGTCAACAGTGAGTTAATTAGTATCGCAGCCTGTATGCAAGGAAACAAATTAACGGTCAATTTTGAAAAGACCAGCTTTATTCTCTTCGGTGATGAATGCCAGTGACACAGTATGAATATACTCTGTGCTCAGCAAACTATCTCCCAAGCAGATTATGTTAAATAATTGGGGATCCTTATTGACTCTAAACTAACGTGAACCCCCACTTAGAAGAATAAGGCAAAAAAGCCGCTCGTGGAGCCAGCGTTTTATTTAAACTCCAACTATTTGCTGATGTTAATTTGTCAAGAACGGTGTATTTTTCTCTGGTGTACCCCCATCTAATTTACAGTATCTTGACTTTGGCTACAGGCAATTGATCAAGTATTGCTGATCAAATAAAGTTAAATATTAGAGTTATCCGTAGTCTACCTAAAGTTAATCATAGAGAGCGCATTCCACATAGAAATCTATTTTATTCAGCACGGATACTACATATCAAGAATATTTATAATTATGAATTAGAAAAACATATGAACAAAAATTATCACAATATCATTCCTGATTATGTCATAAACGGTTTCAACATTTCTGCTACTACCTAAACCAGAGAAACTAGACAAACGCCAAATCAACATACAAAATTCTCCCAGCTGAGACACTTAATGAGTGACGTCACACATCTCTTCGAGGACCCACAATATGGAATGATATTCCAAATGATTTTAAACTAGTCAATTATTTTCGATTCTGTCGGTTACAGGAAAACTATTTAATTGAACATCCTCAAATATTATAAAAACTTAATTTTTCCGCTTGCCTGCTGCAGTTGTGTTGTAGCGCGTCTTGTTTGTGCTTATGTCCTGTTTGTTTGTGCTTACCTCCTGTGGTTATGTCAGCACCATCTTTGGAGATATATGTATATAAATCTGTAGATTATGAATCGTCTTTTGTGCAGTTCGACTTGTATTTTGCGGGGGAAGATGCCTCGAAGACCTTGCAGTCATTCTCCTCCCCCTGATATCTGATTTTTTCAGTTGTTAAATAAAATGTATGTCTGTCTATCTTCAGTGAATTGGCCTTGCCAGCAATAAAGGGATTTGCGGTTTTGTTCAAAAGTTCTAGTTGGTTAATTGAAAAGATAGAGGTTGTCTGACGAGCTGAAACATATTTATTATTGGCCAACGTTTCAGCAATATGCAAACAGCTACGTTCATCAGGGAAACAAATTTGTGAGCAAAGCAAACGATTAACTTGGCGCGGGGGTCAAACAAAAACAACATCAAATCCAAAAATCAAGTTACGCTGAGAAACTATTCACCATTCGTATCGCTTGGAAAATACACTGTACTTTCAAGCATATAAAAACGGTCAAAAAATGGAAAAATCAGGCAAGCATATACAAGTCAAGTCAACCACTTGAACAAAAAAAATGAGACCGCAATGCCAATGCAACTCGAGTTAACATTCCGAAAATCACTTGGTTCCTGCTGTAGAGCAGTGGTTCCCAATCTTTTCGGATGCTGTGCCAAATTGTGGATTTTATCAACGCTTGCGGCCCGACTATCTTGTAAATTAAAAAAGTTTTTTAAAATTCCGGTTCCTGAAGATCCCCCATAATCCAATTAATCGTACTCGTGTTAAGCAATTTACAAACTTCCTGAAAACGCTAACGGTTCAGTTTCGAAACTCCTACTACAATTTACAAACTTCACAGTACTTATGCATGCTAATGTAGAGTCTAGGCGCCAAGCAATAAACACGTATCGAAGCCTAAAATAGTTGGGTGTAGGGTGCTGGTGCGCAGCAGAGGTGATCGGAGTCACATTTTTGACTCCTGCTCCTGTTCCAAAGAAGTGAATCCAGCTCCTGCTCCGGAACTCTTTGGAAATTTACTCTCCGCCTCCTGTTTGCACTCTGAAAACTTGAAGAAAATGTCTGTTTTGCCTCATGAAGCAAAATAACTTTCAGAGCTATTTTGCCATTACCCACAATGTATAAGTTATGTCATGGTTTTAGTGCTGGCAAGCAGTTACTGGCTTCTGGTCTGCATTGCATGTTCATTAATTAGCAAGTTAAACGCCAACCCTAACTGTAAACCCTAACCCATGTCTATTTCTGTGTCATATTGTCATTTGACCAACTGAGCCACTCGTGATCAACGAAAGGCAATATAACCCCTGTACAGTTTTTCTCTATTAAGGAAAAAAGGCACTGTCAAACTTAAAACCAAAAACTAAAATCATATGTTTTTGTCACCTGAACAAAATCTCATTGAACTCCCTCAGTTGTAACCTGAAACAAATCTAGTTCAACTATTCCGTCTTTTAACTCTTTGTGCTTTAACCACAAGCATAATGAAACAAAAACAAATACAGTACTGATATCTTTTCACTTACTAGCCTTCACAGATGAAGCCACATAAACTCCATTGAAAACACTTGATACCACCTTATTCACACAACGAAATTATCTGCATGGTTGTATCTTGTGAACTTGCGAGGTACTACTGGCATGTTTACAAATAGCCTGACGTAAACTGCATTTCTGCTGGCTTGGATGAAACCGCAATGCTGTTGTTGCACTTCCGAGATTATGTTGACCAGCGGCTTGTGATCAACACACTTTAAAGGTACTGTACGGTACATACAGTGTTGTCTTGTGCATTTCCATAAATATAACAAATCGCGAATACCGCTTGTAACAAGACAGAGAGCAGAGGTAAAACTTCGAGTAACTGAGGTATCCACAAAATAAAAAATATTCATGTGATACAGTAGTTGAGCATTGGGTCTGTGCCAGCCTAAACAAAACCCTCAGTCTTCAACCATCTTTCATTCTGACCTGACCATCCTGCACTGAATTTTCACTCTGCCCATTAAAGCAAGAGAACACCACCAGAATGTTAATTTGGCAATTAGCCTGTCAGAGAAAATTTAAATTTATTGAACGCTATTATCCGACTTCTGTAAAAATTGAAAATTCCACTCCTGCTCTAGATCCCGGTCCGATTCATATTCAAAACTGACTCTGGATCCTGCTCCAGCAAAATCGCAGACTCTGATCGGAGTCCACTCCGGCACTCCGGCCGATTCCGTGATCACCTCTCGTGCGCAGAAATGTCGAATAGAAAAAGCAGCTATGGCGTCACAATCATTTGTGTTTAGGTTTACTTGTCTGCGTTGTTCTCAAAGTAGAACATTGCAAACGAATCGCCTAGGTCCAGAGTTAACCCCTTTTATTTCACACATTGCATATAAACTCCAAAATGTTTGTAGTTGGGCTTTTGATTAAAGCGGAAAGCTTAGTTCGTTTTGGTTTCTGAAGCATATAGGGATAAAAATCCTCAATTGAAATAAGTTCTTCTAATGTAATTGCACCTTACAAAAATTTGTTTACATGAAGTTCCTAAATTACTAAACATTCCTAAAAAAACTCGCGGGCCGTATTGGAAGCCTTCGCGGGCCGGATTTGGTCCTCGGGAAGAACTTTAGGGAGCGCTGCTGTAGAGGGTCATTTTGCTTCAATATTTCTAACGATATCTGAATATTGTCTAACAAGCCACATAGTACCATATCATGTAATAAATGTCTTTCATCACAAAATGATTCATGCAATAATTTTAAGTTGTCTTTATTTTGCTTTTTTTGAAAAGGAAAACATGCAGGCAGGAAGCCAACCATTTTTAGAGTATGTTTTACTTCCAAAATGTTAAAAACGTCTCATTACATAAACCACAACATTTCAGGTTTTTTCGTAATCCACAAACAGTTTTCTTGCACAACAACCAATTCGCACGCGGTGTAGTGAGACAAGGTTAAAATCAGTTGTAAACGACCGTTTACATTTAAGTGAATCAACGTTTGTTGTTTTTTCTGGACATAAAAGTATTAATAACAGGATATTCAATTTTTCTGTATCAGTCGCATGTTTGCACAAAAGTTTTGTGTTTACACTCAACTTTTGATAAAGGAGGTGCAATATAAAACCAGCAAACGATTTTATGATAATCGTTTCTATGATAATGATCTGGCCTGTAACAACTGTTATAACCTATGGACCCATTACATATTGCATTTAGTAGTTATTATCGTTGTATACGATTTTTAGCCATCAGGGGTCAAAAGGTTTCTTATAAAAAAGCTCTCTCCAGGCAAACATTTACCCTTTGCTTGCAAGGAACAACGTTACTAAACTGCTCCGCACTTCTCGAAGTATTGCTTCCGTATCGTTTTCTCGATAGTTATGCTTCAGTTGATTTGGTCTGTTTGTCCAGATAGCAAGCTTTGGAAAACCGTTGTATTTGTGCGGCTTGCGTCGACCTACTGCTTTAAGCGTCACTTCGTCTGTTCATTAGTGCTCATAGTATTTGCATAAGCTTTATTTCTTGTTGGATCATCGCGAAGATTTTTCATCTCGCCAAGGACTCAAACTTCACAAAACGAAACTTTTATGGAAAATTTATTGGTAACTAATCAATTTAGAAATTTAATAAACTGGCACCACCTTTGGCGATGCGCCACGCACCTGAGTCTCTGTAACTAGCACCTCAAATGTACATTTGTTTCTTTCTTGGCTACACGTTCTATATCACTTATGGAAACAAGCTTTCACTGTATTAGAAAACTGCTTATCTAAATGGCATTGGCCAGCTTCACAGTGCCATACTTTCTTCGTGAACATTAAATTATGCAACGATAGAGTTTTTGAAATTCTGTCAGGACTTAATCCGCACAAGACATTTTCAACTCAATGTGGTTAGATCCGGGTCTCCAAACTACGGCCCGCGGGACAAATCGGGTTCCGGCAAAGGTGCTTTGTCAATAATGAAAAAATCACATATTAACGAAAAGTGTGCTGATTTGGAATAACATATTCACGAAAAGTGTGCTGAATGCAACGTATCCCGAAACAATGACATTTTAAAAGACGGCCAAGTGAATGTCAGTTAGCCATGTATTATTGCACTTCACGCTGGCCTCACTTTAGCTGATGTGTTGCCACAATCTGAGCTCATTTTTATTATGAGATGCATTCCATATGAGTTTTTTTTTTACTATGGTAACATCAAAGAAGCAATATAACCGTTCCCCTTAATAAATTTACTTTAATTTCATAAAAAACATCCCTGTTTGACATTATTTTATTTTGCACAGAGAGTTTATGTCTGGCCATCGAACTGTTGCGTAACAACTTGTTGCACACTGGCAAAAGCCTTTCTCCCAAGGGGAGGCCCTTGTTTTAGATCAACTTCTGAATTTGAACAGAGCATAGTCGCAATCAGCATTGCTTCAAAATTAGGTTGACGGTACTGGATACATCAATTAAATGTGATTGGCCGATTTAGAAAACCGAGTACAGAAATTAATATTCTTGGTCACAACTTCCGCTGACTGGCCTTATCCAAACAAAAGCATGTAAACTCTCAAAGCAACTGTGGCAACCTACATGGGTGATACCTAGTCTCGTTATGCTAAATTTCTCTTTTATCTCCAGGGACGGATCGAGCCAGTAATGTTAGGGGGGCTATTTTAGTAATATTTGGTGGTCAATCTCATCGCGGGTTCATTACTGTAAGAGCGATGAAGAATACTTAACAACACTGCTGCGACAAAATAATGGACAGAAAATGGCTTTATTTCGCGAATGCTGTTTTGCGAATTGTAGAATATCATGCTGAATAAACTGTGTGGTGGGGGCGATCGCCCCAATCGCGTCCTTGGATCCTCCCCTACTTCTCGCTTTCTTTTCAGGCAAATTTCAAGTGGATAGCCACATATTGATGACATTCATGCAGATTTGTAGAAACGAATTTTTCTCTTGTGAATATGCAAGTCTTTTGTATTGCAAAGCAAATCCCTTGATTTTTTGAAATGCTTACATAAATGTAACAATCATGACAATTGACCGCGGACAACTAAAACACAATACCACACAGTAAAACAAACGTAAGGCAAACACACTGAAAAGATTTAAACCACACATGTTGTTTTTTTCCGCACAAATTTTGTGCATTCACTTTGGAGCTAGTGCGCGTGGAATTTTTGAAGCAGAAAAAATTTTTTGATATTTTTGTGTAACCACTCTTCACATCAGTTAAAACAAACATTGTTTGAAGAACAAACAACAAAAGTGTAAAGTAGTAAAAAAAACTATTTGCATGTACATTTTTTATGTATTTATTTTGGAGGTAGAAGCGCGTGGTAATTGTTAATGTGGAACTACACTATTTGTCGAGTTTTTGCTATTGCCGCAGGTTACCTAAAACTCACTTTGTTTGAAGCACTAACAATGAGAAAATGCAAAAACCGAGAAAGGATTTGCGTGCATATATTTCATGCATTTAATTTATAGCAATGATGTAGTGCGCGTATTTAATAGTGTCATTCGTTATTGATTACTAGATCCGCAACGTGCAAATGAAAGATTACAATACTTAACTTTTCTGAAAAATCCAAAAATTAGGAAAAATCGCATTGGACATCTGACTTTTGCTTTGCATAAGGAATTGTAGTATGAAACAAACGTTCTTGCATTCTAATGCCCATGCAACACTCATGCCTTTCTACAATATTCAACTGTCCTGTGATATGGTCAGTGTATTGCTGAAGCCGGAGATAAAGCAATTTTGAAGAGAAGCAGGTACATTCCAGGTAGGTTCCCACAGTGCCAGCCAGCGCTGATCTTACATTAATCCTAACTGTCAGTTGACTCTGCATCCAACTTCCTCAAATCACCCTGTTCCAAGTAGAATCACAGTTCTGAACTACTCCCGTATCCAATGTGTTGAAATAAAATTTGTTCGTTTTGCGAAGATGTAAACAGAATTTACAGAAATACATTAAAAAATTTTGTATGCGAATTACTTTTCAAGAAACAAACTTCAAGTGTTTATATGGACTTTTTGCTGAAATTCAATGGCAGTGTTGAGGATTATAAGTTGTGAAATAAGCATAAATTTCAATACCTTTGGTATTTGGTGTGAAGCAAACTCATCATAATGTAGGTTGTGAAAAAACGCATGCTAGTTGTGTCACAATTACATTTTTTCTCTCTTCATTTCAAAATATGCAGGTTTTCGAGTTTCTGACTAAAACTATGCCAGTTTCAGTAGCTATCGCGCTATGTTGTTTGGCTGTATCCAGCGGATATCAAATCAACATGGTTGACATGAACGTTTCAACTCCTACTCAGCAATATCCACACAGCGTTGTTTTAGAGAAAAATAGATACTATCTTTACTGGGATTTCAACGAGACTCACGTAATTTTTGAGGTAATAGTAAAATAGTTATCTTGAGAATATTTTGATGCAACTGCAAGGTTTATTGGTAAAAGTGTACTGCATTTTTCAATTTGCCCTGCTGATCCAGAGACTTTTTCAAAATAATGTGTTAAATGCATTTATCTATCTGGCGCATGACGTATTCAAGACACACCTGAATGATCGTTTTCTCAGATGCATGCTCAAACTACAGGATGGGTGGGGATAGGAATTTCTCCGAGCGGTTCGATGGTTGATGCAGATATACACGTGGGATGGGTGAAGAATGGAAAAGTCAAAATGACGGTATGAAGATCGATTCATCAAATGTCTTATCTGTACAATGCATTCTCTGTATCCGAAAAGCTTTTGCTTAATATGACCAGTAACTTGATATTAAAATGTTCTGATTCCCATTCAATGTGATCCCATTGCGACCATCGTTTTTCTGTATTTGCAAAATCTTAACAAGCATAAAATCTGCAGATAAACTTCAATAGTATTTTCAACAAAACAACAACTTTTGCTGCGAACCGTAATTGTATTTTCTATTCAAGGACAGGTACGGCGTTTCAGATAGGAACACATTCCCACCTTTGGATCCTGAACAAAACATTGAAGTGCTTGGAGGTCGCGAAAGCGAGGGATGGACTGTTATCAGGTTTAGAAGACAAATGGCTGCTTGCGAAACAACCCATGACAAAGAGATTACGGTAACAAATAAGTCTCTGTAACCATGCAGTGAATTCAAATGTGTCAAATTTCCATAACACGTTGTAAGAAAAGTTATTGATATGCAACATTTTGTTTAATTTCAAAGTAGAAAAATATTGAAATACGATGGATAATGAAACAAAAACACCTAAAGCAAAATAATCAATGCTGGCAGCGATACAAACGAATGTGATTGAACTATTATTTTGAAACAAAGAAAAATATTAATTGTTTTATTTCAGTTTAGTCTTCCAGAGTATTTCAGAAATATTGAAATTTTATCAATAGCTAAATAACGAGAAAACCGATAGATTCAATGAAGTCATATTATTGTTTGAATACAACTTCTTCTCATTTTCACCTCTTGGCAAATGCTTTGAGCTTTTCATTCATCCATATCCGTACGCACGTTTCTTCTGGTGAGGGTCGCAGGAGCAGCAGTTAAAAGAGGCCTCAAATACTGTATCTGGTGTTGTTCAGCAATTTCTGATAGCTAGTTCTTTTGGGCCCGCACAACAAACAAATCAAGCCAGGTTGGAAATGCGATCAAGCCACCTGGTCCTCGTTCGACCTTCGGGCCGCTTTCCCGTAGATGTATGCAGCGGGACGTGTCTCGCTGATGTTTTCTTGGACATTCTAGGGATACCTCTATGCAGAGGAGCAATGGCCGGCCATTCAGCGCTTTACGAATTTCACACCTACGCATTTTGTCGCAAAACGTCACACCATAAAGTCTTCGCAAAAAATCTCACCACCACCTCATGTGCTTGAGGTAGAACGCTTTCAGTCATTACCCACGATTCATAAACATATATGTCAGGGATGGTCAACCAGTCAGAGACAAAAAGTAACATTTTTACTGTGTTACGGCAAAGAGCCACATCATACACATGAGCACTCATGGAAATCACTCGATCATACACATACGTTTGCTTAACTAGATGTATTGTAAATAATACACACCAACATGGCAATGAGAGAACTTTACCAGTCCTTTATTGTTATGCATGTTATTTGATGGGACATCTGGCTATTACGTACTAGCCGCATGAAACCAGGCAAAGAGCCGCATGCGCCTTGCGAGCAGCGGGTTGGCCACCCCTGGTGTATGTGGATCGGCATAACGATTTACAAACTGATAGCTTTGCAGTGTTTGAAAGCTCTTGTTTTATGACCACATAGCTATAAAGCTCACGGAGAATTGCATTTCCTTTTCCAAATCGTCTACCGATTTACTTGTTCCACCTTCGTTCACTCGTGAATATAACGCTGAGGTTCCTCAATTTCTTCAGCGTATACAGTAGTTTGATTAAGTCAGTGTGTTACAACTGCAGGCCCGCGGGCTGCATGTGGCCCGCCACAGCGTTTTAAGTGGCCCGCGGAAGCATTCAGAAAAAGCTTGAAATTCGAAATTTGTTGAAAAGCGCATGAGGTTACATTTGTTTCACTGAATTGCTTGCGCTGGATAAAGTGAATTTGCACAATAACAATGAATGATACGTTTTCTGTGTACAATTTTTGTTTTTATTTTATTTATTTATTTTACCACCAAATCAGAAAGCACGGCCCTCCCCTATCCATCCGCTGTGGCACCTGGCAGTATAATCTCTGTGTTTTGTTGGTACCCCGTCGTTCGATGTCTTGAAGAGTACATCTGGCGCAATGAACTCTATACCGCCAATAAATCTGTCTAAATCTATCAGCTCAATGCTACTTTCTGAAAGTAGCCCTTGAGTCGAAGTACAGTTGCCCATCCCTGCAATAGGTAGTTTTAATTCCTGTACAGTAGAACAAAGAACAAGCATAACATATTTTATTAAAACTGTAAGCTGCGATACTAACGGTATTAGAGACTGAAAAGAGCTCCTGCAAATTAATCTGCAAAAACAGATTTCCTGAACTGAAGGATTTCGCACTGAAATGCGCTCCAGGTTTGGAAACACATACACGTGCAAGAGTAGGCTACGCACATTATCTACAGTGAAGCAAGTCAAGTCTACAGTAAAAACAGAAATTGAATGGCAGACTAAACACTGGACGATATTCTTCGACTTGCTGCCACTAACACTGGTATTGATAAAGTAACGATAGTGTCAGAGAAGCCTCGACTACAGGCAAAACGGCCGACAGAAAGTCTTCAATAGGGGGGATTTACTTTTGTGCAGAGGGGGTGGATGTAGCAAATTGGATAAAAATCCCATTGGTTTATTGTGTTTCACATTTCAATTTCGGGAGGCTTGGTGCTTTGTTTGGAGGTCTAAGTACACCATAGCCCTGGCGATGGATCTGAATACAGTCATCAGACTGATAGAGATTTGTGATAAATTTCTATTTGCTATTGTGCAATTCTTTCAATTACGCACTCACGTATCTTACCTTTTTCAGGTTTAAATGCTGTTAATCCCTTGTTTTGTACATCACTGTATTGGAAGTGGCCCGCAAGTTGTCACGTTTTTGTAAAATGGGCCGTAGGTAAAAAGTAGTTGGCCCACGCTGGATTGAGCTATTCACGCAGGCATTTGTTCATACTCAGTCTCACTCTAGCAATGGATATTTCCTACTTGTGGGTGCATTGTTATCGATTCACTCTGGCTTCTTATCACACATTACAGTATAAAACTATGTGCCTTACCGCTATCAACAGTCAATGTCTCGCTGCATTATCTGCCTAAATATCTGTGCTCAATCGCACGCATCAAAATGGGCAAAAGACCTACTATCGTAACTTGAACTGAACCATGATATTGTTACGCAATAAAGACCAATAGAAGAAGAATCCGCCCCCAAAATCAGCCACGTAATGGAGCATTAGTGGCCTGCAAGTGCAAGCTCACTACTGCACCACACCAATACCGTGAACCTGGCTCTTGCGCAGTGTCCTTCTTACCAGCTGTCATTGCACGAATTAAATCAAATAATCGAAATTGAGCTGCTGGCTTCATGTTTTCTACAAAAAGTTTGGTTCTTAGGTCCAATTTCCACGGGTGCAAATGCCCGTTTTGCTCCCCTGCCGACGCGCATGGCCAGGACGAAAAACCGATGCCTTGTCATCCAGCTTTGGTTCTGTCACTTCGCGGCAACTTTTTTCAAGTCACTTGGCATACACTTTTCCAACGAAGATAAGGAGAAAGATAAGATACATAGGCTTGTAGTTCGTGCATTCCATTCGTGTCTCCCTTGGATGTGTGGGCATGATCTGTTCAAGGCTTTTAGCATTTTCAAAGCTTTGAGTGTTTGTGATATGTCTTCATCACAACACACATTATTCTCAACCTTCAGTGTTTTGACAAGTAGAAGGACTTCAGAGGCAGCACACTGTATTTTCCTATTGCTTTGATTGTCATTTATTGAGCATCTGCTGACGATGAAAAAAGGTTGTCATCAAACGTGTTTTCTGATTTCACGTGAAACATTAGTTTTGTTGCTTCGTATGCGACTTTATAGGACTACCATGTTTCACTCTATACCAATTTGTGAAAATCTTTCCAAAGATGAGGGTAGCCATAACTGAGTCCTAATTATTTTCCCTGTCGGTCATTTGCAGTAAAAGTCAAACTTCAAATGTGCTTCTTGTAACGACTGATTATTTACATGATTGATTACTTGCTTGAAACTTCCTCTTCTTTGAACATGATGTAACATATGCTTTGTGTTTCGGCAGGCAATGTGTAACAGGTAGTGAAAACAAGAGTTAAGGGATCTATCAAATAAGCAGTGATGAAGAAAATCACTAGAAACGAATAAACAATGCGTTGGTTTTTGCTAAATCAATGATCCTAAAAATTCATGAAAACAATAATCGACAATCTGAAAAAAAAATCCTAACCTAATCGATCAGTCTTGTTATAAACAGCCCATAACAAGTAAAACAGTCTCACTGATCTCCATGTTTTTTCGGATTACCTCACTGAAATCAATCTTATCTTTGGACAGAACGACACTATTCGACTCATATACGCTCATGGAAGTAGCGATCCTGAAGGAGATGACATTACTTCCTCAAATTACCACGGTTCTACAAACAGAGGTAAATAACCAAGCCGCTTCCAAAGAATAAGTTTTAACGTTTGTGATCCTGTATGCTACTCTATAACGATGATTCAGTAAGGATGCTTAAACAGAAATATCTTCGCTTTTAACGGAACTCACAAAAGAACCTTCATACATAAGCTTCTTTTGCTTTCAGTTTTTCAACTGATAAATGCTTTCGTATATAATTTCAGGATCAAGAAGCATTATCCTTTTGGATTACAGCGGTCCTGCAATAAATGCACCTGCAAATGAAATCCACTACTCTTTTGATCTTCTCAACAGCAACTTCAGTGTGCCAGCTGCAGACACGTATTACAATTGCAAGCTTTTCAAACTTCCAGATTTTCAGTCAAAGCAACATATTGTCAAAGTAAGTTTTTTTTACCTATGAATGTTGAATGAGGTATTGTTTGTTTGACATATATCAGCGTCAGATCAAGCAGCAAAGTGGCACAGATGCGTTAAACATAATTCAAAGCGCGTGGTGGGCGCCCTTGCACAATCACCCTCATATGATAGTATAGCCTTTGCTCAGCAATTTTCCAGGTTATATCGATTGTTGTGTTCTTTAGTACAAAAATGGTGTGATCTTTAACATCAAAAACATACTGAATTGTGTCTTCTTTAATATCAAATGTGTCTTCATTGAATTTTATCGAAAGATAATGATGATTTCGTTGCACGAATAGGCACGTTTTGGTTCTTAGCAGGCTGTCTTAAAACGTGAATTATAGTTTTGTGGCATTGCTGTCTCCTCTGGGCTTTTGAGGGCGAAGTCCTACAAATGAAGCTTTAATCTCCTAGAAAAATTTCCAGCACTGGAAATGAGAAGCTTTTTGTCAACCCATGTTCTATTTTTCTTACAGTTCATATTTTTCAATCCGTTTTGTAAATTGCATTAATAGAATTTTGTCGCAATTCGTGTAAAAATGAAAGGACAGAAGAGTACTTGTCGCTGTTTGCAAAAATAAAATAGCCTGATAATTGTGAAAGGTTTGTGGTTTAATAAGTGCACTGGAGGGCAAAGCAGCAGCATTGATTAATTGACTGTTGAACATAAATTGTCCTAAATGTCTGCTTGGGGACGTTTACAATTCAGACTTAAAACTGATAACATCACACAGTAAATTTCTGAATTTGTTTTCAAACATTCCTACATGTGCGGGATAAATCCAGAATAAAATGTCATTGTTTTTCCGCTGTTCCTTGTTGGAAAATACTTTTCTCATGTCAAACGGACGTTTCTGAAGTAACAGTGGTCCAGCAACGATATTAACCTGGTTTCAACATATCTGTATTCGAGTGACTATAGTCTCCAAAAAGGCGGCTCATGTGAATCGATCTGCAAAGTTTGAAATAGGAAATCGATTCTACGTAACAATAAGCAGTTTTAGTCCTGAAATTTGTCAATGATGCTTACGAATGAAAAATTGAAAGGCTAAAGGAACAGCAGAGAATCAGGCAAATATAAAACTGAAACGAATCGATCAAAATACAAGCCGCGATAAGCAAAATTGGAAAATAGGTTGTTCTCGAATAATTGTTTTCACCGAAACGGGAAAACTATCTTACGCCAATTATCGCGCTGCGCAACAGATCCACATTGAGGGAATTAGGCCACTATGACTCAAATAGAGAGTTGTTACAGGGCGGTTGCTTTCTTCATTATTTTCTGGTTTGTTCCAAACTATTCGGTGCGATGACCATCTCGTGGAAAATGTGTTTACTGTTTGGCCAACCAACTGCTGATGGCTTTTACTGTATCTGGAGCTGTCAATGTTGTAATCTCATGTAACTGCAGATGTTGACAGCGATGTTGCATGCACATGCCGATGGTGATATCCCATGAAGCTATAGATCATTGTGAAAGCAACCCTGTTTTTGCATTCTTCCAAAGTTCTGTTTGAATCGTAGCAGCGTAATTCACTCAATGCGAGTCTGTTGTGTTGCTCGGTGATTAGTGGCGTGAGATAGTTTTCCAATATCAGTTATAGCAATCATTTGAGAACGAAGTTTTCCCAGTTTTTTATTTGCCGTATCTTGTCTCTTTCTAATGCCAATCACCCACAATGAAATTTTAACCATTATAAATTCCTTCGACTCATCAAAAATTTCTGGTGCACACAACATACCAGCAAAATTCATAAAACTCTCCGCAAATGTTATAGCTCCTATTTTATGTTATCTCTACAATTATTCCTTTACCAGTGGAGTTTTTCCAGATATACTAAAATTAGCGTATGTAATCCCGGTACACAAAAGTGGTCCAAAAGAAATATGCAACAACTACAGACGCATCTCCTTGTTGTCCCCATTTGCAAAAATATTTGAGAAACGTCTTTACAATCAATTAAAATTTTTTTCTCAAGCTTCCAACTACTGAACACACAACACTTCGGATTTCGGCAAAATCATAATACGTCCCTCACTGTCTCCAGTATTTGTAATGCGTTTGTGCAATGTCTGGATGAAGGAAAGATAGCTTGCTCAATTTTTTTAGGCCTAGCTAAAGCCTTCGATACCGTTGATCACACAATCCTATGGAGCAAACTGGAGAGATACGGAATAAGAGGATTGCCTCTGCACCTTATAAAAAGGTGGTTAACAAACCGGTATCAGAAAACAGTTGTTGATAGTTTGAAATCGAATGAGAAACTTGTTACATGTGGAGTACCACAGGGGTCAACACTGGGACTTTTTCTATTTTTAGTTTATGTTAATGACTTGTCTTTGGCAAGTGAATTCAATGTCTGCATGTTTGGTGATGACACTAACTTAACTATGGTTTCTGACAAATATCTCTCCCTACAAACTAAAGTAAATTGTGAAATTCAAAAAATTTACAATTAGTTGAAGTCAATTAAACTTTCTTTAAACTACAACAAAACTGAATACATGATTGTCAGTAGAAAGAAAGAAAATGCAACTTTCATATAAACATCGGAGGACATGAAATATCTCAAAAAGTGTGTATCAGGTATTTAGGGGTGATGTTAGATGATTCCTTAACTTGGCAGCAACATATTGCACACGTTACCCGTACGTTATCGAATGGTTGTTGGCGTTGTCCCAGATCTGAAAATATTCCAACTCACAAATGGTTAAAAATGTGCTTTTTGCATTACTTTATCCGCATATTCAATATTGTACAACCAGCTGGGGATGTGCTCCTAAGTCTGTCTTAGATCCTTTAATCAAGCTTCAGAAGCGTATGGTACGTATTATGACGTTTAGTCATAATAAAGCTTCTTCAACGCCGTTGTTCCACAAATTAAACCTGTTGACGCTAAACGATGTTTTCAAATTGGAAATCGCTAAAGTCATGCATAACATAGAAAACAATGAGCACTNGCCGGACTATATTTCAAAAAATTTTGAACGAGTAAATTGGACACACAATTATAACACCAGACACTCCAATAAAGACAACTATGTATTACCGAAAATTAGAACGGAAACCGGAAAAAAATCAATAGTTTATTGGGGCCCAAAGATCTGGCAAGAAGTTCCACCGGATATCAAATCAATACCTTTACTGCTGTTTAAAAAAAATATG